>ERZ772921.434-NODE-434-length-25718-cov-4.905272_pt1 | contig 25718 bp, 30 predicted proteins | sample MGYA00512117_ERZ772921 | MGnify/ENA primary metagenome ERZ772921 (study PRJEB29015, sample SAMEA2737944) | human oral metagenome | biome: human oral; feature: human-associated habitat; material: dental | place: China | collected 2150 ...
GTTTTTGAAATTCATGTTCTTGTGCTGATTTGAAATAGATTGCTAATTAACCTGAGCTATACTAGTGCATAGTTTTGGTATACTTATTTTGCGGATTATGAATCGGGTCATCGATTATTATTTTAAATTAGCCTTTTGTCTTGGGTTACTTGTAAAATTTATTAGAATCAGTGAAGTTATTTTACGAAGAAAGATTACAGTTTTGCATAATATTTTAAGAAGTTTTGGAAGGAAAGTTTTATGGGAATTATAGATACACACAGCCATTATAATGATGAGGCTTTTGATGAAGACAGAGAAGAGCTACTACTAAGTCTACCTACTAAGGGTATAGACAGGGTTGTAAATATAGCGGTAGATATTGAAAGCTCTAAGGAATGTATAGAATTGGCTGATAAGTATGACTATATATATGCTACTGTAGGCGTACACCCGTCTTATGTGCATGAAATGCAAAGCGACTACATAGAAAAACTTAAAGATTTGGCAAAGCATGAGAAAGTAGTGGCTATAGCCGAGATAGGTTTGGATTATTACTGGAGTACCGAGCATAAAGAAAAGCAAAAGGAAGAATTTGCAAGGCAGCTTGAACTTGCTAAGGAGCTTGGACTTACTGCGGTGATACACTCAAGAGATGCGGCAAAGGACAGCTTTGACATTATAAAAAACTATGCCAAAGAACTGAATATAGTTATGCACTGTTATTCCTACAGTTTGGAAATGGCAAAGGAGTACTTAAAACTGGGAGTTTACTTTGGAATAGGCGGCGTAGCCACATATAAGAATGCCCCTAAGCTAAAAGAGGTTATAGAGTATCTGCCTATGGAAAGTATGGTCTTGGAGACGGACTGTCCTTACCTTAGCCCGGTGCCTTACAGGGGTAAGAGAAATGAGTCCTCATACATACCGTACATAGTAAATGCCATATCCGATATAAAGGCATTCAGTCCTGAGTATATCATAGAAAAGACTTCGGAAAATGCACATAGATTATATCCTAAGTTAAGGTAGGTGTGGATGAAGAAAAGGATGATAGAAAAAGCATCGGATACTATAGACATCATAAAGGAGCACGGCTTTGTATTTCAAAAAAAATACGGTCAGAACTTTCTTATAGATGCTCATGTGCTTGATAAGATCATCAGTGCGGCAGATATAAGTAAGGAAGATGTGGTTATAGAGATAGGACCGGGTATAGGTGTGCTTAGTCAGCGCATAGCACAAAAGGCTCATAAGCTTGTAGCAATAGAAATAGATAAAAATTTAATACCTATACTCACAAAGACTTTATTTGATTATGAAAATGTAGTATTATTAAATGAGGATGTATTAAAAGTTGATTTGGAAGTGCTTATAGAAAAAGAGGCTGAGGGCAGAAGGGTAAAGGTGGTGGCAAATTTACCTTACTATATTACCACTCCAATAATTATGGACTTGCTTGAAAGAAAGCTTAAGCTTGAAAGTATAACCGTAATGATACAAAAGGAAGTTGCACAAAGGCTTATAGCAAAGCCGGGTACGAAAGAATACGGTGCAATATCACTTGCAGTGGCATATTATACCGAGGCAAAAATTGTGGCTAACGTTCCTCCCAATTCATTTATTCCGAGGCCCGCTGTGTCTTCTGCGGTTGTAAAATTAAAATTACATGAGCTAAAACCTTTTAAGCCCAAAGATGAAAAGCTTATGTTTAATCTTATCAGAGCTTCTTTTAATCAAAGGAGGAAGACTTTGCAAAACGGACTTAGTAATGCGGCAGGTCTTAGTTTTACCAAGGAGGAGATTGCCAAGGCGATTTCTTTGGCAGGACTGGATGAGCGTGTTAGGGGAGAGACTCTTGGTTTAGAGGATTTTGTGGTTTTAAGTGATTGTTTAAGTAAACTTTAGAAAATAATTAGGTAGAAAGTTATGGCAAGAAAGAAAGAAGGAAATAATTTTTTTAATAAATGGGATAAAAGTAAGCTTATCATGGTAGCGGTGCCTACAGTAATCATAGTACTACTGTCGGTTGTGTGGGTGAGAGCCATGGTATCTTCAAACAAAAAGCTTGCGGCATCTGAAACAAAGGCTGTTTCGGAGGGGGAGTCCGCTACGGAAAGTATTCCACAGGCAAATATAGTGCCTGCCGCTGCGGTAGGAGCACCATTTCCCTCATTGTCGGTTGATGTGGCAACTACAGAGCCGGTCCCTGAAGTTATCAGGTCGGGAACTAACCACCCTATAGTTCATAAGATACAGGAAAGACTTATGAGACTCGGGTTTATGGAAAATGACGAGCCGACAGAGTACTATGGAGATGTAACCATAGCGGCTGTTAAGGTATTCCAAAGACAGAATAAGCTACCGCAAGACGGTATTATAGGTACGGATACACTTAACTTGCTTATGTCTGATGATGCCAAGTTTTATGCGGCACAAGAAGGTGATGTGGGTACTGATATAGAGCGTATACAGTCAAGACTTTATGAGCTTGGTTACCTTGCAGATCAAGGACAGGTAACCGGTACCTATGATGAGAAAACAAGAGATGCCGTATCAAAGTTACAAGAAGTCAATACCTTGGAGCAAGACGGTAAGGTAGGTATAAAGACTCTTAACCTTATATATTCAGAAGAAATCAAGCCGAATATGCTTGCATACGGTGAAAAAAGCGATGTGGTCATGGCGATTCAAAAAAGACTTTTTGAGCTTGGCTATATGACCAGTACTCCTGACGGAAGTTACGGACTTGATACAAGTCTTGCGGTAAAACAGTTCCAGTCAAAGAACGATCAGGTGGTAGATGGCTACATAGGACCTTCCACCAGAGCGGCTATTATGTCAGTCGATGCAAAGCCTAACGGACTTGGAGTAGGCGATCAAAGCGATCAGGTACATAATATTCAAAAAATGCTTGCAAAGTGGGGATATTTACATCCGGATAATATAACCGGATATTTCGGTGAGGCAACACAGAATGCGGTAAAGGCATTCCAGAGCAGAAACGGACTTGATTCGGACGGATCGGTAGGAGCGGTCACCATAGCAAAGCTTACCTCAGATAATGTTTTAAGACCTCTTCCAAGTACAACTGCAAGGCAAAACCGTGGCGGCAATACAAGAGGCGGAGGCGGCGGAAACGCCGGCGGAGGTAATGCCGGAGGTGGCGGCGGAGGCGGTGGTGCTGCACCGTCAGGACCTATATACTCAGGAGGAGGAAGTGTAGGAAACCTTATATCCGTAGCTTCATCCAAGGTGGGAAGCCCTTATGTATGGGGTGCTAAAGGTCCTAACGCTTTTGACTGTTCAGGCTTTATATACTGGTGTCTTAATAATTCCGGTGTAAGCCAGTCCTATATGACCAGCTCAGGCTGGAGAAATCCAGGAAGATATACCAGAGTAAGTAACTTCTCAGACTTACAGGCGGGTGATATCATAGTAGTTAGCGGCCATGTCGGCTTGGTAGCAGGCGGCGGTCAGATAATAGACGCTTCATCATCTAACGGAAGAGTTGTGCAAAGATCCCTGGGAGGATGGTGGCAAAGAAACTTTATAGTAGGTTGGAGAATATTCTAAGTTAAGATAAAACCCCCGAGCGAATATGCTTGGGGGATTTTTTTGCCTTCGGATGAATGATAAAAATTTGTGATGATTAATAGGAATGAAGTGTTGGATTTTGCATACTGTCTAATATTCCTTTAGGTATGTTACATGACCGGAAGCAGAACAAAAGAAAGATACCGGAATATCTTTATAGACTAATTTTGCAAAAGCAATACAAATGTATTGAAATAGAAATGATTTAGCATTATACTGAAGTAAATAGATGGAAGTGAGGTGTTTAATATGGCTAAGACAATTCAAATAAGAGTTGAGGATGAGTTAAAGAGTAAATCAGATGCTCTGTTTAAGGACTTGGGTATAGATACAACAACTGCAATCAGAATGTTTTTAACACAGGCTGTTGCTACAAATGGTTTTCCTTTTGAAATAAGAAGACAGATAGGAACAAATCCATATACACCGATGACCGAGAAAGAGATACTTACAAAATTGAAAAAGTCCAGAGAACAGGAAATGTTCAGGGATGCGGATTATGTGATTTCTGATATGAGGTCAAAGTATGGATTATAAGATTGTTCTTATGCAGGCTGCAGAGGAGGATTTTCGTATTGAATGATAAAAAAATAGTAGTAAGACCCGGAATGGTATATTTGTTTGGCGGTATTTTAGACATAGCTGTCGGTTTTTTTATGTTTTGGGGATTAGGACAAGCTTTGCCCTCGGATGATCCGGTAACAGCCGAAACAGTCAGATGGCTGTTGTTATTATTTATTTTGATTATCGGTCTGTGTTTTATTCTGTTTTTTTCACTTAGTAAAATACAATTAGACGATGAGAATATATCAATAAATAAGTTCCCGTTAAAAAGAAGGAATTATCTTTGGAGCGAGATAACATATGCAAAGATTATTAGTGAGGCGCTGGCATATCCATGTGTAATCTATGCAGGAGAAAAGAAAATAGTAAAAATACCCAGAGCTTTTATCGGGTATGAACAGCTTTTAAACGAACTGGACAGAAGAAATATTCTTTGGCAGGATGATTTATATGTGGAGGCAAGGATAATATTGGAGATGGATAAAGTAAAGATTAGAGATTTGTTTAGGAAAGGGTAAATTGTGTTCTTTCCTAAAATATGTGCAGGTTTATCCGGTTTCTACAGACTGAGTAAACCCAAGAAAAACAGGGCAAGATAGGGCATTTTAGAAGGAGAGTTGTATTACTACAATAAATTAGTGGGGAGTCTGAAGAATCTTTGAGCTTTATGCAATTTATATTTGATAAGGAATTATCCGGGAACGGTACCGGCAGTACACAGAATTGCAGAAAACATAGTAAAAACATTTGATTAAAGGAGTTGTTAAAGTGGGCAAATATAAAATCGTTGACCTATTTGCCGGGGTTGGAGGACTCAGCTACGGATTTTCGCAACAAGATGAGTTTGAAATAATTATGGCAAATGAAATAGAGAAGGATATTTCAAAGGCATACACATTGAACCATCCGGATGTTAATATGATTAATTGTGATATAAATGAATTAACGGAAGAAGTTATAAAAGAAGCTATTGGCTATAATGTGATTGATATTGTGGTAGGTGGTCCTCCTTGTCAGTCCTATTCTACTTTGGGAAAAAGACGAATGGATGATAGAGCAAACCTTTTTATGCAATATAAAAGAGTTCTTGGTATTATCAAGCCAAGAGCATTTGTTTTTGAAAATGTAACCGGTATTCTTAGTATGGACAAAGGCAAATTCTTTAAAAATGTTCAGTGTGAATTTGAAGAATTGGGCTACAATTTTAAGTACCAAGTGCTTAATGCTGTTGATTACAGTGTTCCACAACAAAGAGAGCGAGTTATACTGGTAGGACTCTTGGGAGAAAACAATTATGAGTATCCTGCTCCGACACACGGAGAGGGATTAAAGCCTTATGTTACCCTTAAGGATGCAATTGGAGACCTTCCTGTTATTAAAAGTGCTCAATCAAGTGAAAATTATGATAGAGATGCAGATAATGAATTTCTTAAATGGGTTAGGAAAAATTCTTCTGATAAATTAACAGAACATGCAGCACCTAAAAATGGGGAACATTTAATTCGAATAATGGAAGCATTACAAGATGGTCAGAGTAAAGATGATTTACCGGAAGATATAAGACCGAAGAGTGGTTATGGTAATACATATGCAAAGTTGTGGTGGGAAAAACCTTCAACTACAATAACACGAAACTTTGCATGCCCATCATCTTCAAGATGTATTCATCCTCGTGATTCACGTGCTATGTCAATTAGAGAAGGGGCAAGATTGCAAAGTTTTCTGGATAATTACCGGTTCTATGGATCGGATAGTATGAAAAGGTTGGAAATAGGGAATGCGGTTCCTCCATTACTTTCAGTAGCGATTGCAAAGCAAATGTTAAAGGCGCTTGAAGATATGGATAAAGAAGAATAAACTAAGCCCATCGGCAAAGAAATGTGCCGACAGGCTTAGTTTAATTGTAATCAGGATTTTTACCATTATATTTATGATATAGCCTGGAATATATTTTTTCTTGTAATTCTTCGGAGCATGTATCAATGACTTTTTCATTTGAAATGCTAATTATACGCCCCTTGTCATCATATATCCAATAATTTCTATCAGGACGATTACATTGCTCACATTGTGGGATAATATTACCTTCTGCAAGGGGTTTAGAGGGATCCTTGTGTCCTTTTTGAGCAGCTAGGTGTCTGGCTTGTTGAACATCATTTGTACCGGGATAATATGTCTTAATAAACTCTGTTAATTCTGTTTTTGATATTATCTCAGTATTTGGATAACCTTGAGCCAAGTATACTAACACAAGAGCATCTTTAGTATAGTTGTTCCCACGCTTTAATGAGGGTAGTTGAACTCCATGAGATTTCAGGTATTTTGTGTGATATTTCTTTATTATCTCGTATGTATCTTCAATTTGTTTTTTAGGAAGTGTATTAAAACTATAACGGATTATACTATTTGTACAAAATAAATACTGCTGCACAGTGAATAAAGGCAAGAAAAGAAGTTGCCAATTTATCATACCTTGTTGCCAACTTACGGAAATGTTTTATCTTATTGAAAAAACATTCTATAAAATGGCGTTCTATATAACGCCGGTTATCGTATTCCCACTGTTCTTTTGCATTTGATTTTGGTGGAATAGTATAAGAAGCTTTTTGGAAGGCAATATATTCCCTTATTTTTAAACTTCCATATGCTTTGTTAGCAAGGATATTATTGCCTTCAATGTCAATTTGTGGCAGTAAATCAAAAGTACAAACACAATAATGTTTGTTTCCGGCAGTCAGTGCAAAATGTATGGGCTTACCCAAACCGTCAACTATGGTATGAATTTTTATTGTATTACCTCCAAGACTTTTTCCGATGTGTTGATTTACTTCGTAATTTACAGCCCCTTTTTATACTGATGGGCTTTGACACTCGTAGAGTCAATACTGAGATTTTCATAATCATACTCGGCATTCAGAGTATGAAATATGTTAAACAGAGCGTCATTTGAGTTTTAAGGCGCACCATAGAATATATTGATATAGTTTTTTCGGATGAACTTGGAAGAGGTGTTAGAAGGCATTGACATTACTAATAAGGAGACAAGATTGGATACTTAACAAAATATATATAATAAAAGCCATAATTATTGATAGTAATACTATTGTGAATGCGGTCTTGTTGCTTATAATCCGTTGTGTTAAAAACCTATTGTGGTAGACTGTAAATGCTTGACTGGGGAAAGGATGTCACTTGATAACAAAAAAACCTAATATCTATAAATTATTCAATGAGGACTGTAATGAGTTAATGAAACGGATGCCACCTCAATCTGTAGATTTAATCCTAACTGATCCACCTTATAACATTTCACAGTATTCTACTGGAAACATTCCAAGAGAAGGAAAAAGCACATTAAATAATAATATTGCTGACTGGGGTAAAGCTATAATAAATCCAGTTGAGTATGTAGATGCATTTAAGCGCATTATTAAACCACGAGGTAATATTATTATTTTTGCAGGTTACAATCAAATCGGTGATTGGCACAAAGTTTTTGACTCTGAATTCGATACTTTTCAAATATTTGTATGGCATAAAACGAATCCAGCTCCTAAAGTCTATAAAAACGGATTTTGTAATAGTTGTGAATTTGTCATATTCTTGTGGAACAAGGGACATGTGTGGAATTTTACCACACAAAAAGAAATGCATAATTTTTATGAGTGTCCAATTTGTTCATATCCTGAGCGATTAAAAGAACCTTTTCATCCAGCTCAAAAGCCCCTTAATATTATTGATCATTTTATTGAAATAGCTTCTAATCCTGGGAGTTTAGTTTTTGATCCTTTTATGGGAGTAGGAACTACCGGCGTTTCTGCTGTAAAAAAAGGTAGAAAATTTGTTGGGAGTGAATTGAATTATGAATATATTACAGCAGCAGATCGTAGGATAACCTCTTATTTATAAGTGTTACTCAAAGACCGTTGTCTCAAAAACACAGGATATTATAGAATTTATTTTGTTAAATAAAAGGAGGGAGTTCCTAAATGATAGCCAAACAATTTGGAGAAAGAATTAAAGAATTACGTAGGAAAACAGGACTGAGCCAAGAAAAATTTGCACTGAAAATTGATATGGATAGAACATATTTTGCGACAGTTGAATCGGGAAAAAGAAATATCTCTTTGCAAAATATTGAAAAGATTGCAAATGGATTGAATATCACAATTTCAAAATTATTTGAAGGGATAGGAGGAGACTGTAATGAGGAACACAGAAATACAAATTAAGAATATTGTTTATGAGGAGTTTTCAAAATTGATATCAACAATTGAAATTGATTTCAGAACAAATTTTGTAAAGAAAAGACATAATTTTTTGCTTAACCAGCTTGATGAAACTATTACTGCAAATATGGTATTTGTAAGCAGTTTTGAGTCTAAAAGTGGCTTTGCTATTGAGACTTGCGCTAAGAGGGTAGCTAGATTGAAATTTGGAGAAGAAAATGTGCCTACTATCGTAAATCCAAGAAATATTAAACACAACATAAATCCTAATACAATTAATGGTCAAATTGTTGTTACAGATATTGATACTGAGAATGGGGATTTTAGAGGAAATATATCTAAATTTAGAGCTAGAAATGTTGCATTGGGAAAGGGTAGTACAAGGGTTGAAAGTGGCGTTACTCAGAGCAGTATAAAGGAGTTACTTCCAATGGCGCAGAACTATAAGGCCACAGTATATCATACAAAGCCAGTTGATTTAGCTTTTTTTGATGGAGAAGATTGGGTGGTTATCGAACTTAAAGCTGGTGGGGATTTGGACAGTTCCAACGCTCCAGCAAATGTCGAAAAACTTCTTATAATTTATGCAGGAATGAATGTTTTCAATTCAAAAGCATATTTTGCGACTTTGTATAATAAGAATGGTGAGGGAAATACTTGGACTGGTGCAGTTAAGAAGCATATGGCGTTTCCAGAGATGTTTCTCATTGGTAAAAAATTTTGGAATGTAATTCTTCCAGAAGGAATTACATATGAGTATTTTACAGAACTATATAAGATGGCATTAGAAGAACTTGATCTTAATTCACGAATTAAAGAAATGATAGGAAGGACAGTGAAATAATGGATAATACCAGAAGAGAAGAATATATCGAATTTATGAAAGAACAGTTATCTGAAATGGTCAAAAAAATCAAAAATGAATTTTCTAAAAATCAAAATAAAAGAGAGAATAATATATTTTTGATTTTTTCAGACGAAAATGCAAAAAAATATATGGGTACAGGTCGTAGTTTTGATTCGCAACTTGGAACTCGACTCCAGAAAATTGCTATGTTTGTTGCAAGAAAAAAATATGGAGAAGAGAGTGTCCCTAATGTGATAACATTACATGATGATGGTGATGTAATAAAGCTTTCCACTATTTCTTATCCAAACAGTAATGGTATGAGCCAAAAAGTGTATTGGACTACAAAGCCGGCAGAAGATTTATTAAATAAAAAAATAAGAAAATTGTATGATAAAGGATCAAATACTGTCATAAAAAAGACTTTTGCGGTTAAGAGTAAGGAGAAAATAATTAAATATATAAAAAAAGAATTTAAAAAAAGAGATAGTAAGGGCAATGGAATTCCCATAGATTTATTTGTATTAAAGGATACAACTGATGATAAGCTACTTGCTTATTCATATGAATTAAAAGCTGGAGGTAATCTTGATACAAAAAATGCACAATCTAATGCAGAAGAAGTAAAGTCGTTAAATATAATATTTTCTTTTTGTTATAGAAGTATATCTAGGTTTGCTACCTGTTATGACGGTAAAGGAGATAGTACACCGGATGGTTCAATAGGAAATCATCTTGCAAGAGAGCAAATTCTAATTGGTAAAGAATTCTGGGTAGAAATATTAGAAGATGAAGTTTCATATGATGAGTTTATTGATATTTACAAGGAAGCATATAGGCTCGCTAAAGTGGAGGAAATAGTTATTGGATAATGTTGTTTTGTATAATGTTGATTGCTTGGAATATATAAAAAATATTCCAGATAAATCGATTGATTTAATTTTAACAGACCCTCCATACAATATAGCCAAGTATTCAACAGGTAATATATCACTGCCAGGGCGAAGTGCAGTAAATAATGATCTGGGAGAATGGGATTTAAAGGAAATAAATCCATTTGATTTTGTTATGGAATTTAAACGCATTCTGAAACCAGATGGTAATGTTTTTATTTTTACAAGTTATAATTTAATTGGTAAATGGCATGAAGCTTTTGATCCAGAATTTGACACATTTCAATATTTTATATGGCATAAAACCAATCCCATGCCAAAGATATTTAGGAATGGATTTTTGAATAGTTGTGAAATTATTGTTTGTTTATGGAATAAAAAACATAAATGGAATTTTCTATCACAAAATGAAATGCATAATTATTTTGAATGTCCAATATGTATGGGGAAAGAACGTTTAAAGAACCCCAAACATCCATCGCAAAAACCACTAAGCCTATTGCGTCATTTGATTAAGATAGGGAGTAATGAAGGAGATTTGATTTTTGATTTATTTATGGGGGTTGGATCCACTGGTGTTGCAGCAAAAGAATTAAATAGAAAATTTATTGGATGTGAGGTAGATCCTGTTTTTTATGAAGCTGCAAAAAAAAGAATAGGATTGACAGAAGTATTATTAGTAGATGGGGAAAATAATGCCTAATTATGATAAAATAGGAGAGCGAGATTTAGATTTTATTGTTTTGTACATTTTAGACAAACATCCAAATATATGTACAAGTGAATTGAAAAGCTATATCTGGCATTATACTGAGCCGGGAAGAGTTAATCTTACTCCGCTAGTGGATAGAAATGATATGGCGATAGATCAAATAGTTAGAAATATCGTAAATCATAGGGATAATTCTTCAAATAATATTATATATCGTGGTCTTGTATCATATAATGCAGGTTTATTGAATATCACTGCTTTAGGGCGGGATGAACTTGAAACATTTATAAAACAAAAAGCACTATAAACAAACGAGCTTGCCATATTGTGTTGGTGAGCTCGTTTATTATAGTCAATAATTTGTTACAACCAGATGTTTAGCATCACGGTAATTTCTGTTCATGAAACTTACCATATATTTTTTATCAAAACTTGTAATATTAAAATCATCTTTGTATAAATCATAAATAAAGTTAGTGTTCTTTATGATAAGTAATATTTTAGCGGGAGTATGCTTTAAGCAGTCACACAATCGCTTATGTTCTTTATGTCCAAATTCATTTTGTGCATAAGTAGAAAAGTCAGTATCATAAGGTGGGTCTAAGAAGATGTAATCATCTGCTGTTAAATCTAATCTGTTCATAAAGTCTTCAAAATCTTCGCAATAAATCTCAGTACTTTGAAGTTTAGCTATTATTTTATCTGATAAAAGATAGTCTACTTTCTTTTGGAAATCTTTTCTATTATAGGATATTCCACCGTATGGAACATTAAACTCGCCTTTTCTATTGTATCGGAACATAGAAGAGTAACAGTATTCACGAATAAAGAAAAAAACGGCAGCTTGTCTACCTTTACTTAATTCGGATAAATGGTTTTGTAAATATCGAATATACATATAATATGCTGATTTAATTGCAGCTTCGATATTATCAAGTCTATCACTATCTGGAATTGTACCGTTTTTTTCCTCTAACTTAGCTGAGCGCAAGATTTTACTATTAAGATTTCTCTTTAATTCTTTGATAAAAATATTACTGTATTCAACTGCTAATGATGAAAAGAAGTCATTATATTTTTTTATTAAATTATCAACAGTTATTTTTGAAAGATATAAATCTAATATTTCTGATGTATGCTCGTCTACAAAATTACTTAAAGAAGAGAATTCATTGATTTCTAATTGTAAATATTTGATCAAATCTTCATTTTCTTCTTTTATACAGGTGTATAAATTGATTAGTTCTGTTGATTTATCATTGATACAACATCTTTCGGCATTAGTATCAAAGAATACAGCACCTCCACCAACAAAAGGTTCAATAAAACGTCCAGAGTATGTTGGACTATATTTTCTAATTACAGGAAGTTCTTTTTCCTTACCACCTGGCCATTTAAGTATTGTTTTCATAAAAATCATCCATTTATAAATTAGTACATTGATAACATAGCATATTTGTTGCTTAAAAACAATGAATATTTACACTTGTCCCGAATTGTTCACAATAAATGGTTACTGTACATGGGTATGTCCTGCTCAGGTGTCTTTTTGACTGGTAAAATAATCGCTAGAGTGTTATAATGCAAAAGGGGGTTGCTGCAAATAATATTGAGAGGTAAAGAATTGTAAAAATAAGAATTCATACCATAATTATATAGAATTATATTAAGGCATCCGGGTAAGTTCTGGATGTTTTTTAAGTCCGTTTTTTTGCACAGCTAGAATGATATTATTTGATTATGATGAGGTGTAATACTGATGAGTAAATGCATATGCCCTGAATGTAAATCGAATAATGTTGTCCCAATTATATATAGGTACCCAGCAATAAAGACAATAGAAGAGGCGGAAAAAGGTAATTTAAAGCTTGGTGGATGCCTAGTTTATAATATTGATGGGTGTGGGATGTCTGATCGTTACTGCAAAGACTGTAAGTACGAATGGTGTGTGGATAATTTTTTAGTAGAAGATATTCTTAAAGTTCGATTTCGCTATTGGTCCAATTGGGGAGTTTTGGATCCAGACTCATTACAGGAAGACCAATGGGGATTTGACATATTACCAGAAGGGATAATTAAGTATTTTGCTTATCCTAGAGAAAGCAGAAGAATTCTAGATAAAGATGTCGTCAAGATTGAGTCGATAGGGTGGCTGAGTTTTATCAAGAAGTGATATGGATTTATCGACCTTGGATCCAGATAGAAGAGTACAAAGTATGTGATGGATGTAGTTATGAATTGACCATAACATATAAAGATAATCGAAAAAGAAAAATGCATTGTGATCTTGGTGGAAGAACAGTCGATAGAACTATAACTGATTTCCTGTGTACCATCCCTGAGATGAAGAAGAAAATAATTGGAAGCGAGGAGGACTAGCTTATGGCATATGGCAAATCTATAGAATTATTTCTGGTAAATGGGAGTGCAGACAGTTTAATAACTGCTGAACTTTCTAATTGGAATGGGAAGGCTATAAAAATACCTCGTATTGAAGTTGCATCCTGTACTAGAGATGATATCTCACAGGCAGGAGTATATTTCCTTTTTTGCAAAGAGGAAGATGGAGCCGATTCGGTATATATTGGTGAGGCAGAGAATGTTAAAGAACGTCTTGTGTAGCACTTAATAGACTATCAAGCTGAAAAAGAAAAGTATTATTGGACTACGGCTGTTATTTTTGTAGGAAGAGACCTTAATAAAGCATTGATTAGGTACCTTGAGAATCGATTCGTAGACATTGCGAGGATATGTAAAAGGTATAAGGTTTTAACAAAAAATACATATAAGAATACTGTTATGAAAGAGTCTCAAATTGCTGTGATGGAGGAGTTTGTTGATAATGTGAAAGTACTCATCAACGCATTAGGATATAAGGTTCTTGAGCCCTTTGCCCATACTGAATCAAATGTATCCAATATTGATGATGAAGTATTGTATTTATCAACAGGTGCGGCTAGTGCATCTGGAAAGGTGACAACAGAAGGATTTGTAGTGTTCGAGGGAGCGGTATTTAATGAGAAAACTTCAACTAAATCACTAAGCGCAGGAATGCAAAAACTTAGGCAGAAGATAATGGACTCTGAAAAGGTTCAAAATCTAAAAACTATGGAAGACATCCTATTTTCCAGTTCATCTGCTGCAGCTGATTGTATTATCGGGTATAGCGTTAGTGGTCCTCAAACATGGAAGACTAAAGACGGTCGGACTTTAAGAGAAATAGAAAACAGTGAGACAATAGATGAAAATAAATAATAAACGAATGGAAGGTTGAAAAGTGGCTAGGATAGAAACGCTTACTGCCTATAAGTGTAAATTTAGTTATCTTCAAAGGAATAATCCATTGATTGAGGAGCAGAGAGAAGCTATCAAAGAGGGAAAAGAACCGGAGTATACATTCTCTCAATTTTTAAGTACATATCAGAAATATACAGAAAATCTGGCTGTTGGAGAGAATACAGATAGGGCTATTATTTTGTCTGAAGATAAAATTTCCCAAAATGAAAAAGATGGTCTGAATATGTGGCATCTTGTACCGAGTGCTGGAAAGCAGGGAAAGCCAGTTAAAGTAGTAAAAAGAAACACAGGTAAGAAGTATGATTTTGGTTCTGACTCAGCCGCTTTATATGAATACCATATTTTTGCATATGACAATGAAGGTGAGTTATTTATTATATTTCATAGACAAAATGGGTCAGGGTGCAAAAGTGTGTTCTTAGAAACAGCTAATAAGGCTATAAAAGCGGATGGCCTTAAATTGGAAATGGACTTAATCGTACCTATGATGGATGGAATCAAGGATGCAACAGCCACGAAGATAACATTGCAGTTTAAAAAGCAGGATAAATCTTCAGATGTTGCAGATAATATTAATGGATCGAAGAAGAAACATATTATCCGAGATCTAGGACTTAATCTTGAAGCTAGTGAGAACAACAAATTTTTGAAGATTTTCAAGAAACTCCAGGAAGGTAAAATAGGTCAGGCAGAAGCTTTTGCTCAAATTAAAGCAGAGTTTAAGGATTCAGATGATTACAATGATGCAGAGGTAAAGCTTCGTGTTGGTAGTAGATATAGGAAGGTTCAATGGAATGAGTTCGAAAGTATTATGGGAACTCATGATATTTCATCTGCATTACATGAAGCATGTAAAGTGTCTCATGATTTTGTAGGGGAACTCACAAAATTGGCGGATGAGTATTATAAGGAAATAATAGAATCTGAGGAGGTGTAATATGCCAAATAAGATTGTATTAATAGTAATAGCTGTTTTGATTATAGGTGCGATGCTCTTTGGAAATAAAAAAGTAAGAGTGCTCCCAGTATTGATGAAACAATTACAGGTTTTCAAAAATGCTAAAACCGATAAAACGTCTATCTGGGATATTATTTGCTTTATTATCTTACCGATTGCTTTGGCAGCTTTGATTGCAATTGGATTTGGATGCGTAGTGGATGATAATCTTGCAGGAGTACTAACAACTGTATTTGCTTTTGTTTTTACCGTGTTATTTGGTTTCGCAGCTATTTTAGTTGGTAAGCTTGATAGTAATAATGAAATTGAAAAACAGGTTGTGGGAGAAACATTTGTGTCAATCATGTCATCAAATATTCTTTTGTTGATCGCCGCCATAGTATCAATTGTAATTATTATTACAAATAATGAGACTTCACGATTGGTGCTTTCGATAATTATCTATAGTTTTTCATTTATGATAATTATGCTGCTTTTGATGATATCAAAGAGAACCTTTATAATTTACTGTAGCAACAAGAAATGATGAGAGGGTGTGTATCTGTACACCCTCAGTTAAATAATGAACACCCCACTAGACAAAATGAACACCTTATAAATTATAGGGGTGTTCAAATGAATACCCCCAAAGTGTGGTAGTAATTACTTGAGATTTCTACTATGATTTTACTACTACACACGGATTTGAAATGATAATTTTTGCAAAGATATGCCAATTATGTAGTTTACACCTTAAAATATTGAATGCTCTGAAAATCCGATAAAACCTCGCATTTCTCGGCGTATCTTGGCATTTTGAGAGGAGAAAATTTTATGATAAAAGTACTTTTCATCTGCCACGGCAATATTTGCAGAAGCCCAATGGCGGAATTTATATTTAAGGATATGTTACAAAAAGAAAAGCTTTCAGACAAGGTAGAGGTGGAGTCCAGAGCGACTTCCACGGAAGAGATCGGAAGCCCGGTCTACCCTAAGGCTAAGCAGGAGCTTGAAAAACATGGCATAGGCTGCGTGGGTAAGAGAGCAAAACAGCTTGAAAAGTTAGAATATAACGATTATGATTACATTATAGCAATGGATGATATGAATGTAAGAAATATAGAAAGAATTACGGAAAGGAGTGTCAAAGAAGGAAAGATAAAGAAACTTCTTGAATTTGCAGGCAGCAAGGAAGAGATAAGCGATCCTTGGTATACAAGGAAATTCGATATAACCTATGCGGATATAGTGCGTGGTTGCGAAGGGCTTATGAAGGATATAAAAGAAAGATTATAGTTAGTGACACTTTTTTAATAGGAGGTCTGCTGTGGATTATGTCATAGAGATGAACCATATCACCAAAAAATTCGGTGATTTTAAGGCAAATGATGATGTAACGCTAAAGGTAAAAAAAGGAGAGATACACGCCCTGCTTGGTGAGAACGGTGCAGGTAAGTCTACACTTATGAGTGTACTGTTCGGACTGTACCAAGCGGAAGAAGGTGAGATTAAAATAAACGGTAAAAAAGTTGATATACTAAATCCTAATGATGCCAATGCACTCGGCATAGGTATGGTACATCAGCACTTTAAGCTTGTTCATAATTTCACCATACTCGAAAATATAGTGCTTGGAAGGGAAACGACCAAGTTTTCGATTTTGCAAATGAAGGGTGCAAGAGAAAAACTGCTTAAATTAAGCGAGCAATACAAACTAAAAATAGATCTTGATGCTTATATATCCGATATAACCGTAGGTATGCAGCAAAGGGTTGAGATACTTAAGATGCTCTACTGCGATAACGACATACTTATATTTGATGAGCCGACAGCAGTACTTACTCCACAGGAAATAGATGAGCTTATGAAGATAATGAAGCAGCTTGTTGACGAAGGCAAGTCCATTATATTCATAACCCATAAGTTAAATGAAATAAAAAAAGTAGCTAACAGGCTTACGGTTTTAAGAAAGGGCAAAGGCGTAGGAACTGTAGAAGTAGATAAGATATCCAAGGAAGATATGTCTGAGCTTATGGTTGGAAGAAAGGTAAGTTTTATTTTAGAAAAAAAGAAACTTACTCCGGGAGCAGATATATTAAAAGTGGAAAACTTAAATGTAGACTCCAAGCATAAGGGCAAACTTTCCGTAAAGAACGCTTCATTTGAGGTAAGGGCAGGGGAGATACTGTGTATAGCGGGTATAGACGGCAACGGTCAGTCGGAGCTTGCTTATGCACTTACAGGTTTGGCACCTTGTGCTTCAGGGCATATATATCTTAATGACAAGGATATAACTAAAAAAAGTATAAGAGAAAGAACCTTATCCGGTATGGCACATATTCCGGAAGACAGACATAAAGACGGGCTTGTGCTTGACTATAGTTTAGAAGAAAATCTGGTACTGCAAAGCTATTACAGCAACAGATTCCAAAAACACGGCTTTCTTAAATTCGGTGAAATAAGAAAGTATGCGGGAGAGTTAATAGAAAAATTTGATATCCGCTCCAGCAAGGGAGAGACAAGTACCGCAAGGTCAATGTCCGGAGGTAATCAGCAAAAGGCTATTATAGCCAGAGAGCTTGACAGAGATCCGGATATAGTCATAGCGGTGCAGCCGATAAGAGGACTTGATGTAGGTGCGATAGAGTATATACATAAAAGACTTATAAAGCAAAGGGATAATAACAAGGCGGTGCTTTTATTCTCACTTGAGCTTGATGAAGTTATGAATGTAAGCGACAGAATTTTGGTAATGTATGAGGGAGAGATAGTGGCAAATGTACTTCCCGGTGAGACAACTGTAGAAGAACTCGGACTTTATATGTCAGGGGCGAAGCGAGGTAAGGGATATGAAGTTTAAGAATTTATTTAATTTATCGGATGAGAACAAAATAAGCTTTATGTCATCAATACTTGCAATTATTTGCGGACTGCTTTTCGGATTTTTGATTTTGCTTGTAAGTAAGCCTAGCCATGCAATTGGCGGTTTTGCCATGATAGTGCAGGGCGGTTTTACAGACGGTATCAAAGGTATAGGTCAGGTGCTGTATATAGCAACACCTATAATCATGACCGGACTTTCGGTAGGATTTGCCTTTAAGACCGGACTTTTTAACATAGGAGCGTCAGGACAGTTTACCATGGGGGCCTTTGCGGCTATATGGATAGGAGTTAAGCTGCCGATACAGCCGGCATTTTTCCACTGCCTGCTGGCACTTGTGTGTGCGATCTTGGCAGGAGCTGCTTGGGCATTTATTCCGGGATTTCTTAAGGCATTTTTTAATGTAAATGAAGTTATCTCATCTATTATGATGAACTACATAGGAATGTATGCGGTAAATATAATGATAAAAAATTCCGTATATGACAGAGTTAAAAACCAATCTAAGGCGGTTATGGCAACAGCTAATCTTGGCAAGGCGGGACTTGATAAAATATTTCCCGGCACAAGTATCAATGTGGGCATACTTATAGCAATATTTTCAGTAATTCTGATACACATACTGCTTAATAAGACGGTATTCGGTTACGAGCTTAAAGCCTGCGGGCAAAACAGCTTTGCCAGCAGGTATGCAGGAATTAACGCAAAGAAGAATATAATCCTGTCAATGCTTATAGCAGGAGGGCTTGCAGGACTTGGAGGAGCACTTTTATATCTGGCTAACTCCGGAAAATACTTACAGGTACTTGATATAATAGCACCGGAGGGATTTAGCGGAATATCTGTAGCCTTGCTCGGACTTTCCAGCCCTATTGGCATACTTTTTGCCGGACTTTTTATAGCCCATATAACAGTAGGCGGATACAATATGCAGCTTTTTGACTTCGCACCTGAGGTTATAGATATGATCATAGCGGCTATAGTATACTGCGGTGCCTTATCTTTGTTATTTAAACATTTGATATATAAATTTATCAAAAACAAGAAGAAGGCTGCCGATAATGCAGCAAAGAAAGAGGAGGTATAGTATGGATATTTTAAGCTTTATTGTTCAACAAACCATGTTTTTTGCTATACCTTTGCTTATAGTGGCTACAGGCGGTATGTACTCCGAGCGAAGCGGTGTTATCAACATAGCACTTGAGGGTATCATGGTAATTGGAGCTTTTTGCGGTATTTTCTTTATAAATATATTTCAAAAAAGCATGAGCGGTCAGGGGCTTTTGCTGCTGGCAATACTTATAGCCGGCATAAGCGGAGGACTTTTTTCCTTGCTTCACGCCTTTGCAGCTATTAATATGAAGGCGGATCAGACCATAAGCGGTACTGCACTTAATATGTTCGCCCCCGCCTTTGTAATATTTACAGCCAGAATGATACAAAAAATTCAGCAGGTACAATTTACGGATACCTTCCGTATAGATGCAGTACCCGTACTTTCTTCAATACCTGTAATAGGAGATATGTTTTTTAAAAAAGCATATATTACTACCTATATAGGGCTTTTGATATTTGCACTTGCAGCATTTGTAATAAAGTATACGAGATTCGGACTCAGGCTTAGAGCCTGCGGAGAGCATCCGGGGGCTGCCGACTCGGTCGGAGTAAATGTATACAAGATAAGATATGCCGGAGTTGTGATCTCAGGTGTGTTGGCAGGTATAGGAGGATTGGTATTTGTAGTACCGACTTCCACGAACTTTAATGGTACGGTTGCAGGATACGGTTTCCTTGCACTTGCGGTACTTATATTCGGTCAATGGAGAAGCAATAAGATCTTCTTTGCATCCTTTTTCTTTGCGATTATGAAGACTCTTGCAAGTGCATATTCGTCCATACCGGTATTAAAAGATTTATCGATACCGAGCGAGTTTTATAAGATGTTCCCTTATATAGTTACTCTTATAGTACTGATGTTCTCGTCCAAGAGTTCACAGGCGCCGAAGGCTGAGGGTATACCTTACGATAAGTCAAGCAGATAGATAAGGTAAACCGGAATATTTTAAGGGTCTTAAAACTAAGGTAAACCTTGGAATAAATTAAAAGATAGAGAAAGTGAATCAGATACTTTAAGAGTCTTAAAACTAAGGTACACCTTAAGATAAATTAAACAGATAGAGAAAGTGAATTATAATACTTTAAGAGTCTTAAAACTAAGGTATACCTTATGGTAAGTCAAGCAGATAGGGGTAAATATTATGAGAATGTATGATTTGATTATGAAAAAAAGAAATGCTCTTAAACTTTCCAAAGAAGAGATAGACTATATGATATCAGGCTATGTGGCAGGTGATATACCTGATTATCAGATGGCAGCCTTTCTTATGGCAGTGTATTTTAGGGGCATGGACAAGGAAGAGACTGCGGCTATGACCCTGGCAACGGCACAGTCAGGTGATATGGTTGATCTGTCTTCCATAGAAGGAGTTAAGGTGGACAAGCACTCTACCGGCGGTGTAGGAGATAAGACCACCCTTATAGTCGCACCGATAGTTGCAGCCTGCGGCTGCAAGGTGGCAAAGATGTCGGGCAGGGGACTTGGGCATACCGGCGGTACGGTGGATAAGCTTGAGTCAATTCCTAATTTAAGAACAGCTTTTAGCAAGGAAGAGTTTTTTGATATCGTAAGAAAGACCGGAATAGCTGTAGTGGGGCAGTCAGGCAATCTGGCACCTGCTGATAAGAAACTTTACGCTCTTAGAGATGTAACCGCTACAGTCGATAACATTTCCCTCATAGCGGTATCAATTATGAGTAAGAAACTTGCAGCGGGCAGTGATTGCATAGTGCTTGATGTAAAGTGCGGCAGCGGAGCGTTTATGAAAACCCTTGACGATGCGATAAAACTTGCCGAGGAAATGGTTGATATAGGTGAGCACGCAGGCAGGAAAACTTTGGCTGTAATTACCGATATGGACATACCGCTGGGCAACAATATAGGTAACAGCCTTGAGGTTATAGAGGCGGTGGAAGTATTAAAAAACAAAGGACCTAAAGACCTTTTGGAAGTAAGTAAGGAGCTTGCGGCAAATATGCTGCACCTGGGGCTTGATAAAGAATTAAAAGAGTGTTTTTCAATGGTTGAAGAGGTGATAGGCTCGGGTAAGGCACTTGATAAACTTATTGAAATGGTAGCTGCACAGGGTGGAGATACGGAAGTTATAAAAAATAGCGAAAAGTTTAAAAAGCCTAAGTTCAGCTTTGAAATAAAAAGTGACAGAAAAGGCTACATTTCCCATATGGATACCGAAACCATAGGAATAGCGTCAAGCCTTCTGGGAGCCGGCAGAAAGACCAAAGAAGACAGTATAGACTACAGTGCAGGTATAAAACTTATTAAAAAAACCGGAGATTATGTGAATCCCTCAGATGTGCTTTGCATAATGTATGCGGATAATGAGGATTTATTTGCCGAGGCTGCGAAAAAGTTTTTATCGGGACTTGAATTTAGTGATGAAAAAGTAAATGTAGGACCGCTTGTGCTTGCCAAAGTAAGTAAAGAAGGGGTGAAAAGGTATTAACTTTTTTACACACATCAAAAATCCGCAGCATAGTATTCACTATGCTGACATCTTTTGATATACATACTCAGAAAAATAAAGAGTTTTTGGTATAATTACTTTGCAAAAGATAGACCGGTGTGTAGTATCGTCGATATTTAGCCTTATTACTGCTTTGTCAATAGATTGTAACAAATACATAATAAAGGGAATGGAGATTTACTCTACTATTGCAGATATTAATTAAATGTCAATAATACATTGCGCCGGAGGTGTAATGAAGATTAGTGTAAAATATCTTCATACTATTTATGCCACGATACTGTGGCGGAATGGAGACTAAAAATGGATATTAAAAAGATATGTTCACATGTGGATCATACGATTCTTAAGGCTGATACAAGCCTGAAAGATATTGATAAATTATGCGAGGAGGCTATAAGGCTTAAGACCGCTTCCGTATGCATACCCCCATATTATATAAGGTATGTGCATGATAAGTACGGCAAGGAGCTTGTTATCTGTACGGTAGTAGGCTTTCCTTTAGGATATGCCTGCAGCGAAGCAAAAAAAGCCGAGACAAGAAAGGCTTTGGAAGACGGTGCTATGGAAATAGATATGGTAATAAATATCTGTGATGTGAAGAATAAAGACTATGATAAGGTTGAGGCTGAGATAAGGCAGTTAAAAGAGCTTGTAGGAGATAAGGTATTAAAGGTTATAATAGAGTGCTGTTATCTTGATGAAGAAGAAAAAATCAAACTTTGTGAGATAGTAAGTAAGGCTAAGGCGGATTTTATAAAAACTTCAACAGGTTTTGGAAGTTCAGGTGCCAAAAAGGAAGATATAGAGCTTTTTAAAAAGCATATATCAAAGGATGTAAAGATAAAAGCAGCCGGAGGTATAAGAACCCTTGAAGATATGGAGGAGTTTATAAATTTAGGTTGTGAAAGAATAGGAAGTTCTTCTATAGGAAAATTATGCTAAAGTTCAGGCAGGTTATTCATCTTCGTCAAAAAAACTAAAAAAGTTTAATTTCTATTTATAAATTAGACAAAGATGAATGCAGACAGTAGCCTGATAGATATACATATATAATATACACCTGAAAGCAAGCTTTCATTTGGTATATTACATATGTATATTTTGCCCAAACTGTAACAAAATTATTACAATAGATTCACATAAGGAGTAATTTGATGAAGAAAAGAGATACATTTATTATTGGCAGTCATTTTTCCGGCTGCTCATACAGTTCTAAAAGCAATTGGGTTAATAAAAAATATAAATTTCTAACTACAATACTTTTAGGTGCTTTGCTTATGTCGGCTTGCTCAAATTCGGGTACGGAAAGTAGCAAGGCTTTAGAAAGTACGGCACAAGAAAGCATACAGACAAGTATGCAGGAAGTTACGACACAGGAGAGTGTGCAGAAAGGAGTAGCGGAAAGCAGTAGTATCGCAGTAATAAATGAGGACGGATCCACAGTTACAGATCAAGGTGCAATAAGTATTTTTGAAGATTTTAATACCTTGGAAGAGGCTGCAAAGCTCGCAGGCTTTGAATTGGCAGCACCTGAAAAAATAGAAGGTTATGAACACAGGTATATACAGGCAGCTAAGAACGAGGTGATACAGGTTATCTATGATGACAGTGCCGCTGAAAACAGTATAACCATAAGAAAGTCCAATAATGTAAAAGATAACACGATAAGCTGTGATCCCAATCAGTACAGTAATCACAAAGAATTAGATGTAGATGGTGTCAAAGTAACCACTTGGAGCAATGAAGAGGGCAGTGTAAGTCTTGCTACATGGACAAACGGTAATTACAGTTATTCTTTCGCACTTAATAAGGCAATGCCTGAAGATAAGCTGATAGAGATAGTTAAAGGAATTAAATAATTTTTATAGGTTTATACAAATTTATCTATTTGCTTATATCTCAATTAATGGTAAAATTAAGCATGTAAGCGTATAAATGTCAAAATAATATTTTGGCAAAACTCAAATAATAAGGAGGATTTATTATGAGGAAATTAGCAAGTGTATTATTGATGTCAGCTGTGGCACTGTCTTTACTGTCAGCCTGTGCAAAGCCGACAACCGAAACTCAGGCAAGTTCGGATGCAAGTCAGGTAGCCGAGTCCGTATCGGATGCAGGAAGCGAGGCGGCTTCTGAAGGTACTTCGGCTTCAGGCTACGAGCTTGCACTTATTACAGATGTAGGAACTATAGACGACAAGTCATTTAACCAAGGTTCTTGGGAGGGTCTTGATAAGTATGCTACAGAGCATAACATTACCCACAAGTATTATAAGCCGGCAGAAAAGTCAGATGCTGCCTGCCTTGATGCTATAGACCTTGCGGTTAAGGGCGGTGCAAAACTTATAGTAACACCGGGATTTTTATTCGAAGCTCCGGTATATGAGGCTCAGAAAAAGTATCCTGATGTAAAGTTCGTTACAATAGATGCAGAGCCTAAGTCAGGTGATACAGCGGATATAGCACAAAACTCACATGCAATCTTTTATGCTGAGGAGCAGGCAGGTTACCTTGCAGGTTATGCAGCAGTAAAAGAGGGTTATAAGAGCTTAGGATTTATGGGCGGAATAGCTGTTCCTGCAGTTGTAAGATTCGGTTACGGATATGTTCAGGGTGCCGATGCGGCAGCTAAGGAATTAGGACTTGCCAAGGGTGATGTAAAGATTAAGTACACCTATGTAGGAAACTTTGATGCAAGCCCTGAAAACCAGACAAAGGCGGCTTCCTGGTACAATGAAGGTGTTGAATGTATATTTGCTTGCGGAGGTGCTGTAGGAAACTCAGTTATGAAGGCGGCAGAGGCGGCAGATAAGGTAGTTATAGGAGTGGATGTAGACCAGTCGGTTGAGTCACCTACAGTTATAACCTCAGCTACCAAGAATCTTCAAGATTCAGTATACAATGCTATAGCAGAGTTTTATGACGGAAAATTCCCGGGCGGAACCAAGGTTATACTTACAGCAAGCGATCTTGGAGTAGGACTTCCTATGGAAAGTTCCAAGTTCAAGAATTTCACAAAAGAAGATTATGATAAATTATATGAGAACTTAAAGAGCGGAAGTGTAACTATAGCTAATGATGAGGCTGTAGGGGACAATGTTACCGATATAAGCACGGAAGTGGTAGAGGTAAGCTCTGTAGAGTAAAATATATGGATTATATTAAAAAATTACCGAAGATTGAGTTACACTGTCATTTGGACGGCTCTCTTCCAAAGGCTACCATTAAAGAACTTTTAGGAAGAGAGGTAGAAGACTCTGAGCTTAGCGTGTCTGAGGACTGTAAGAGCCTAACCGAATACCTGCAAAAGTTTGATTTGCCATTAAGTGCACTTACGAGTTATGCTGCATTTAAAAAGGCGGCAAAAGATTTTGTATTAAGCCTACAGGCGGATAATACGATCTATGCGGAAGTAAGATTCGCTCCGTTGCTTTCAGTTAATGCTAACCTAAAACTAAGGGATATAATGGAAGCGGTGATAGAGGGATTAAAAGAAGGTAAAGCACTTACCGGTATAGATGTGGGACTTATAGCCTGTGCCATGAGGCACCATGAGCCTGAAAAAAGCCTTAGAATGTTTTCTGAGATAAGGGATTATTTGGGATTCGGTCTTAATGCCTTGGATCTTGCAGGAGATGAGTCAAAGTATCCTATGAGCTTATTTATGGACTTATTCAAAAAGGCAAAGTGCATGGGCTATCCATTTACCATACACGCCGGAGAGTGCAGAGATGTAAGGAATGTGCTTTTAAGCGTAGAGGCAGGGGCTTTAAGAATAGGTCACGGAATAGCCTTAAGCGGACAAAGAGATGCTATAAAGCTTTGTAAGGATAAGGGCATAGGCATAGAGATGTGTCCTATCAGTAACTTGCAGACAAAGGCGGTTGATGATATCAAAGCCTATCCTCTAAAAGAGTTTCTTGAAGCCGGACTGTCAGTTACCGTTAATACGGACAACAGAACTGTAAGTAACAGTACTATGGAAAAGGAACTTGAGTTTGTGGCAAATGAGTTCGCACTTGGTGAGGATGTCATAAAGAAACTTATGATAAACGCTGCCAATCTGGCTTTTGCAGATGATAATATAAAACATAACTTGTTAAATAAAATATTGTAGTACTTGCAGAGAATGCTTTACACAAAGCACAAACATATTAATTAAAAGATGCATCAAAAAA
>ERZ772921.436-NODE-436-length-25706-cov-6.503957_pt1 | contig 25706 bp, 26 predicted proteins | sample MGYA00512117_ERZ772921 | MGnify/ENA primary metagenome ERZ772921 (study PRJEB29015, sample SAMEA2737944) | human oral metagenome | biome: human oral; feature: human-associated habitat; material: dental | place: China | collected 2150 ...
TTACGCCGGAAAACGTTAACTACGCGTCGGCGTTCAGTAAAGACGGGTAAAATTATTGAGTGTCCTGGCATGAAGTCAGAAATAGCAGAGAGAGTTTTAAGGCGGCTGATTGATAAGAAATATTTAGACGACGAGAAGTTTGCGCGCTTCTGGTTTGAGCAGCGCTTCTTAAAGAAGGGCACTAGCACCCGTCGTTTACGATTAGAATTGACGCACAAGGGTATTGATAGTAAGATTATCGATTCGCTAATTAAGGAGAATATCCGTTCTGACAGTGAAGAGCTGCAGAAGATTATATCTAAGAAACGCCACCGTTATAGCGATGAGCAAAAATTTATGCAGTATTTAGCACGGCAGGGCTTTTCCTACGATGACATTAAAGAGGCTCTGGGTAGGGTTGCGGAATAGTCGTTAATTAATTTCTGTAGCTTCAGGCTGTGTGCGGGCTTGCTTGCGAAAAGGATTGTCGTAAGAGTTTATGTTTGGGACGGGTGTTTTTTCAGCTATGTGTGATATTGTTGCTGATTTTACAATAATCCTATCGTCAGTTACTTTAACAATCTGCGAGCGGTGAATAAGCAATTCCGTATCGCCAAAACTTTTTAGTAGTGGTCGACGGACTCGTAATTGTTGGATAATAAAATTGCCAGCGGCTAAGGTATAGCCAATGACTTTTCCGATTTTATGGTTTTTCTCGTCGGTAACTAATTTGTCTTTTAGTCTAAAATCTATATCGTAAATTTCTTTTATGGCAATAACATCATCAACACCAATAATTTCATCAGTTGAATCAATAATCATGCCTAGCGGCCCAATTTCTCTGATATCGTTAACGCGAAGTAAGCTTGGACATTGATCTAAAAGGCGACCCTCAAGCTGATAGGCAATTACAGATAAGTTCTTTGGATTGATAATTTCTCGTGAAGTTCGCGCTAATTCCGAGCCAGTTTGCAAGCTCATGACGGGCGTATTAATAAAGCGGTCTGCAGAAATAAGCATAATCTTAGTATATATGGTTATATTTTATTCAGCAAATGGATTAGATCGTCCGGCGGGCAAAGTTAGTGAATCATTACCGGAAGTTGAAGTGCGAAAATCCTTAATTATCTTCATAGTTTTTTTATCAAATGTCGCTGATGAAGCTGGGGCTGGCTCGCTAGATATTGAAAGGAGACCGCTTAAGGTAAATATAGCAATTGATAGTCCTCCGATGACGGCTATGCTGTAGATCATGACATGGAATCGCCACAGAAACTTTGATAGATGCTTTATAATTGGTTCAAGCTGTTCTGATATCGATGGTTTCATCTTGTATACACCTTTACTTCAAATTCTTGGACTGATACCTCGCGACTGTCTGGCGCTCTGGAAATCGCAACGCCTGATAGCTGCATACGAGTAACGTTTTTCTCAATCAAATTAAGGAAATGCAGAAAACGTACGTAGTCAATTTTTTCACCTAGCTGGATAGATACGAAGGTGCTTTTAATGCCAGCCGGTCCAGTATTGGTTTTCTTTTTTGCGGCTGGAGATTGAGCTGAATTTTTTGAATCGCTCTGGAAAGTAAACGAGCGAATTGGAATACCTGCGCGGTCGGCATAGGTTGATAAATCTTGTACAATTTGATTTTGATATTGATACATCTTTGACTCGGAAACTATATTTTTAGCTTTTTTAGCAATGTCAGAGTTTTTGTCGAGCTGATCTTTTAGGACGAGCAGATTCTGTATTTTCGAGTCAATAGCTACTGCTTCGTTTTGCATTTTTCCGACGTCTTCTGATGCTTTACTGAGGAATGAGTAGGCAAAAGTTACAGCACCAATCATTGCAGCCAGAATAACAATGAGTAGTAATGTCATAATAATGCGCATGATGCTAGCATTTAATGCTTTTTTCATTGCTTTAAGACCTCCGGCTTCGGTGTAACACTAATCGTTATTGTGACGGGGTAGTCTGAGGATTTTTCTGCTTTTCCGTCGCTATATACTATGCTTTCTAGGTGGACATCTTTAAAAATTTCTGATTTCTCAAAATTTGTTTTTAGCCGTATAGAGTCGTCTTTAGTTTTTCCAAGTGCGATTAATGATATTGGTTTATCTAGAGCGGAAGTGTCTAAGGTTAGTGATTCTAAAACTATACCAGACGGAATGTGCTGGGCAATTTTAGGAATAATTGATGAGTAGTGAGCCTCGCTGCCAATAATAGCCTTAGCATCAGCTAGGTCTTTTATAAATCCATCAACGTCTTTTTGAGTTGATTGGTGTTGAGCTAGTTTGGCGTTTCCTTCGTTAATATTGTTTTGGGCTGCTGTTTTACTGTTTTCTAGGAATAGATAAAATCCGCCAATTGTTAAGAATAACAAGCCGGCAAATACCAATGATATTATGCAGTATCGCCTTAGTATTATATTGACCCGTCCGGCTCTGATCTGCTTTTTTTCTTGAGGAGGCAGAAGATTAATCATAAATATCCTCCTGTCGAATAAGCGCTAGTCCTGCGACGGGCGAAAGCTGGGACCTCAATTGTTTGGCTGGCTGTTCGAGATTACCGAAATTTAATAACTGCCATGGGCTGGCTACGCGGGCTGGCATTAATAGCTCATTGGTGAAAAATTCTCCAATTCCTGGCACATTTCCGCCGCCACCAACGATAAGTATCTGTTCAATTTTTCTCTCATCCGGGAATCGGTCGGTGTAGTATCGCATAACGCGTTTAATCTCGTTAGTCATTTTATGCAGACTTGGCTGCAGAGCTCCGGTAATGCGAGCTTGCCTTGGTCCAGGATTGAGCCCGTTTAGGACTTTAAATTGATGAGCAGTTTCAATTGGTACATTCATTTTCTTAGCTAGGTTCAGGGTTAGCGTGTAGCCACCAACATTAGACCCTCCAGTCACGCGGATATCAGAGTCTAAGATAGCTATGTCGGTAGCTGATGTACCGATATCAACGATAACTGTTGGTAGCATGCCTTCTTCGGTTTTCTTTAGGAGCCTTGATATTGCATTAACATTTGGCTCGATAGCTGCAACTTCTAACCCGCATCGCTGCGCAGCATCCAACATGCTGTCAATTATCTTTTTTGGAGCGGCACACATTAGCACACTAAGCTCATCTTTTGAGCGATTGATAATTCTGTAATCTACATAAAGTGATTCAAGTGGGGCTGGAATATACTGTTCAACCTCCAGGTTTACTGCACTAAGGATATTAGCTTCTTCTTTTATTGGCAGGGTGAACGTCCGCGAAAATGTTCGGCTGGTTGGAATACCAATAGCTACGCGATTACTATCAATCTGTCCAACGATATTATTCTTTAATAGCTCTTTTATATTTTGAGCTAGGTATTCAACGTTATCATTAGAATTGCCATCATTTTGTTGGGAGTCAAGGTTAATTGAGCCATAACCATGAACCAGCATACGAGTTTTGTCAATTGACATAATTTTAATGCTCGTTCTACTGATATCTAAGCCGATTATTGGTTTTTTTCTATAAAATATACTCGACACTTTCTTCTTCCCACCTATATACCGGTATTATAGCATAAGCTTTTTTGAAAAACTATCCCTTAACTTGTCCCGCCATGCTGGTAATTGGCCCCATCACACTGACTGCCACCAAAGCAATCACGCCACCCATTGCCACAATCATTACTGGCTCGATAATGGAACTGACTCCGTCAATCGCAGTGTCAACTTCTTCTTCGTAAAAGTCGGCAACCTTAATAAGCACTTTGTCTGTTTGTCCAGTCTCTTCACCGACAGATAGCATCTGAGCAACAATTGGTGGATACAAATCATCCCTCTCGGCAATAATCCTCGACAAGACTTCACCATTTTGGACGCGCTTGGTGGCTTCCCTCAAGGATTCTTCGTAGACAACGTTGCCAACTGCGCGGGAGGTGACGTCCAGGGCCTCTAACACGGCTACGCCGGCGCCAATGAGAGCGGAGAAGGTCCGAGTGAATCTTGCAATTGCTACTTTTCTAACAATTGCCCCAACCGCAGGAACCTTAATGATAACACGGTGAAATTTAATACGACCCTTTGGGGTTTTAATGTAGCGAATTAGTGCCCAAATTCCGCTGATGAATGCCGGGACAATCAAATACCAGAATGACACCATAAAGTCGCTAATGCCGAGCATGATTTCAGTGAGCAGCGGCAGCTTAGCATCTGGCCCACCCATGTCTTTAATAGTCTTACCGATGACTGGAATGATAAATGTCATCAAAATAAAGAATGCAATGATGGTTATCGCCAAAAGAACGATTGGGTATGTCATGGCTCCTTTAATCTTTTTCTTCATGGATGAGTTTTTTTCTTGTTGTAGGGCTAGTCGTTTCAAAATATCGTCCAGAATACCTCCGGTTTCACCAGCGGCGACCATATTGACGTAGATGTCATTGAAGGTTTCTGGATGTTTTCCTAGAGCATCGGCAAATGACATACCGCCTTCGATATCTTTAATAACGGCGTTAATTGTCTCTCGGAAGCCGGCGCTCTCAGCGTGCTTGGCCATCGAATTTAGCGAACGAAGAATCGGCACACCAGCTGAAACCATGGCACTTAATTGACGTGTAAACATCACCAACTCGTCGGTTTTGGCGCCTTTCTTTTTTTTGCCAAACGAAAAACCGCCAGCTTTTTTTGCGCTCTTTTCTTCGATTTTTATCAATTGTCCGCGTGATTTTAAGGTGTTGATGGCTGATAATTTATCGGCCGCCTCTATTGTTGAGGAGACGGTCTCTTTTTTCTTATTGACAAGTAAATATTCAAAAACTGGCATGACGTTACTCCCTTGTTGCTCTCAATACTTCTTCAGTTGTTGTGATTCCGCGCAGTGATTTAATGAGGCCGTCCATCTGCATAGTTACCATGCCTTCAGAAATTGCTTGATCCTGGATATCGTTACTGGTGGCATTGGCGGTAATCATTTTTTGAATAGGGATAGAAATGCCGAGAACCTCGTAAATACCAACACGTCCCTTAAAGCCATTATGTCCACATTCGTCACAACCCTCAGGGTTTGGCTTCCATAGCCGGGCGATTGTTTGCTCGGTTGAGCCCATTGGTGTGTCGCCACCAATTTTATCATCAAAAGCCTGCTGCTCTAGGCCGTGAATTTTTTTAATTGATTTGGTGTCGATATTAAACATCTCAGTTATGTACTTCAATTCTTCTTGGTTTGGTGTATATTCCTGACGGCAGTTCATGCAGAGCCTTCGTACTAATCGCTGACCAATCACTGCTTTGACTGTCGAAGCGATCAAGAAGGGCTCGATTCCCATGTCCAGCAAACGCGGCAAACAAGTTGCGGCGTTGTTGGTGTGAAGCGTTGAAAATACTAAGTGCCCGGTAAGTGCTGCTTGCACGCCAAGGTTTGCTGTTTCGCCGTCGCGAATCTCGCCGACCATGATGATGTTAGGGTCTTGGCGGAGTAGGGCGCGCAATCCGCTTGCGAACGTCATGCCTGCTTTGGCGTTGGTCTGCGTTTGGTTGACGCCGGGAATTTTGTACTCGACTGGATCTTCTATCGTTGAGATATTTACATCAGGCGTATTGAGCATATTTAGTACGCTGAACAAGCTGGTTGACTTACCGCTACCAGTTGGTCCGGTCACGAGAATCATGCCGTTTGGCTCGGCGATAGCGCTGTTGATAATTGCCAGCGAGCGCCCCCAATAGCCGAGCTGCTCTAGGCTAATTGCTTGGTTTGACTCGTCCAGTACGCGCATGACGACTTTTTCGCCGTCGGCAATCGGCAGGGTGCTAACGCGCAGCGCGTACTGTTTGCCGGCAACTTTGATTTTGAAGCGCCCATCCTGCGGTACGCGGCGTTCATCAATTTTGAGGTTAGACAATATTTTTATGCGGCTGACAAGCGCGCCGAGCACGTTGCGCGGCAGTTGGTTGACTTCCTTTAACACGCCATCGATACGATAGCGCACCTGCACGAAATTTTCGCGCGGCTCGATGTGAATGTCTGATGCCTGCGAACGAATAGCATATTCAAGCAGCAGATTAACGGTCTGCGCGATCGGCGAGTCTTCGGCGACATCGGCTTCGGATACTTGCTGATCTGAGCCGTCGTCTTCGCGCTGGACGTCGATTACTTCGTTGAGCTCTTGATTGACGTCGCCGCGGTAATTTTCTAAACATTGCAAAATATTATCGTGCGATGCGATATAAATGCGAATATTGCCGCCGACTTGCTTTTCGATGAAATTGGTCGCCTGCACGTCGTCGGGGTCGTCCATCGCCAAATGCACCAAACCGTCTTCATCAACCTGGAAAATAACGGCGTTGTATTGCCGCGCGATTCGCTCGGGAATCCGGTTGAGTACTTCGCTCGGAATGTCGCGCGGGTCGATTTCGACGTACGGAATATCAGCGTAATCGGCGAATAGTTTAGTGAGTTCGGTTTCGGACACTAATTTCGCGTCAAGCACAACGTCTTGCAGCGAGCGCCCCGAACGCTCCGCTTCGTCGAGCAATGGCTGCAGCTGCTCATCGGTTGCGATGCGGTAGCGCTTCAAAATTTTCACGACGGTGTGATTTAAAATTCTCATACTTCTTACGCTTATTGTACAGTACTTGGCGCGCAAATGCCATGAACATAACGGCAGCTGGAAATTTATGCTCGTTTCGCGTACAATAACAGAGATATGAAACGAACGCTTACTCTTAATTCTACTCAAGCAATCGGTAAACGTGTGACGGTTGCTGGCTGGGTGCATTCGCGACGCGATCATGGCGGGCTAATTTTTATTGACTTACGCGATCATACGGGGTTGCTGCAGCTAGTGTTTAATCCTGATCAGCCACAGGCGTTTGCGCTGGCGGAAGAACTGCGTGATGAATTTGTAATTTCTGCAAGCGGTATGGTGCGTGAACGCGACGAACAATTGCATAATGATAAAATTCTAACAGGGAACGTTGAGTTAGTTGTCGATGAGCTGAGGATTTTGAATCGCGCGGAGACATTACCGATTCAACCGTTTGCTGACGATAACCAAGCCGGAGAAGAATTGCGTTTAAAGTATCGTTTTCTTGATTTGCGTCGCAACAAAGTTCAGACGATGCTAAAAAAACGAGCTGAGATGTACAGGCTAATTCACCAGTACATGGACGAACGCGAATTTCTGGAAGTACAAACGCCGATTTTGGCAAATTCTAGCCCTGAAGGTGCGCGCGATTTTTTGATTCCATCGCGTCTGCATGAAGGTAAGTTTTACGCTTTGCCACAAGCACCGCAGCAATTCAAGCAATTACTAATGGTTGGTGGTGTGTCGCGCTATTACCAATTAGCAGCATGTTTTCGCGACGAGGATCCGCGAGCCGATCGCTTGTACGGTGAATTTTATCAACTGGACTGCGAAATGAGTTTTGTTGAAGATGGCGAAGAAGTTCGGCGGGAAGTCGAGCCGCTAATCAAGCAGCTGGTGGCCGATTTTGCCGGCAAAAAACTGCTGGGTCGGGGTATTCCGCGTATTCCGTACGCAGAGGCAATGGAGCGCTACGGTTCTGACAAGCCGGATCTGCGCTTCGGCATGGAATTGGTTGACCTGACAAGCGTATTTAGTAGGACTGAATTTGGCGTATTTAAGAATGCTGAGTGTATTAAAGCGATTTGCGTGTCGGGCGGCGCGAACTTGAGTCGCAAACAGATTGATACGTTTACTGCGATCGCGAAGAGCGAGGGTGCGGGTGGTTTGGCATACATTACTGTTGAGCGGTTGCCAGACTTAGGCCTTAATTCTGTTGATCCGGTTAGTGCTATGAGCGGACTGAAGTCGCCAATCCTCAAGTTTTTCTCGTCTGAGGAAGTCATGGGCGTACTTGAAGCGACTGGTGCGCAGTCGGGTGACGCTATCTTCTTCGGCGCTGATACCCGCGTTACTGTTAACGCTGTCCTTGGTCGCTTGCGTAATGAATTTGCCACGCACTTTAATTTGAAAGATCCGAATGTTGTTGCGCTCGCCTGGATTGTTGATTTTCCGTTCTACGAGTGGGATGATGCTCGTAAGAAACTTGATTTTGGGCACAATCCGTTCAGTATGCCGCGTGGCGGTGAAGCAGCATTGGATGCGGCGACAACTGATAAGCAGCGCTTGGAGGTAGTCGCTGATCAGTTTGATATGGTAATGAACGGCTACGAAATTTGCTCAGGTGGCGTGCGCAATCACAATCCGGCAGTGCTTTACAAAGCGTTTGAGAATCTAGGCTATAATCGCGCCTATGTTGATGCTAAGTTTGGCGCAATGATTAATGCCTTTAAATATGGCGCTCCGCCACATGCTGGCTGTGCTTTCGGTGTTGACCGCATTCTAATGGAGCTGCTGAATGAAGAAAATGTTCGCGAAGTGCTTGCTTTTCCTAAAAATGGTTCGGGGCTAGATGTGATGATGAGCTCGCCAAGTGCAGTGGAGCCGGGGCAACTGCGCGAATTGGGACTATAGCCTTCCCGGCGGACAATTATGAAGTTGATGTAGCTTTCAGATGGATTTCCAACAACTTGTCCAGCAAAAAGGGAAACAACTCTACCGTTCCATGCCTTGGCGTGAGCGACCGACATTCTACTACGTGCTTGTCAGCGAGATTATGCTGCAACAAACCCAGGTGGGGCGCGTGCTTGCGAAATTTACTGAGTTTACGCGAACATTTCCGACCATTGATTCGCTTGCGGCGACAGACTTGCCGCGCGTGCTGGCGGCGTGGCAGGGGCTGGGCTACAATCGCAGGGCAAAGTATTTGCACCAAGTAGCACAAGCGGTGGCTGCGAATGGCGCGTCACATACGCAAGCTGAGCTTATGAAACTACCAGGTGTCGGTGCGAATACGGCTGCAGCTATCCTGAATTATGTCTATGAAATCCCGACGTCGTTCGTCGAGACGAATATTCGTACGGTATATTTTCATCATTTTTTCGCTAATGAAACGCGCGTGAGTGATCGCGACGTTCTCGTAAAAGTCACCGAAACAATAGACACCGCCCGGCCGCGTGAATGGTTTTGGGCGCTGATGGACTATGGTGCGGAACTCAAGCGCCAAGGTTATGGGAGGCTAAGCCAAAGCAAGCATTATGTCAAGCAGCCGCCGCTTGATGGCAGTATGCGCCAAATGCGCGGCGAAATCATTCGCCGCTATACGCATGGGCAATCAGTTGTACAAATAGCGCGCGAATTAAGCAGCGACCCGCGCTTTGCGGCGGCGCTGCGCAGCATCCAAAACGACGGATTGATAAGCGAATAATGAAGCAGCTTTTAGCCTTGCGGCAATTTGACCATTTTACTAAAATGCGCGATAATTAAAAGCACATGAAGCGAGCATATGTTCTGTTAGTGTTGGCGGCTGCTCTGGTGGTGAGTCCGCTTGTGCACGCCGAAGGCCCACAACCGATTGTGTTTAGCAGCACGCAGCTTGCACTGATCCGCGCGAACTGCGTGTCGGTTCGCTCGTCGTTGCAGCGGCTGCACGTGAACGATGCGCTTGCGCGGGTGAATTTGGGGCGCGAATACGAAACGATTTCGAATAAATTGATGGCGCCGATGAATAGCCGTATCGCGCTCAATAAGCTCGACGGCGTTGCGGCTGCGAAAACGACAGTCGAATTTGACCGCGAGCTTGCGACGTTCCGCTCAAGCTATCAGCGCTACGAGGAGAGTGTTACGAAAACAATTGACATCGACTGCCAGGAGCGCCCTGTTGACTTTTACCAGATGATTGAGTACGCGCGCATGTACCGCGCCGAAGTCCGCCAAACTGTGATGAAAATGAGCGAGTTGATCAAAAAATACCGCGCGCAAATTGATACGATTTACCAAGCAAGCGGCAAAAAACAAGCGGGGGCAAAATGATGGAGGGAGCTGTCGTGTCGCATCTTAATCTTAACCAAGCCGCCGAGAATCGCCGCCGGAAGTTCCGCTTCGCGAGCATGATCATCTGCGTGATTGCGGTGGCGTGCACGCTCACGGGAATTTCGCTGCACATTTACAATGCGAGCGGGGCGGCACAGGTTGATTTGAGTCGTCCGGGCTACCAGTCGGTGCGTAAAGAAGCTACCGCCAACACGTCGGACGAGCAGTTCTCGGCGACAGGCAATCTTGACGCCAAAGCATATTCGCAATTTAACGCGATGTACGACCGCCACGCTAAACGAACCGTCGATGCGCCGAGTTTCGGCGAAGAAGCACTATCTGATGATTCGCTGCAAATTTTTGCTGACACAAGTGCGAATAACGCGGCTAATCCCAGCTCAAGCGCGCCAGAAAGCCCGCCCGCACAATGAGCCAACTGCTCGACCCGAACGACTTTATCATCACTCGCAAGCGTAAAAAATACCGCTTCGCGCTATTCGCAAACTCGCCGCTCTGCTTTGAGTTCAGCGAGTGGACGCCGCGTGCTGTTGATGTGCTAGAAATCGGCGCAGGAACGGGGTTATTTAGCGTGGAGCTGGCAGCGCGCCATCCCGAACAGACATTTGTTGCGCTTGATATTAAGGGCGATCGGCTGCAAAAAGGCGCGCGCCAGGCGGAGGCGCGCGGGCTTAGCAATGTATTTTTTGTGCGGGCGCGAGCAGATCAATTAGCAGAACTCGTTGCTGCGCAATCGCTCCGCGCAATCTGGCTCACGTTTCCCGATCCGTTTCCGCGCCAGCGTTCGGCGGGACGCCGGCTCACGCACCTGCATTTTCTGCGTATCTATGCCGAGCTATTATGTTCTGATGGTAAATTGTTGCTTAAGCATGATAACCTTGATTTTTTCTGCTGGAGCCTGGAGCAGCTTGTCGCGGCGCAGTGGTGTGTTCAGAAGCTATCGTTTGACCTGCACGAATCAAATCTGTATGATGAGTATAAAATTAAAACTACCTACGAGCAGCGTTGGCTGGACGAAGGGCGAAAAACGAACTTTGTCTGTGCGAAGGCGCCTGCAAAATAATTGAAAGATGAACTGGAGAAAAAAATCATGCCACATATTCATACGCAGCCAAATCAGCACGATGCTAGCGTGACAATGTTTATCATACGCATGGACGGCGACCAACCGCGGTTGCTGATGTATATGCACCGCAAACTCGGTAAATTGATGCCGCCGGGCGGGCATGTCGAGCTCAGTGAAACGCCGTGGGCGGCGGTTAGCCACGAGCTTCAAGAAGAGACAGGCTATCGGTTGGCTGATCTAGAAATCATGCAGCCGAAATTGCGCATGAAATCAGCGCGCGGCATTACGATCCATCCGCAGCCGTTCGCGAGCAACACGCACGCGGTAACGCCGGAACATTTTCATACTGATTTAGATTACCTCTTTATCGCGCAATCAGAGCCGAGCGTGCCGCCTGCTGAGGGCGAATCAACCGACTTTCGTTGGATGAGCGCAGCAGACGTCGCGGCGCTTGACGAGACGCAAACATATCCGAATATTCAGGATTTTTGCGCCTATGTGTTTGAAAAATTACTGCCAAGCGATGCTTGGGAGGCTGTGCCGGCGACGAGCTACGACACAACAGATACCACCGCAAAATTTACCAGCAAGGAGGAAATATGACAATCGATAGTTATTCGCAACAAGCCCTTCGCACATTGCTCGGCGAGCATGCTTACGGCGAGGTCGACGCTAAAATGATGGCGCAAGTATTGGGCTTGGGCGGCGAATCGGGCGAAGTACTCGAAAAATTTAAGAAAATCTTGCGCGACAAGCAGGGTAGGATTTCTGATAGCGATCGCATAGCAATTGTTAAAGAACTTGGCGACGTTCTTTGGTATGTCAATGCCATCGCTCATCTTGTTGGTTCAAGCCTTGAGGAGGTTGCGCGTCTCAATAACGAAAAGCTTGCTAGCCGCCAGCGCCGCGATCGGCTGCAGGGTAGCGGCGATAACCGCTGACTTAGCGTCTTTATGCGGTGGGCGCGTCGTTAGCGTTATCAAATTTTTCCGTCGTATTCGCTTTTGCTAGCTGCTCTCGCAGCCAACCATCAATCGTACCTGCGCCCATGCATAGTACCAGCTTGCCATCACGCCGCGCTGCTTCAATATGCTGCCATAGCTCGTCGTTAAGTTCGGCATAATGGACGGCATTACGATTCGTTAGATTGCTCGCTAATTCTTGCGGCGTTAGTATTGGCAGCCTTGGATCTTCGCGCGTTAGGTACGTCGGCAGCCAGTAGATCTCTTCGGCAAGCTCCATACAGCCGTCGTATTGGTCGCGGATTTCGTGTTGGCGGACATTTTGATGCGGCTGATAAACAAGCACGACACGGTCTGATAGCTCGCGTGCCATCTGCAGCGTGGCGGCAATTTCAACCGGATGATGTCCGTAATCGCTGTATAAATTCTCTGCTAACTTTTCAAAGCGGCGCGAGGTGCCGGGGAAGCTTGACAGCGCTGCCAGGACGGCGTGCTGCTGCCCGAGTTTCAAATATTCGCAGGCTTTCGCAATGAGCGTTGCGTTGGCGCGGTTGTGTGCGCCCGCTAGCCGAAGCGGCATAACCTCGCTATCTTTGAGCAGCCACGCGTTTTTCGGCGTTTGCAAACCGGAAAATGTGTCGCGCAGCCACATGACAGTTTGCTTTGACTGCGTTAAAAAGCGCTCAAACGCAGCGCGGTAATCGCCTTCGGTCGGGTAGGTGTCCGGGTGGTCGTAGTCAAGCGATGTGATGATCGAAATGTCAGGCTCAAAATGCAAAAAATTATAATCAAATTCGTCGCATTCGTACACAAAGTAGTGTGAGTTCGGATCAAAATGCCCGGCAGGAGCAAATGATGTCGTCGCCCCGATCGAAAAGCTTACTGGTATATCCAGTTGGCGAAATACCCACACCATCATTGCTGTGGTGGTAGTTTTGCCGTGTGTGCCGGCGATAGCAATGAGGTTGAGCCTTTTTTCGCCGATGATGTAATTAATCAACTCGTCGCGTTTCGCCAGGTGCAATCCTAATTCGCGTGCTTTAAGCAGTTCCGGATGGTCGTTCGGCAAGCCGGCGGTGTATACAAACCAGTCAATTGATTGCTGCCGGTGACAGTACATTAAGTAATCGCCCGTTTGATCGGTACTCACGGGAATACCGCGCTCTTGCAACTCGCGCGTTGTGAGGCTTTCCTGTGCATCGCTGCCGTGCACAATATGACCGGCGTCGCGTGCGATTTCTGCAAGCGGTCCTAGCCCGACACCGCCGATACCCGAAAAGTAGATATTCATATCTTTTAGTATAGCATGCTCGGCGCTTATGGTATGGTATACTAATAGAGTATGAAGGTGGGGCGATAGTGGCAGACAAGCGCTCAATTCGGCGCGATATCAAAAAATTGCAGCGCGTCAAAACGTGGCAGCTATTGATTTTATTGATTCTGGCAGGGTTTCTATCAGCAACATTCTTACGCTTAAATAACACAGGCATGGTGCAGCGCCGTAATGCTGTCACTGCCGCTGATAAGGTAGGCGATACGCAGCAAATCACCGAGCGGCTGGCGGAATTACAGCGATACACTACTGCGCACATGAACGCAAGCAGCAGCGTAATTTATTTACAGCATCAATATGATCGCGACGCGCAAGCAGCAATTAAAGCGGTATCAAACACTTCGTCTGAAGGTGCTACCGCCAATGCGCGCGCCGAAGCCGTTTGCCATCCGCAGTATTCTGGCTGGTCGACGGCGTATATGCAGTGTGTTTTGGCGGAGCTTGCAAAATATCCGACGTCAGACAAGCTTGCCGAACCGAAGCTGCCTAATACCGAACTATACCGCTACGAATTCGTATCGCCACTGTGGTCGCCTGATTTTGCTGGGTTTAGTTTGCTGCTGGTCGGTTTTTTGGTTTTTATCATCATCGTGCGGTTAATCAGCATGGGCATTTTACGAATTTTGCTGCGCCGCCATTACCGCTCAATTTGATTTTGTGTTATATAAAAAAAGAGGTTCTTTATTGAAGAACCTACAATTTACTGCAAGTACTTTTAGTGGCACCTTTAGGGCTGTCGTCCTGCCCAATAGTAGCGCTAGTATACCTCCTCGTCAACGGTCAACCCAATCACTGCATCAAATAACTCTCTATCTATTAATCTTTTGTCCTGTAGGTACTGTCGTAGTATCGGTACCATATGTAAGCTTGCCCAATTAATATATTGATTAGGCGATGGGTGACCTTTGGCGCGTAATTTATTAAAAGATACCTCTAATTCATCAAAAGATGGATGGGCATCACCAAGCAACTCTAGGCCCAAGAGACCGCCGATAGTACGACTTGCAACCGTATAAGCGAATAATTCATTATATACCGCACGCCAATTGTATCCTGCGGGCGGCCTTATTTTACGAGGTGCTATGTTTGTCTGGTACGATGCTTTGGCGGAATTTGTAAATGACTGCGAAGCGTGCGCCAACAAGTGAGTATACTCATGAAAAATTGTCACCATCGTACCTTGTTTTGTAGCTTTGCCTAAGTCGCGTGGCGGGCGCAGTAAAATAAAATCAGTATTTCTGATAGTATGACCAGCTGCACCAAGCGGTCGTAGACTTGGTGGTAATAGAAATATTTTTACATCACGTACATTATCCTCAGATAGCCCTAGAAATATTGCTAATCTTCTGAGCGTGTATTCAACTTTATGGCATGAAAACTGGTTTATGTAATGTTGCCACTGCGCTAATAACGCCTGATTCTCGTTCCATAGAAATTCGAACTGCGAGCGTAGTGGTTCACTAATCTTTGCGATCTTTTGTGCGTCATGGCTTTGAGCATTTCCGCTATATAATTGCGCTAATAATCCGTATGGACTAGCTTGCTGATGTAAAATTGCTCGTATAGCATTTAAGACTGATTCATTTTCTATCGTTATCGTCTGTTGATAATAATCAAGCAATTTCTCATTGTGTGCATATGATTTATCCCACCGTGCTACCACTTGGAGCCAGTAAAAAAATGCTGCAGTATCATCGAGCTTTGCTCGCAACTTCACATCATTATTACCCGTCGTGTCGTGTAATAAATCATCCGCCGCCATATCGTGTTCATATTCTATGATTATAGCACGTTCTAACATTGCTCGATTTGATTTTGCGCTATAGAGGTAGCAGGTGTTGACACAGCTATACGGTATACGCTAAGCTAGCAGGTGTAACCAGACACTTAAATAGGAGGTACCACTTATGGCGTATCAGCACACAAACTCGAAGGGCATTACGTATTACTTACACAAGACTGAATCCGTTCTGCGCGGCGGCAAGCACCAAATTATCTACTTTTTTGCCAAGGTAGCGAAGAATAAAAAAGGCACGCCGTGCGACTTGCCGGAAGACCGTTTTGTTAAAGAAAATCCGCGCAACGGCTTTTTGACTGTCTCGAAGAAGAAAGACGACGACGGTTCCAGTAAAGCGGAATAGGAATAGTTTTTAGAGTAGCCTCGCTTTAGGAATAAGGGCGGGGCTATTTTATTAGATAGTCCGAGCGGCATAGCTAGAGGAGAAGAATGCATGGCGACACGGTATAGCGATAATATCATTGGCACTATTAAATTCACTGCTCGCAGTGCTGTACTTGAAGATTATATAATCTCTTGGGGTTATCAGCTGCTTGACGCGCTGTATCGGGTGTCGCGGTATGATGAGATTGAAGCAGTTCACGAATTAATTTTGGAATTTTCGGCGCTAACTGAACGCTATGGCGAATGCGTACATTCTTTTCGTGAAGATATAAGTGTTAGTTTACTTGAAGCATGCCAACTCAGGCGCGGTGTAATGGTGCGTAGCGATAATTCGCAGGAGTGGCTGCACTATGCTGCCGATATGATTGTCAGGCTAAATTGTTTGTACCGGAATAGAATTATTGAGAAACATATGTGCAGCGATGATGCGATGGCAGACATTGCAAACTATCGCGCACAAACTGCGATTGACATGAAGCGCCCAAAGGTGGAGACGGAATGTCTAGAGGAGAATCTCGCGTATCTTGAGGCGCAAATATTACAATAATAAGCGCTTGCGCTTTTTTTCGAAACACGATATGCTACATATAGAAACAAACAGGTGCCAAACTTGCCCTCCGTTCCCCGACGGAGGGCTTTTTGTTGAGTGTGTATCATTGATTTTATGAGTATAAAATGGTATTACTATACAGTAGATGAGTTGCGAAGAGTTGAGAGAGCCGACATTGCGCGAGTTGGTTGTGATGGATCGTGTGCTTGCGCCGCACGCTTTTCATGAGCTCGTTAGTATTGTTGAGGAATCAACTTTATCAAGCTCACTGCCGCCGATTGAGAGGCGTGAAATTTCTGATGACGAAAAACTCGTACGGCATCTTGGCGCAAACGGTCTACGCTTTGCGCTTGAGGTTTGCAACGACGATGGTATCACTCACCCAGATCACCCGGATAAAGTGTATCAAACTATCACCGACCCAGAATCGCTTACTGATGAGATCCCGCCTGATGTACTAGAGTGGGCGGAGGCATATGGTGCGACCTTGCTCGACGAAATGTTTGGCTGCTTGGGCGATGATGCTCCCGCAAAAGCTGAAGTCTATAAGAATTCACAGTCTGCCGATGAGCAGATGGAAATCCTGAAGTGGCTTGACGAGCGTTTGAATACAATGGCGCGAAAAACGAAAAATATCACGAATGACAACGTGTATCATCCAGCGCGCTTATCGCCGAAACTGATCGGGCGTTATCCAAATACCACCTTGCCACCGACTTGTCTTGGTCTCGAAATCTTGTCGGCGAGCTTTTTGCGCAAAGCAGAAGCGCCAATGTTGCATGCTGGCGTGATGTGTACGGAGTATTATAACGATCTCGTGCGGGTGGCGGCGTACGCTACCGCTGTTGGACGCCGGCTGTACGAACGTGCCGGCGATACTGATTTAGTGCAGCTGCTGGACTCGTGGCATTCATACACGCTTGATCAGCTGAATAGAGGGCATAATGGATTTCATACGGCGACTGTAACGCGTCTCGCTGACGGCAAATGGGCGATTGTCGACCCTAATTTCTCATATACATCATGTTCAAGTCTTGACGAAAACAACAAAAAGCTTGATGAAGTCTACGCGCAGCTGAACGATCTTGCTGATGTAGCACCCAATTTAATGATCGGGGCGCGGTTTTGGAGCCTCACATACCCTAAGGATCTTATTAGTTTTGATAAGGACGTTGAACTGTCTTGCTACGAACCGAGCGATAATGTGCGGGCGTCGATAGAGCAAGTACTAACAGACGACGAAGACGAGTCAATTCCGCGGCAAATTACCGGCGTCGTAATGCAGATTTATGATGAAATATACGGACAATATGATGACGGACTTAATACTATAATCCGCGATAAGCTTGCATATAGAGGCGAAACTTACGAGACCTGCGACAGGGGAATGTGCGGTACGGTATATGGACTCATTGAAAAGTACGTGCTGCGCGAACAATCGCCAATTGAGATGAAAGAACTTTGTCGTCGCGATAAGAATTATTTGAATCGTTGCGCCAACGATATCGTCAATGTGGCGGCGGCACTTCGGGCGGCAGAGGCCAACTATTTGACTGGCGATTCTGTGCTATACAGCCAGCGCATTGTTGAGGAAGACGATTTTCGCGGCGGTATGCATCCGTCAATGGAGTTGGGGCGAACGGAAATTAATATCGGGCTTGCTGTGTTGAGCGATTTTGCTTCGGTCGTCGCCGGCGATCCGCTGCCGCCGACGTTTTGGCATAGCGCCTGGACGAGCCTCGTACCGATCGTCGAGACAGCGCATGCGGCAAAAACTGATGCGCAGCGCCAAGCAGTCGCGAAAATGGGAGAGTATTTACGTTACCGTGGGTTGACGTATGCGACGGCAAATTGTATAGTAGAGAACGATGTGTCCGCCTAGCGTAGAAAGGAGGTGAGACGCATGGGCAAGAAGGTGTCCTCGAAGAAGCTTGAAAAGCTGATTCAAGAAGCTGGGCTTTCTTCCGAGGCCGCCGCCGCGTTGCGTGCGGCCAATGAGGGGGAGGAGGTTCCTGTCGTTCCTGTCAGAGGACATGGCGCGCCTGCTCAGGCGCGCGTCACGTCCCCACTCGACCGGCGCTAGTCCGCTGGTCACTGGTCTGGTGCGGTGGTCGCAAACGCGACTGCCGCACCAGGCTTATTCATATTAAATGTCGTATACTCTTTACTATCTTTGTAACGTTCAGTAAGGGGCTAACAGCTTCAATCTTAAATATGCTTTCATCGCTATGAAGGACAATGAATGAGACGCTGCTTCTTTTAGTACAAAAGTGTACTTTGATAACGTAGTCTATTGATTTTAGGTCACAAACATTGTAATTTTATAATAAATGTTTCATAATATAGAGTATGAACAGCAGTAGACCTTTTGGGAATTTTATGCCGTCAATATCGCTTGACCAGCCTTTGCCGGGGATAGATGACATGCTGGAGGTGTGCCAGAGCGGTGGTAATGTCGATTCAACAAACTCGCACGAGCGTCAGCGAGAATGGGAGAATTTACTTGCTATGGCGATTAAAGAAAAAACTCTGAAAGCGAAAATTGATGCAAAACGTCGCGATAGCGCAGGAAAACGTGCGCTTATTGCGCAGTGGCGCGAGTGCAACTATGCGCTCTATCGAGCACTCGCAGCGCGCGCGGGCATTAACCCTGAATCAATCGTTTCGAAGAACTTGAGAACAGGCAAGGTCGTGTATCACACAGAAGCGGACGGTTATGTTACGGTACTTGCAGCGCGGCGCGAACTGTATGATGATATCGCCCGCCGCGAGCAAAAAGCGCGAAAAATAACAACGTCGCAGGCGCGGCGCGAAAGTGCGCCTGTGCGGCAGCAAGGGTCTGCGAGTAGGTTAGGGCAATGCGTAATTGCGGATACTACTAATCTATGCCGCTGGGAAGGCTTTGATCGCGCTGAACGCGCTAGCGGCGCATATCTTGAACGCGATTGATGAATGCTTATGCAAAATAAATAATTCCGTGGTGGGGGTGGCTGGACTTGAACCAGCGACCAACAGGTTATGAGCCCGCTGCTCTGACCACTGAGCTACGCCCCCGCCTGAGGCTATTATAGCTGATTTTGCCCCGTTCGGCTATAATAAAATCATGATATCGCTTATGCGTTCGAAACAATTCATGCGTTATATATGGCATCGTTACGCGACGTTTAATACGGGCGTCACGATCGTAGCGGTGTTTGTGGTATTGAGCTGGGCTTGGGGAGCGGCGTCGACGATTCAGGCGAATTTTGAAGCGCAAAAAGTCGTCGAGGAGCGGCAGCGCGAGCGCGACGTGCTAGAACTTGAGGTAGCAACATTGCGCTACCGGCAGAATTATTATCGCAGCGATGAATTCAAAGATTTAGCAGCACGTTCAAGATTAGGTTTGGCAAGTCCTGGCGAAAAAGTATTAATTTTGCCCCCCAACAGTGAGCGCGCCCGCCAGCAAGACGAGCAAGACCAAAAACTTAGAACAGCGGCACCAGCGGAAAAACCCGCGTCCGGGTCGAATTTTCAGCAGTGGATCAATTTTTTATCGGGTAAAAGCGCCTCGCGGTTGCAAAAGTAGCTGTCGGCGTGTATAATGATGGCTGTATCGCGGGGTGGAGCAGCCTGGTCAGCTCGGTTGGCTCATAACCAACAGGTCGCTGGTTCAAATCCAGCCCCCGCTACCAAAAAAGGCGTTTCAGACTCTGAAAGGTCTTTTTTGTTTGGCGGTCCTCTGTAAAGCGGACTTATTCGGCTGGTTCCAAATCTATGGTTCTCGTAGTCATACACCAACCCCTGTGGGAATAATATACTTTGGAACCTCACCCTAGCACTTGATGACGCAAGTAGTCACTACTTGTCTACATCTCGCATAATATCAAGAGCAACATCAATATCTGTTTTTCGTATTGTTTACTGACGTTCTAGATGGCGAGTTCGTCGGTTATTGCCGCCTTGTCGCCATCGTAAGCATTTGCCAGCTCCGTCTTTTCGTCTACGGTCAGTTGGTCGGCATTGAACTTCTTGATAGCATTAAAACGATTCTCTGCGATAGTATCAAGTTGGCTGTGAACCTTACTAATTTTACCGTTAAGACTACCTAGTTGGTTTGCTGCCTCCATGACTAACCTCTTTATATAGAGTAACGAGTCTATCGTCTGGTTTGATACGTTGCAGCATTTTCTCGAAATCATCGTGCATTATATCGGATTTGATTGATTTATACTTACTTTTACACCGGGTGCGAGAGCAGTGATAGCGTGGAGACTTCCCGCTCGCACCAGTCTTTGGAGCCGACGCATACAGAGGTTTCATGCAGTTGGGGTATAGCACTAGGTCTTTCAGCGGATAGTCGGGATTAAACTTCTGGTGAACTTCACCAACTCTTTTTCGTTTGCCGTATAGAAATCTCTGATTCATCTCGTAGGTGTCGCGAGGGATGATTGCTTCATGCTTGCACTCTTCAGCTCCCAACCTATCTGCTTATTGGCGCGTATATGGCATGCTTTATCATTGCATGTATACGGGTCCTCGCTTAGCTTCTTGCCGCCGTACCTGCTGCGAAGGCCTATAGATGCAGCATAGCGGGTTAACTCAGCTTTAGTGATATGATCTTAGCAGTCTTGTTAATAAATAGCACTACTAGAATGAAACAGTTTAACTTCATGCTCGATATCATCTAGCTTTGCGTTTATTCTCGTTATCCTATTACTACGAGTAATGAATATACCTAGTGTCGCCATTGACGTGATAAATAATGGTAATGCAACTAATCCAACCAAATCAGAGGATGTAACAGCCGCAACCACCGTGATGCATAATGACAAAAAGAATGGTCCAAATATGCAGATGAGAGGGTGGCTATCTATAAACGAATCGTGTTTATTGAGTTCTTTTTTGATAGTCTTGTACTCTCGCCGCAGGTCTGATAGCTCACCGTCTTCTTTAGCCATAGTTGCTTCTTATATTATCGCTTAGTAGACCGGAGGCAACCAAAAAGCTCGCTGCCAGTGATAGCCGAGGCTACCCGCAACCGTCTCCAGTTACGACTATTACGAAATGAAACTCTGACGACGAGCTGTTATTTCGCAATAGATTTTTGACGACCATGCCGCCAGATAGCGGGTTAGGTCGTATGAGTTTATTATATCATTTGTTGGAATATTCTTATTTACCCACAATGCAACAGGGGTAAATAAGTGATCTAGCTATATCAACTAGCTTCAACGGTTACGTCAATACTATTTTCGACTTCAATATTAATCATCTGGTTGATTTCTTGATGTATGTCAATATCGTTATTTTGTTCCATATCTTCAATGGTTACGATGACCGAGTAGTCTTGTGTGATATCATCAGTCATATATTTTGAGCAAGGCTCAGCAATAACTTCTAGACTCCACATTTCGCCCATATGCTCAACTGTACTCTTTGTAATTTCATTATAAATCTTCACATTAGATTTACGGTGCGCACCGTCTTTTGATTTTGTAGTCGTAAAATTACTCATGTCTTGGCCGTCTGAACGAACAAGTTTTGCTGCAATTACTATGGGATTGTACATGGCGATGTCGACACTATTCACTGGTGGGTTGTAGACAAGGGTGGTCTTGACACGTAGGCGTAGTCTCGACGAGCCAGCAAGTGAGATTGGCATTGGGATGCTTATCTTCTTTTTGTGGTTAATCTGAATACTATCCTCGATAACAAGTGACGTTGAGTTCGATAGCGAATACAGGGCTTTATCTAAATCTGGCATGCCATTTCCGACTAAAGCACAAAGAATATCATTATTCGTAACTTTCTTTGATGCTCCTAAGTCCTCGGCAAAATGAAGAAGTAGAGCCTTGAGCGTGTTGGCGTTATAAGAAGGATATTTCTTTGCAAGCATACCAAGCGCAAAACTAGATAAGGGTGCTGCAAAACTAGTACCTGCTGCTCGTACAAGATTCCCGTCTTCGGCTGCCATATACGGACCGTTTTCTTCACCGTTGAACTGGACATCAAAATTTGAGTCGTATTGCACTACGTCAGGCTTAATTGAGTAATTGTGCTTTGCGCTCAAAAACCCTCTTCGTGTTATAGGTGAAGGGTCTTTTGAATCTGCCATTGAGTCGGGCGTCGCACCGTATACTACTGAGCCAACAGCAATGTTATTGATACTGTCAGATGGTGGGAGTATGCAAGTCTCTTCCCGCATGAAATAATCAGGATAACCTAAGTCAAATAACTCTTGTGTCACTTCTGGTGGCCAGTGATTTTCTTGAAATAGGTTACCTGTTGCAATAGTGAATACTGCGTTGTACTTACGAGCCCACTCATCGAATAGAATGCTCATTTTATCTACTTTTCTGCGCGAGTACATAGGCCATAGATAGCCGTTAATAGAGAAGTTTGCAATAGTTGCCCTGGTCTTCGAATAACTGTCTTTAAGAGCTTCTTCAATTAACGGTTCATTAATTGTTACACCGTGAGGAGTTGTTATAAATGCATTAATTGGTAGAACTTTATTTTCAACAGCAAATTGACGTTTGGCACTAATGTGCGGGCCGCATGCGATTAAACTGCCCACCATTGTTCCATGGTCCTTACGCCCAGAAGAGCCACCTTGCTGTGCTAAGGCAGCAATTTTTAGAATTGGATGTTCGCCATTGATTGCGGAGTCTATAAGTAATATAGGCTTTGCGTTGGTGTCTGTATTGTCATCAATGTCATACCCATCGACCTCTTTGCTTTCTCCACTGGAAAATACAACCAATGGAGCACGCTCTACACTTACTATGCCCGAAAATACTTCCGTCATATCCTCAAGTGAAGATTTGCTGGCTTCAACTCGGAAGTAATGCATGTCAACGGAATCAACGGCTACGACTATGTCATCACTGTATAAACTATTAAAAGTTCGTAGTTCGCTATCTGATGTGAGGGGGCCGCTTCCGAACACAACATCAACGAGCTGCTTATTCGTTTCGTCCTCGCTTATTGCTTTATACAATTCGGGTTCTGTAATTTCATCAAGAGTTAACGGTGCAATATCTTCAACATAGTCAAAGTAGGATTTTAGTTTTCCTGTTTTTAAGTAGGTGTCAAATTCACGCTGAAAATGCTCGTAGTCAGATGTGGTCCTTCCTTCTGGGCGGATTGTGCTAATCTTCGCTACAACTACATCGTTGGCGTATTTCTGTTCGTCTGGCCTGTCATCGTAGCGCTGGTACACTTTTGCGTGATATCGGTCGAGGAATTCAACATTAGCAAGTCCTCGGAAACGAATCTTCATATCGACTTGCTCTACAATTTCACCAGTCTTCTTCAACTTTTCCTCTTGGAAGCCATTTAAACGATTAACACCTTCACTTAGGTGCTCTTTATGAGCACTTACATTTTCTAGCTTGGGGATATTTTGAATATTACGACCCCTGCGCGTATTGGCGTGGTCACCAGATTCATTAACAAGCTGCTTCGGGATTGTGATGTGATTATATTTCTTTGCCATAGTTCAATAATGAGTTACGATGCATACCAAGAATCTCAGCAACATCTGTTTTAGTGTACTGTATCGAAAATAGTTTTATCAATTTTGCATATAAATCAGGCTTCTCGCTTCCAAGGCGCTTCAATGTGTCTGAATCTATGAGGCCATTGTTCAGCATGCTGATTGCAATATTTTGCATATAAATTGATTCTGCTTTCTCGACATGGGCAGACACGATACTTGAGTCGATGACACCTTTTATTGCATCAACTGTCTTTAGGTCGGATTCACGAAGTATGGCATCAAAAAGTTCAAGGTCTTTCTTTGATAGCTTGATGGGTATATAGGACTGTTTTACTAGGAAGTTGATAAAGTCCATACGCTCCGACTTGTTGAGTTTGCCTACATGAACTTTGATAGGGAATCGACGTGCAATAGCAGGGTCAATGGTTTCAACTAAATTGGTCGCTACAATAACAATCTTATTGCTCGGTAGCATATCAAGTGTCTGAATAAGTGAGTTTACTATTCGTTTCAATTCGCCAACATCGTTAGAATCAAAGCGGCTCTTAGCGAACGCGTCAAACTCGTCAATGAAAATTATCGAAGAACCTCCATCGTTAAAGACTTCTGATATGTTCTTTAGCGTCTCTCCAAACTTATAAGATATGACGTCGCTTACTTTCACATACTTAATTGGGTAGCCCATTTTTTTAGCAAGATAAAGGCCGATAGTTGTCTTGCCAGTTCCAGGTACTCCATGAAGGAGTATTCTATTAAACTTTACTTTGATATCTTCGGGTAGCGTTTGGTCTGCGAGTAGTCTAGAAACCAAACCAATCCTATCCTCAAGACGCTTTGGAAACCACAGCTTGTCTTCGCCGCGAATAGGGATAACTTGTCCCGTTGGCAGACCTGATACCTGCCACTGTACCTTACTACTGCTTTCATAATCCTCTAATAGCTCAGATATTTTCTTATAGAGAGTTAGTTTTCTTTCGTCTGCACTACGAGCCGCAAGGTTTTTTAGGTAGTTGATTAGTTTATTCTTGTCACCATCTAACCCCAGCTGGGCTAGCTCAACAAGTAAGTCGGAGTTCATATTTAATTTCGTTGTATGCACAAATTTATTATACACGAAAATATTTGTGCGTGGAATACGTTTATGCTTTTTAGCTTTCCTGGCGACTTAGTCGCTAGCTATAAACCTAGTTCTAATTCGATACGGCTAACCTTTCGACAGCAACCACACCTCTATAAGCTGACTCCATTGCAATATCTCTTTACAGATTTGGTTCCAATGTGAGACCACTTGGGCTACCAAAAAAGACGTTTCAGGTTCTGAAAGGTCTTTTTTGTTTGAGTTTTATTGCATAAGTGTATAGCACGCAAAACGTGATGTGTAATTCATCGTACGTATTTTTAGCATGCTACGACTAACTAACTAGTACACTAATTTACTCGCAGCGACACGTACGATTTCGCTCCAGCTAAGAAATGCGTGTTGTGTGTCGGCAATATCGCGCGCGGATAGTCCGAGTCGAACAGCAAGAGCGAGTTCGTGGATGATTTCGCCCGCATCGGGCGCGACGACGGTGGCGCCTAAGATAGCACCTTTCTTATCGGTAATAATTTTAGCGAATCCATCACGGAAATCGCTGGTATTAGCGCGCGCGACGATGGTGAGCGGCGCCAAAGCTTTATTGACTTTCAGGTCGCGCTTGATGCAGTCGTCCTCGGTCAGCCCGACCGATGCGACGCTCGGCATCGTGAATGTGACGCGCGGCGTAGCAGTGTAATCTGGTGCGAGCTGGCTTTTGCTAAACATATTGTGCGCTGCGATTTGCGACTCCAGCAGGGCAGTGTGCGTGTGTTCGGCGTGCCCGACGACATCGCCCGCAGCGTAAATATGCCGAGCGCTCGTTTGTAAATATTCATTTGTTTTTATGCCGGTCGGGTCATACTCAACGTGTGCGTTTTCGAGACCTAAGTCAACATTTGGCACGCGTCCTGCTGCTACTAAAATTTCTTCAACGCGAATCGTTTTTTCGACGCCGCCGCGCAAAAAGCTAACGCGGTACCCAAGCCCGTCTTTCACGATGGCGACGGTGCGGGTTTGCGTGAGCGCGGTGACGCCCTTATGATCTTTCAGATAGTGTTCAAGCAGCCTGCCGACCTCCTCTTCCTCTTTCGGCAAGATGCGTGCCGCGATCTCTGCCAAGTACACTTTCGTACCGAAAATCGCCATTAGTTGCGCAATCTCTACGCCAATAGAATCTG
>ERZ772921.437-NODE-437-length-25699-cov-5.120379_pt1 | contig 25699 bp, 25 predicted proteins | sample MGYA00512117_ERZ772921 | MGnify/ENA primary metagenome ERZ772921 (study PRJEB29015, sample SAMEA2737944) | human oral metagenome | biome: human oral; feature: human-associated habitat; material: dental | place: China | collected 2150 ...
TGCTTTATGCCACCTTAAATCAAGTCAAGTCTACAACTTAGTTGCAAAATTAAATCACAAGTAGTTATGAAAGTAGTTTTTACACCGAAGGTCAAAGTCCTTTTACTTGATTATCAGTATACGCAAGCAGTTACAAAATTAGTTTTCACTCTAATCTTTCAAATTGATTGCTCAGTAAATTACATAATATAATTGATTGACAGTATCTTTCTACCAGTCAAAACCGTAAAAAATATCCTTTACATACCAGCGTTTTAAACTTGCTCGTAATCCATTTTTTAGGTCAACTACGCAAAATGTATATCTGTAATCACTTAAGTAAAACACATCCTCTTCTACTATTGTATAAAATAAATACTGTTTATCCTTAGATAATTTTATATCAAGCATATTTTTAACAAAAAGGTTATGTCTTATCAGCTTACTTTTTAAACCTGATTCCAAATTATAGGCGGATATATATGGAGACTTATAATAGAACAACTCTCCTATACCATCCGGTATTTCCATCAAACCGTCAATATTATCCTTTTCATAAGTACCTTTACTTCTCTGTGTTATAACCTCTACACTTTTATCAGCTGTATTCTCTTTCACTATCACTATCTTGGGTTTATTTTTTTCATATTCATATTTTTCAAGATACAATATATTTTCATTATTTTCATCAATATAGTAAGAATATAACTTGGATTCATCTTTTTTTCTTATAATTTCAATATTCTTAACCCCCTGCTTATCGGAAAGCATACAAATGTTACTATCATATATAAATGTATAGGAATCTTTATAGTACTTCGGAGTCCTTATCCTGTCACCTGTGTTCCAATAACCATCTGATGTATCGAAAATATAAAGCTCATTATTTTTACCAAATTCATTAAGCTCTTCTACACTGAGCACTTCCTTAAATGAATTGTCTCTAAGATCAAGCTCGGCTATCCCGTTAAAGCCCTCTTCTTCCTCTATAAATCCCACTATCTTGGTCCTATCCTTGTTGTATGACAGCGCTTTAAATATATGATCGGAAACCTTTATCAAGTCCTCATTACCAAGGTGATAAATAAATGTACCTTTATCACTTCCAGTTAAATTAGCAGAAAATATTATAGGCGGCTCTTTTTCTATATCTTTTACAAGTGTCAGTTTTACATTGTATCTGTATGCAAATATTATAGCTAACGATGACAGTATAAGTGTCAATAAAATTTCTACTTCCTTATATTTACCAATTATTCCTGTGGACTGTTTCACCACATCATCACTTTTATCTATCTGCTCTTTATATTGTTTATTTATATTTACAAAAAAAGCTATATGAATAATTAAAGAAACAAACTCGACTTTTACAATAGTAACGAAGGCGGAGAATACCAAATAGAAGTTCCGATATCCAACTATCCACCATACTGCAGGAACTATCAGTAAATTATAAACCAGGCTGCGTTTTAGAAGTCCTCTTATCTTCTCTACATTGTTAAGAGTCTTGGCATTGCATATAGCTATAATGGATATTAAAAGCGGAAATAAAAAAGGAAAGTATATACAGGAAAATATAAGTATTATATCCTTACCATCTGTAGGTATCCCCCCTATAGCCCAAAACACAATGCATAAAAATATTATATTTACCGCACATATAACCTTATAAGCCCTTCCCATAGTATTACCCCCCTACAATATTATCAAAAGTTAATCCGGAATTTTTCATAAATATTTGCGTGTATATTTTTATATTATATAACAATTTTGTATTTTTTTATGGTATTTTTACTCTTTTTTAGCGCTTTTTACCATGGGTGCTGTATTAATGATTATAATAGCTTTATTTGTAATATTTTTGCTTCTGTATATAATTTGTATTTTTACATATTAGCTTGAGTTTTATTAATAATACTAAAAGCCCACCTATTAACCTTATAATCTTTTTACCACAAAAAAGCCCTTAGACTTTTACTGTCCATGGCTTTTTTTGTGTAAATGATAATTTTAACTTATACTTATTGCTTTTTAGTTTTAATAAAAACTAGCTCTCAAAACCGTCCTTAGTTTTATGGTAGTTTTCTTCGAAGCTTCTAAATCTACTTCCTGAGTCATGCTCAATAATACTGTCTGTAATATTGATTCCGTCAATTGAATTATATACTTAAACCCAATAATCAATTACTATGTACAAACTTTCAGGATAATTATCCTTATTTACTTTAATATTACATTGTAAATACTAAACTTTTTCAGCTTTAAGTATTTCTTTCATTTTTTCTTTGCCAAGTTCTGTATTTAAATCAGAGCTTTTAAATTCCCCTTTATAGACCATCTCTATAAGTTTGATATATGCCTTACCTAAAGCTGTAGTCAATGCACCTGCTGTACCACCGGATATTAGCCCACCGGCAACACTTCCTACACCCGGAACCAGTTTAAGTAAATTTGACACTATTGTTTTACCGGCGATAGTAGCACCACCGGTTCCCAATACAGAAGACACAAAAGTTGCCAACAAAGCCTTATCCACTCCAATTCCATAAACAGCAGTTATACTTGCCATCATAGTTATCTGTATAGGAATAAGAACCATACTGTCGGCAAAAGGTATTGGGGTAACTCCTGCCGCAACAGCAGAAGCAGCAGCAGCTCTCACCGCTTTATCTGCCAATTTTCTTTTATGTTTCAGTGATGCTTTCTGAACATTTTGAAGAGTATTTTGCAATTCATCCGGCAGTACTTGAGCCATCACATTAATAAGTGTATCCAGACCATTAGACTTAAAAACCTTTTCATCTTCAATGTAATCTTGAGCAAGTACAGAAACAACACTCTTTATCGGTAAGTTCTCTTCTACTATTACTTTCTTCATTTCTTCGGCTGTACTTTTCAAAACAGAATTTGTAAGTATAACAATAATAGGAACTTTGTTAATATCAGAGCTGTTTGATAGACTCTTGATCCACTCAATCTCTTCAGGCTCTACCCTATTAGACATAGTATTTATACAATACCAGATACAGTGAATACACTTGTTTACATCAGTAGAGTAAAGCCCCTCCTTAATCAGTTCGGCAACCTCTTCTTTTACTTCATCCTGTGCTTCTTTCCCAAGTTCCAATCCTTTTGTATCATAAATAGTTAAAGGAAATCCTTCTTTTTTAATTTCTCTAATCTTAGGTGTAACAGGACGCCCAATACCTGTATCTGCAAGTTCTTCCCTAAATACAGAGTTTACAAGTGTACTTTTTCCTACCCCTGATTTTCCTAAAATCAATATATTAAGTTTGGTTAAGTTTATAATATTTGATTTTATTGTGTTAATACAAGTGTTGGCAAGCTCTTCTATACTTATGCTGCTTAATTCATTTAACATTTACCTTCACTCTCTCCCTTTTACAAATTAGTGACTATTAATTATCAAAATTCAGGCTGTTAATTTCTCTTTTATATAGCTTTTGTGATATTATATTTAATAGCTTGGCAATCATAATTCCAAGAATAAAGCCTATTATTATTCTTATCATTGCATAACACGACTTTCTTACCATAATTTTTCACCTCTTACTTTTTATTGTATTTTTCCTTTCAATATATTAATCTTTACACATTATATCTTAAGATACATTTTTATTCAATAAGATATATGTAAATTTTTAACATCATTATATAATAATGAAAGTAAAATATTTTTATCTTTTTTTGAAATATGTTTATTGTCTCTGTATATTTTTAATAACAAAATCCTGTGTAACAATCTATCTTAAACTTTTATCTTTTTATTTATCAGTATCACTCTCTTATATAATCACCATCAAAACCACCTGCACTAACAAAATAAATACCACCTATATTGCCGCTATCAGTAATACTAATGGTTCCATCACTATTTAATTTTACTTTTACCCATTGTACATATCCTTCACCTTCATCAGTAGAAATATAATTATTATCACCCATAGTATGTAACTCAGATATAAATTCACCCATACCCGTACCTTCTGCATTAGCACCGTTCAGTTCTATTCTTTCTTTTCCATAATTATCTCTATATATACTTACAATAGCAGTTTTGTACTCTTGGTTTTTCAACCTGTAATTTCCATATATACTGAAATTTTTCTTCTTTTCTCCTCTTGTCTGAACTCTTCCGCTATCTACCCAAGCACCGTTGGCATCTACATAGTAACCGTCAGGACTGTGTGTATTGGTAATCAAATATCCACTTTCATTAAAATAATAACATTCCGATACTCCGTCATTATCTCCGTCTAACCATACCCACTGAGATGTAGGATAGGAGCCGTCATCGTATCTGTACCACCAACCGTCTTTTGCCGTAAGCCACGCACCGGCAAAGGCGCTTAAGGCAAAAATCCGGATAATATAAATGATAATGATAATACTTTGATGATTTTTTTCATATTCTGTTCTCCTTTGGATTTTATTTATATATTTTAAATTATGCATTAATGTTTATATATACTTCATATGATTTAATATTACGTACTTGTTATTGTATGCCAGATTCCATGCTTTCAATCACTTCTTTTGCAGTATCCATTGTAATTTCAATATCAGTATTATTGACTTCGTTAATATTTTTATCAGACTCTGTTTTCTTTACTAAATTTACTTTACACATCTTATATAATAATCCTACAAGTAAAATAGAATTCTTTGTTGCAAGTTGTTCTTCTTTTGTAAATTCATTCCAATCAACTTTGCCTGACAAGTTTACCACTCTATAAACTTCTGAAAACACTAAATCATATTTCTTCTTTACCACTAGTAATGATTCTTTATACTTACTTGCAGTATTTTTTAACTTATCAAAAAACTCACATGAAAGATTAATAGTTTTTTCAGCCTTTAGCATCTGTTCCTCTGCTTCATCTGCTTTTTCAGACAAACCGCTACCAGTTATATTAAATATTATACCGCCAACCAAGAGACCTACGCCAAGAGTTGCCCCTCCTAAAATAGCACTTCCAAGTGCCATGCCTCCTCCTCCTGCAGCTAAAGCACCTCCGCCCAGTGCCGCTAAAGTTGCGTTAGTGGCAGCAGCACCGCTAAGTGTAGCAATAGCTGTACCTGTCGAAGCTGTTCCAAGTGCCATAACAGCTGCAGTTGTTGCACCTGCTGCCGCAAATCCTCCTGCCGTTCCTACAGCCGCTCCACCTAAACCTCCAAGTATTATAGCCGCACCCACTGATACTTTTTCAAGTTCTTCCTTATTGTATTTTGGCAGCTCTACTCCACATTTATTATATTCCTCAAAATTAGGTCTGTTTTGAATTCTTTCAATCGTATCAGAAAAAGATTTAAAACTTTCAAGAATTTCAAGTTCCAGATTTCCCAAGCTATCCATAACTTCATTTGTTTCTTTACTTTCTCTATCAAATCTTGCTACATTCCTTCTATGACGACTGTCAGCAGCTCTCATCTTATCATCTGCTTTCTTCATCTTTGTAGCACCTCCTATAGCGTTTCCTGCCCCTACGATTCCGGCAACCGCCGCTGCCGCTCCTATTATCAATGGTAATGGCATATTTTATTCCTCCGTTTTTCTCATTCTTTTAATTTTTTCACATGCTTCTTTGTTAATGCAATAATAATCTTCTTTTGTCATAAAGTTCTTAAACATGAGCTCATAACTTGCATCAATACGGCACAGTAATGGTCTATTTTCATATATAGAACAATCATTTCCTTTAAGATAAATACATACTCCATCACCCCTATCCATAGACGCATAAAGTTTACTTTTATCAAGATTTCTACAGCAACAACCACACCTTTTACAATCAAACATTATTTAAAAACCAGCACCCCATTTCTATTTGACATATGCTTATCAAAATCCCCTTGCCATGGTATATCAAAGCCAAGTTTGTCAAAAATTTCAAGCAATGTATCATTTAACTCTTCATTTGTGTCGATACTATTAAAGTTCTCAATACTACGGTTATACATTTCCGTTTCCTTCTTAAAAGCCTCAATATCTATCTGTTCAAGCTCATGTAAATAAACCAATAGAGCTTCATTTATCCTTTTGTACGAATCAATATATCTTTGTACTGAACCGACAATACCCAACCTAATAAATACTTCTTTCAATACTAAAGTAATAAATCTATACCATGCCAATAAATTGAGATGCATAAAGAAATTCAAGAAGTTTGTAGCTCCTCCTGACCTTATATAAGCATCTACACCATCTATAACACACAAAGTTCCATTGCCTATTATTAACATAAGTCTTAAACTTGCATATTTTTGTGTAGGAATACAGTCTTTTAATTCTATACCATATTGAAAGTATCTTCTTAAAGCCCATATTAATCTTATAGATAAATCTGTAATTATTACAGGAATTGCCATAGCCAAACCATGCCTAAAATCATAGCCTTCTTGAAAGGCTCTCGTAGCTATAGTCGCTAAGTCCTGTTTAGCTTTACCTACATTAAACTCTCCAAATTTACACAATCCTAAAAGCTCATAAAAAGGCATAACTATACCACTACCTCTGCCTTCTCCTCCTCTGCTTCCCGAACTTCCCGCTACATCTGACATAAGATGTCCAATCCAATTTACAACTCCGCAAAATAATTTAGATACAAAATCACTTCCTCTCAGCTCAAACTCTTCTGTAGGTATGGTAATAATCTTGCCATCATCAATAAATGTTGCAGTAGATGTAAATTGATTTAATACAGAAAAAAATAAACCTATTATATCCGGAGAGTGAGCCAATGATTTCATGTGATGGTTTTTTGTTGACATATTAAAAAGATTATCAACATCAGCAGAATGTCTATGGTCATAATTCACCTTGAACTTCTTTTCCAAAAAACCTATAGCACTGGCAACACTCTCACCCTTATCACTTTTTTGAGTCCAACCCATAAACTTTGCAAATCCCTTTACAGTATTATCAACTTGAACATCTGTCCACCTTCCAAGTATACTGTTCCCGGGAGCACCTACTAAAAATATATCTATCATACCCCCTATTGCACCACAACCAACAGCAGTTAAATAGTCATACTTATCACACTTATCCTCTTTAACTACCAATACCCTATTTTGCTCTGAGCATTCAATCAACTCTTTACTGTAGTTACTGCTTAGCATTTTACACCTTTCTTATTTAAATAAAATATCCGATATTTCATCATATTACCTATGCAGCATTATTTGAAATAATAATATCATATAGATATGACAGATTTTGTCACTGTATATAAATGCATATATTTTTTTATCCAAACTTATAAATATTCTTACAGATAAAAAGCTTTTAACAATTTGGAAACATAGTTTGTAAGACAGAAAAACCCAAGAATTTATATTTCTTGAGTTTGTTCTTATAAGTCAATTTTACACAATACCCATACTACATAGAATCTTTTATTTCTGCCAGAAACCTTACATTAGCCTTTTCATATTCATTAAAAACATTATTTTCTATAGCACTAAATTCATCAGGTGTATATACAGGTACATACCATGATTTGTTATTGAAATAAGCCTGTAAAGTCTTATCATTGAACATTCTGCCATGTCTGGCATATACTTCATTTAATCCTAATCTAATAGTTTCTTTATCCATACCGTACACATCATCTCGTGTCAAATATTCTCTATCACTTTCCGGAAATATATCTCCATAGTTATCAGCCTTTGCATTTCCCAAGTACTCATCTGAATTATACACTTCTTCAGTTTGAGCAATAGTGTACGGTTCTTTTACAATAACGGTTGCCGGTACTGTCTGTTGTATAGCTTTTGTAGTCTCTTCTACATATTTTTCAGTAGTTACTGTCGAACTATTACTTTTATATGCTATATTCATTCCAAATGCTACACATACAATACACAGAATAACCACCACAAGAACTCCAATAAATATATTAAACTGGCTATTTTGCTGAGTAATTACATTTCCTTGACTATAGCTTTGCGCTGCGACTGATTCCGTATTTTTATTTAAATCCACACCTGCCTCGGTAGCAACTACATTAGCTTCTTCCTTCTCAGCAACATTTTCGATATTGTTTTTAACAGTTATTGTAGATGCATTAGTTATAGCATTTACATGAGACTTTTGTATCAATGACACCAATGCCAGTATTGCATTGATTGCTCCCCATAAAGCCCATACATATAAATACACATATATAGTACCTGCCATTGTAAGACCTATTAAAGCTGCAATACCGAACAGCACTATTAAGGCAATATCTCCACCTTTTCCTCCATTTCTTGTAGATACTGATACTATTCCTCCGGCAAGTATAAAAAATGCTGCCATAACTCCGGCTGTACCACTTGACTCGCCTGTACTTAACACTATATTTAAAAGTCCGGCTGTACAGGACTGAACCATCATCAAAACAAATAATATAATTGATAATATTCCTGAAACCAGTTTCCAAGTTTTCATAACCTCTCCCTATAATATCTCCAAAACTTTTGGGGCTACCACACAAGCAAATATAACTTATATGATAGTCTTATTTAGTTAATGATAATTTATTGATTTTTTTGTTTCCCCTCAATTATTCATGCCATAGGTCAACCTTTCTTAATTTGTGTAACATAGCAACACAAGTTTTTTCTTTATATCAATATTAGATAATATAATCCAATATCTGCAAAATATTTAAGTTTCTCATCTATAGCAACTTCTACCTTTTCTTTGTCCGCTTTCTTAAGTATCTTTTTTACACTTAATCTTGCAGTTTTAGGAAATACTCCGCTATCTGCATATACATTTACACTTATGTCGTCAACACTTACAGTTTTGTTAAAAACCGCTTCATCATAGTCTTCATTGTAAGTTACTGACTTATCCGTTTCAGATACATCATAGGCAGCTTCTTTTTGTTCTACTTGCATTTCCAAGCCGCTTTCTTCCAACTGTTCTAAAACATTGCCCTCTAAATCATCCTTACCTGCCGAAAGCAACTCTGAGTTCGGAAAATTCCTATCCGAAACGGTATTTTCTACAGAAGTTTCCAAAACTTCTTGATTTGCAATATTTCCCGACTCTCTTATTTCTGCATATGCAGGCGAATACGAAAGTGATGAAAATATTAACAGCATTGATAAAGCTACAGCACATTTTTTTCTTAACATATCATCCTCCATTTTTATTTTGTGCTTATAAAAGTGAGTAGTATATCACTTTTTAATTACTGATTTACTATGATCTAATTTATTAAACATTAATTACATTTTTTACTTTTGAAATACGAACTTTAACATTTACTTATTATACACTTAATTATTCTTTTAGGCAATAATAATTCTTATGGAATATAGAGATTTTTTTTAGTTTTTGTAAAATAATCTTAAAATGTATTTTACGAGGTGTTTAGTTGAAAGAGCTTAATTATGTTGAAATAGGACGAAGAATCAAGAAAGCCCGTGTTAATATAGGAATTTCTCAAGAGGCTGCTGCCGAACTTTGCGGCTTATCCCCTTCTTTTTACAGTAATATTGAAAGAGGGGTTAAAATTATGTCTCTTAATACCTTTATTTCAATATGCTCTGCCTTTTCTTTAAGTGCTGATTATTTACTTAAAGACTCCCTGCCAAGCTCTGATACCAATATACTCAACATTCTTTCTGAGGCAAAGAAATCAGGAAGAGTGCAGTACGAAAAATACATAAAGGCTATAACAGCTCTTGCTGAAGTTGTAGATCAGCTTTAGCCATTATAGCCCTTATAAGTTTTATTTTGGTATGCTGCCAGCACACTATGAAGAAATATTTTCAATGCTGATATAAAGAATAACATATCCTATAACAATATATGCAACAATAAGAAAAAATTTACGAATACCCTTATCTGCATGTAATTTATATGCAACTTTACTAAAACTTCCTACAAAGTAGCCTAAACCTAAAGTTGCACCTAAAAATCCTAAAAAAGAAATTATTCCAAACATCTGTTTTTTAAGAATACCTGCTATTCCAAAAGCAAAATAAATATAAGTCATATACAAGTATTCTATTATTGCTAAAGTCATCTTTACCTTATTGCCTGATCTAAAGCCCGGTATACTCTTTATTATTCGTCTTTTCAGTATACTTATATTGCTAATCTTATATCCCAGCAAATCAACTATCTCTTCTACTTCATAGCGATCAGCCGGTTTCATCGAAGTACACCTTTGTATTATATCCATAAGCTTGGAATCACCTTTATAAAGCTTTTCATTAGGCATTTTACCGCTTAACATAACATTCATCAAAACTCCTATCGCATACACATCCGCTTTTCTGTCCGTTTGAATAAATCCGAACTGTTCAGGTGCGGCATAGCCATGAGTCCCCAGAATCCTTGTATCGGCATTTTTATCTTTATCATACATTCTGGCTATTCCGAAGTCTGTAATCTTAACCCTTCCGCTTTTATCTATGAGTATATTATTAGCCGATAGATCCCTATGCACTATTCCTAACTCATGTATAACACTTATACCGTTAGCTATCTGTAAGATCACTTTTTTCATATCCCTTACAGAAAACACTCCGTTTTCAAGCATATTTTCTTCTAAAGTTTTTGACGGAAAATACTCCATTACCACAAGTATTCCGTATTCATCCTTGGTAATGCCATACACTGTTACTATATTTTCATGTTCTACATTAATAAGCTTTCTGTAAATGGGAAGAAGTGAAGAGTCTATTCTTTTACAAAGTAAGGTATTTCCTTCTTCATTCCTTACTAATTTCATTGCAGTTTTTTCATCTTCTCCTAAAAGCCCTATTTCCTTGTAGTACGCACCGTTAAAAAGCATGCTGCCCCCTCTTAATACAATAATTCATAGTCCTTAGTTTAAACTTTAAACTATTTTTTGTAAATCATATTTAAAAAAATATTATGCTTATTGATATAAATATTGTTTTATTTTATAATTATACTTTGAGCAAATTTATTCATGACATAGACAAATGTCAGTAACTTACTAATAAAATTCATAGAGAAGAATATGAAAAAGAAGACTACGACTGAATTACTTAAAATACTTGCCAACGAAAAGAATATAAAAAATTATATCAAAGACAATACAGAGGAACTTGAAACCAAATCCTTATATGAGGAGCTTGAAAGGCTTTTAGAAAAATACAAATTAACAAAGGCTGAGGTTATTAAAATCTCCAACCTACAATCAAGTTATGGATATCAGATATTTAACGGAACCAAAGAAAAACCTTCCAGAGACAAACTTCTGGCTCTTTGCGTTGCCATGAAAATAAATTTTGAGGAGGTACAAAAAGTACTTACCTTGGCAAATTGCGGTATACTGTATCCAAGGCATATCAGAGACAGTGTCATAATAAATGCCGTCAATAAAGGTATAGGTTTACAAAAACTAAACCGGCTTTTATGTGATATGGATATGGATATACTGGAATAAAAGGCAGCAGTTATCATGCCTATCTACTGCTGCCCTACTTTAATTTTTTTATATATTTGATGCACTTTACCCTTAGTTCTTTTATCCAATCTTCTAAAGTACCTTACTTAGGAAGTTTTTAAGTCTTTCACTCTTCGGATTTTCAAAGAACTCCTCAGGCGCAGCCTCCTCCACAAATTCGCCGCCGTCAAGGAACACTACCCTGTTGGCAACTTCCCTTGCAAATCCCATCTCATGGGTAACCACTACCATGGTCATGTTCTGCTGTGCCAAGTCCTTCATAACTGTAAGTACTTCTCCAACCATCTCAGGATCAAGTGCTGAGGTCGGCTCGTCAAAAAGCATTACATCAGGTTTCATACAAAGCGCCCTTACTATGGCTATACGCTGCTGCTGCCCTCCTGAAAGTTCCTGAGGATAGGCTAAGGCTCTGTCCTCAAGTCCCACTTTTTTAAGCAAGGACATGGCATACTCCTCCGCCTCCGGTCTCGTTTTCCATTGCAGTTGTATCGGAGCTATTATCATATTTTTAAGTACCGTCATGTGAGGAAAGAGGTTGAATTGTTGGAAAACCATTCCCATTTTTTGCCTGTGCAGGTCAATATCTGTCTTTTTGTCGCAAATGTCAACTCCCTCGAAGTATATCTTCCCTCCGCTGGGCTCTTCAAGTCTGTTTAGACATCTTAAAAAGGTTGACTTTCCTGAGCCGGAAGGTCCTACAAGACAAATCACATCACCTTTATACACATTGAGGCTTATCTTTTTTAAGACCTCTTTATCTTCAAAATTCTTATATAGATTCTCAACTCTTATAAGCACATTTGCGTCATTAGATGCATTAGTTTCGTTATATAAATTTTCTCTATCTTGCACTTCTTCTAAGCCACCTTTCCAATAAATTTATCAGGTAAGTAAGCCCCATTACTATTACCAAATATATTAAAGCCACTGCCAAAAGCGGCATAAAAGCCGAGTAGGTTCTGCTTCTTATAATATCTCCCGCCTTGGTAATGTCCACCAATGCTATATATCCGGCTATGGAAGTCTCTTTTACAAGTACTATAAATTCGTTGCCGAGTGCCGGTAAAATATTCTTAAATGCCTGAGGCATAATAATATTGCTCATGGTTTGAAAGTAATTAAATCCAAGACTTCTGCCCGCCTCAAACTGCCCCTTCGGTACGGCATTGATTCCCGCACGAAATATCTCCGCCTGATAAGCCCCCGAATTAATACCGAATGCGAGAATCGCTACAATGATTTTATTTACATTTCCGCTTGAAAATATTACATAATATATGATCATAAGCTGTACCAAGACCGGAGTACCTCTTATAACGGTAAGATATACTACTGACAAGGCATTCAGAAACTTAAGCTTTCCGGTATTTTGATAAGTACTTCTTATCATAGCAACTATAAAGCCCAAAAAAAGACCCATAACAACGGCAAAAGCGGTAATCAATAAAGTTACCTTAAGCCCTTCTGTAAGGTAAGTCCATCTGTCATCTTTTATAAAGTTCAGTACAAATGCATCCCTAAAATTCTGCAACCACATAATTTTCCTTTCCTTATTAATAACTTCTGCATCATTTATACAACTAATTAGAGTACTTGTTTTTTCAGATACTTGTTTTTTAATTAGTCTTCAGGTAAAGAATAGCTTAAAATGCTCTTGTCTACAAGTCAAGTGCTTAACAGCTTTACACAACAAAGCAGAGTTATTTTTCAGTTACATAGTTATGGAGCTGCGGCATATCTTAGTGTATGCCACAACCCCATTTACTTAATAACTTATTTAGCCTTAATGTATTTTGCTATAATTTCGTCTATCTTACCCTCTGCCTTAAGTTCCTTAAGTGTTTCGTTGATCTTGGTCTGAAGTTCGGTATTGCCCTTTTTAAGAGCTATTGCATATTCTTCAACTGCAAATGCCTCATCAAGTATCTTAAGCCCGCTTACTTCCTTTTCATAAAACTTTGCAGGTTCATTATCTATAATAACCGCATCTATTTTCCCCTGAGAAAGTGCCTGAACTGCATCCATTCCCTTGTTGTATTGCTCTACCTTGGAATCCTTTACATCTGTTGCCATTATATCTCCGGTAGTTCCAAGCTGAACTCCTATGCTCTTTCCTTCCAAATCTGCCGCTGACTTTATCTCGGAATCTTCTTTTACTATTATAACCTGTGTACCGGTAGCATACGAATCACTGAAATCAACATTTTGCTTACGCTCATCTGTTGCGGTCATACCTGCTATACCGACATCAGCCTTACCTGATACAACTTCCGCTATTATGGCATCAAAAGCTCCGTCCTTTACTTCAAGCTCCAAGCCCATCTTGTCGGCTATTGCCTTGGCTATTTCAACATCTATACCCACGATTTCATTGGCATCGTAATACTCGTATGGAGGAAACTCCGCATTGGTTGAAACTATAAGTTTTCCTGCCTCCACAAGTTTAAGCTCACCTGCCGCTGCACTTCCTGCACTTTCACCTGCTGCCGTAGTTTGATCTGCCGCAGCCTCTGAGCTTACCGCTCCTGCATCTGCCGCCTGAGTTGCAGACTCATTGCTTGAACCCGAACAAGCTGCCAATAAAAGCATGGAACTTAGTACAATAGCTGATATAATGTTTTTCTTCATAATACTCCTCCTTATAATTATGCATTTATTATGCATAAAAGTTGTAATCTTGTTATAATTATACATCTTTGCAAAGAAAAATCAAGTATAATTTTTATATTCCCCTGAACAGATCTTAAAACCGCAACCGACTGTATAAAATCAATATTGCCGAACTTTTAATAAATGCAATCTGCGTTATAATAATTTAATACCGGTATAACATACACTAAAATTTTCATAAACAACTTACAGATTCAATAAACAGAGTATTTTACAATTTTAAGTTTTAAGACAGATCACAATCAAACAAAGCTTGTAAATAATTTCAATACAGTTATATAAAGCATTATCGTACTCTTATTTAGTTTACAACTTATTGATTCCAATCACCTAAAGTTATTATAAATTGCCTTGTATACTTCGTCTTTTCCCTCTCCTATGCAGTCTTTAACATAGTTCCACCAAAAGTAGCCGCCTATATAGTTGTCTGTGTATTTTGGCATTTTATAATACTTGTCGATCATGCTTATCTTACTCTCATCATCCGCAGTACTTGCCGTATTTCCACACTCCCCTATACCAATCTTGGCATTTGGAAAAAGTTTTTCAAACTCTGCAAATACCTCCTTCCAATCAGGCTCATAGCCCTCATTATCATCCTCATAATAACTGATCAGGCTGTAGTCTGTATTTTCCATTAGATCCTTAGGAACATACATCCTTATCCACTCGAACATATCTTTGTTATATTCAGGATTTTCATAGTAAAATGTTATCGCAACCTTCGCTTTATCACCATCTACCGCTTCATATGCCGCCTTTATTTTTTCCACTATAAATTCGCTGTCTTCCCTGATCCAATCAAGTCCATTTACCTCATTTCCTATCTCCCATATATCCACATAGTCTCCCAGGTACTTTTTAGACTCTTCAAATCTTTTCTTATAACTTTCTACATCCTTGTATAAATTCATCTCATAAGAGTCAACCGGCTCAGCCATAATATAGGCGACTTTGTGTAGCTTTTCAAATAAGTCCGCATACTCCCTCGGCTTGGTATCCGCCGACATCACCACCCTTACTGTAGGCTTTACTCTCAGCTTTTCCAAAGACAGGACTACCTCTTCTATTCTTACGGACTCATACCAGCTGTCATCTATAGTTAAGCCGTAGATTTGCTCGGTTTTTTTAACGCAGCCTGATATGCAAAGTATAATAAATAAGCAAATATATACCGGAACCGTTTTTAATGATTTCATTTTTCATTCTTCCTTTATCTTTTGTCTCATGTTTGGAGAATAGCAATGAACTTTACAATTGCTGCAAAAAGAGCGGAAAATATAAGTAACATAGGCTCCGCCCGATTTTAATATATGCAAGCACTAACTTATATATTAATGATATCATGCTTAGTATAGTCTAACAATATCGGTTTTTTATTTTCCGGTGCTCCACACTTAGGATTAATTATGTTTTCCACCCCATATCTAGTAAGTATTTTCCTAAAGCAAAAGAGCTATAATATGCCCGAGCGGCATACCATAGCTCCCATAAAGAAATATATTAGAATTTTCAAGATATGCTTTTTTATAATAAAACTGACGGTTTTTAGTAGTTATATATTCCGGCTGCGGTCTTATAAAACAATTTCTATGTTTTATTTCCTGCCTATATACTAACATATATTTATAGAAATAGTAAGTCTAAAAATAGTACTTTTAGTTGTATTTTATGTATACTTTTAGTTGTATTTTAGTTTTTACTAGGGTGTGTCTTAAAACTATAACAGACTATACTATTTGCACAAAATAAATATTGCTGCACAGTAAATAAAGGCAAGAAAAGATGTTGCCAATTTATCATACCTTGTTGCCAACTTACGGAAAGGTTTTATCTTATTAAAAAAACATTCTATCAAATGGCGTTCTATATAAAGCCGGTTATCGTATTCCCACTGTTCTTTTGCATTTGATTTTGGCGGGATAATATAAGAAACTTTTCGAGAGGTAATATATTCCCTTATTTTTAAACTTCCATATGCTTTGTCAGCAAGGTTATTACTGCCTTCAATGTCAACTTGTGACAGTAAATTCAAAACACAAACACAATCATGTTCGTTTCAGGCAGTCAGTGCAAAATATATGAGATTACCCAAACCGTCAACTATGGCATGAATTTTGGTTGTATTACCTCCACGACTTCTTCCGATATGTTGATTTACTTCATAATTTACAGCCCCTTTTTACCCCCTGCACTGTGCTGATGGGCTTTGACACTCGTAGAGTTAATACTGAGATTTTCATAATCAGCCTCAGCATTCAGAGTATGGAATATGTTAAACAGCGTGTTATCATCACGCCATTTACAAAAACGACTGTATACTGTTTTCCAATAACCGAAGCATTCAGGTAAATCACGCCATGCTGAACCGCTTCTTGCAAGCCAAACAAAGCATTAAGCATCAGCCTGTTATCTGTAGGCAGACGATTGGTTTGGGATTTTGAAAATAAATCCTTAATTTGTTCCCTTTGTTCATCTGACATTTCATAGCATTTTGTCCCATGACTGTAATCTCCAATACTTTGTTTTTTATATTTCAACAAAAAAATAAAGTATTGTACAATTTTAAGTTTTAAGACGCCCCCTAATAAAAATTTCCGTCTTCATCAAAATACTGCGGAAAAGTGTTTTTTAAAACTTCTATTTCCCTACTGTTCGGTTTCACACTCTTGTTATATGTGATATTGTCTTTAATTATTACTACCTCCTACTTCACTTTATTAATCAAATCCTGAACTATTTTTCCATATTCAATCTTTGTTATCGCAAAACTCTTCTTGCCGGCATCTTTTATAGATGCACCAATCAAATAGACTTCTTGGTCATCTATAACCAAAAAACGATCATGAAAATCCGTGGTAGTTTTCAAACTTAATTTTGGGTATTGAGCATTAAACTTATTGATATCTTTTGTTGACAATCTCCCTTTTCCTGCTGTTGCAATCAGTACATCCACACCCGTTTTTTTCTTACAGAGTAAGTTAAGGGTATTTACATCCACATAATTATCAATCAAAATTAGCTTTTTCTGTGCTTTTCCAATTAGATCTACAATAAAACTGAAGGCATCATAGATTTGACCATCAAAAAAAATCTTTTGTTTTACCTCTGTATTGCTCGCAATATAATTGAATACTTCTTCGAGTTTCTTGTCTGTTTCCAGCTGTTTTAGCTCTACTCTATCAAGGCGAGCAAACATTTCTCTATTGGAAAGAACGAATTTCCTCATCTCAACGAAAGCTCTCATTATATTTACGCTTACTTTCGTTGCGATATCACTTTTAAGAACTGTGGAAAGCATCGCAATTCCTTGTTCAGTAAACATATATGGCATATATCTTCTACCGCCTGAACCTTCTTCATTTTTTGAGGTGACATTTTGGCACCTCAAAAAATCATATTCTTCTTTCGTCAATTGAAAACAAAAATCCTCCGGAAATCTGTCAGAATTTCTGCTTCGCTGTCTATTTAAATGCTTCGTTTCAACTTGGTACAAAGCCGCCAAGTCACTATCAAGCATCACCTGTTTCCCACGAATGGTATAGATCAGATTTGTAATGCTTGTTTCATCTATAGGTATTAAAGTATTCTCATCTTTCATGCTCTAATCCTCCACAAATTCCAATATTTCACTTGGAGTCAGATTCATTGCTTTACATATTTTTTCTAGGTTTTTCATAGATATATATTCGTTTTTGCCCATATTTGCTAAAGTATTTGAGGTAATTCCTGTTAGCTTGATTAGGTCGGTTCTTTTCATATTCTTCTCTATTAAATGGATCCATAATTTTTTATAAGAAACACTCATATAGCACCTCCAAAATTATTTCAACTATACTACATAAAATAACGAAAACACAACTTAATATAAAGTTATAATTATTTATATGCAAATAGTATTAAATAAAAATATACAAGTGTTATTATAGATGAGCCAAAGAGGAGGAGCTCATATGATTATAAAATCAGATAATATTACTGACTTGAAGATAGATTCACTAAAAAATCTATATAAACTAAGACCACTGATAGAAGGAGCTTCCTGTATACTTTAAAGAGTAAAAGGAATTGACCAAAAAAAATACCTCAAGTAAATTTATATTATTACTGACCCGACAGTTGGTAAAATCTAAAAACACAAGAGGTATTTAAGATGAATGTTAAAACAAGAAAAGCAAAAAAACAAGTAAATTTGAAACATCGGTCAATTAATCTTTTATCACAGGAAGAACTGAATAAGAAACATCCGGCGTGATGCAAATTTAAGCTTGCTGAGCAGCTTATAGCTATTGAAAGTGCTTTACACAATAAATACAGGGAAATACCGTATGCAGAGAACATACTGTCAATAAGCGGTGTGGAGAGAGTATACTGTTCGGAATACTGACAGAAATAGGTGATATCAGTAGCTTTGATGATGTTAAGGAAATTCAGAAGAATTGGCAACATCCACAAAAAGACCAACAGAGTGCTGTAATTGTATAGCATCCACTGAACGAATCGGTACCATAGCAGTAAAAAGTAGGTCAGTAACAATCAAACATAAAAACAAGAGCTGTATCCGGTAACAATTTTTACTGTAGGGCAAGACCCTGTACGGGAGTATGACCGGCACTCAGTGTATAGTAGATGGGACGAAGGAAGTTAGAACACGATCCCCTTAGACATGGAAGGTTCATCATCATAGTTGATCAGAGGAAAAACAGCCTTAATAAAGCGCAAAAAGGATACTTTATTAACTGAACCTTTTTATAAGTTATTCGGTACATGATACTACGATATCCATCACTTCCGGCTTTTGTTTTGAGGTAAATAAAAATAGTCAAAGCCGGTAAAATTAATGGATTTAGGCTTGACAGAATAGGAAGTTTTTTAGTACTCTACGCAACACTACGGCTTTGCCGGTTCCCCCATCTTAGATGGGGGATTAATAGGCTTTTTCATTTATAAGGCTTTAGAGCCTGTTTTTAACTACTCCAACTCTTCTTTTCCAAACGTACGATATATACCAAACCGTTCAAAATACTAGGTTCTATTTTTTAGAGTATCACCAAATCCATCTAATTATAGGACATTTTCAAATTTTTAGTCCCGTCCCAGTCCCAGTACCAGAGAATTATAATTTGTAGATCTGTAATTATTAAATCTATCATATAGATTTTTTGGTTTGAAATCATTTTCTATTTTTTTAAAAAAAATTGTCCCATTTTCCTTTAATATTGAAACAGGTTCAAAATCATTGTTTTTCAATAGTAATTTTTCGTATTTTTTATTTAAAGATATTTGTTTCTTGCTTATATTAAATGCATTAGGCTCAAACGTAAATATTTCATCATGTAAATATCAACCGAAAATGGGCCCAGAGTTATTATCGAAAAGTGGTCCACAAATACTAAACTAATTGACCACGTTTTTAATTTGATTTTGAATGCATTTAAATTCAAATGGATTCAGATGTATTTTCCTATAAGCTTACGTGCTCTTCCATATTGTTTTTTATTTTTTTAAAAATATCCAAATGAATTTTGTGAGTAAAATTTTCCATTAAAACATCATAGCTATCATCAAAAAATCTTTTTATGCTTTTTTTAGCACCCATATCTGCCATTATGTATATGATATAAATTCCTTGTAAAATCGCTTTGGTAACCAAAGGATCACCTGCTGAATAGGAAATTATCTGGCTGAAACCAAGATATAGTTCGTCCTTTACAGAATAACTTTGATAAATTATTTTTACATCTTCGTCCTCTTTCAGGATTATAAAATGATTGCCTGTAGATAAGAGTTTCCCAAGCAATGATGACATTTTATTTATACACATTATTGCAGTATTTGGGTCATTTGTGCCAGGGCTTAGGGCCATATTAGCGATTTCGGTTAAGTTTACAATTTCACGGTGATAATCTTCTTCTCTATTATTGTAAGCATTTATTATAAACAATGGACTTAATTTTTCTTTTAATTCTTTTTTATCATTATCATCTAACTTGCATTGGAATATATTTAATTCCCCTACGCTTTCTCCTTTGATTGTGTATTCACCAATTCTCTTGTTTATAACAAATTCTGCTTTTATGCCATTAAGCTCTTTAAAAATATCATCTGATTTTATTTCAAATAAATAACCTGAGCTCTCAGCTACAATTGATAACTTTGTAGATTCGTCGCCTTCTTTATAATACTTAGCTTTTTTTCTTAGTTCTACCTCTTTATCAATAAGTTCCTCGCAATCATTAAAAACATTTTCTATAATATTTGATACTTTTAGATTATCAAGAACCCGTCTTGAGAAAGCGATAAAACCTAGCATCGCAATTATGGAATAAGCAATTCCGAAACTTCCAGCGACAACATGTTGGTCTGGAGCAATATCTTGCAATAATAGGATACTGATTACTGAATAGAAAAAACCACTGACAAATATACCATATAAACCAAGAACTCCGGTTCTATCTATGAAACTCTGAAGCATCCTAGGTGATATGCTACTGTTATATTTATTAAGTATAGTTACAATAATTGTAAAACAAAAAGTACTTATAGCCAAATATATTCCAGATATAATAGCAAGGAAATCTACCGAATCTTCAACCGACAACAATAGTTGTTTGGGAATATAAGATTTAATTGCAATATATTGATGATCAAAAATCCAGATAACTAAAAGAAGCGACACTGTTAAAATTAAAATTCTTGACATTCTTAAAAAATTCTTATGATTAAAAAACCACAATTTAATTTTTGATAACATACATCAATCCTCCAGTTTAAATATTTTAATTATTGGACTATATTATCATATAATTGATCTTTATACAATCTGAAATGGTATATTCATCTTTTTGTAATTGAAAAATCCTTTATGATTTTCTTGCTTATTTTCCCTAATCTATCTTCGATTAATCTCTAAAAGAAACTACTCAATTACGCCCAATTATATAATATTCAAAAATAATCTTTGAGAAAATATGGTGAAATAGACTAAGTACAGAAATCCGATATGAGGCGTACGCAAGTCACGCCACAATGACGTATATTCGAAACGAGTATATTTGACCGTTTCATCTTCGGTTTACTATTTCCTAAGTATACTTGAAAATTATTACATAATTTTCAATCCCATTTAGCGAATCAGAAAAGCCAACGCTCCTATTCGTCGCGTCGGCTTTTCTTCCCTGCAGAAGGGTTTCCATCTATCTTCGCACTTCGTGCTCGATATATGGGGCTGACGTAAAAACATCGCTTGCGATGTCCTCTCGAAAACTCTCATGAGTTTTCTCGCTTAGTTTTTCGGACTCAGCTTTGCTTCGTCTCGAAAATGAACGATGCAAAAGCATCGGTCACCCTTAGATGGTGAGACTATTCCAACTCAATCGTTCCCGGCGGCTTGCTCGTCACATCATACATCACCCTATTAACATGGCTTACCTCATTAATAATCCTACTTGTTACCTTCTTAAGCACTTCCCAAGGTATCTCAGCGGCTTCTGCCGTCATAAAGTCCACCGTATTTACAGCTCTAAGTGCCACCGCATAGTCATAGGTTCTCTCATCTCCCATAACACCTACGCTTCGCATATTGGTAAGAGCTGCAAAATACTGCCCCAGTTCCTTATCAAGTCCTGCATTTTTTATCTCTTCTCTGTAAATGGCATCGGCGTCCTGTACTATTTTCACCTTCTCGGCTGTAACCTCACCTATTATTCTGATACCGAGTCCGGGACCGGGGAATGGCTGGCGAAATACCAGTTTTTCCGGAATACCCAGTTCCAGACCCGCCTTTCTTACCTCATCTTTGAAAAGATCTCTAAGCGGTTCTATTATCTCTTTGAAGTCAACATAATCGGGAAGTCCGCCTACATTATGGTGAGATTTGATAACCACACTCTCACCTCCGAGACCGCTTTCAACTACATCGGGATAAATGGTTCCCTGAACTAAAAAATCAACTCTACCTATCTTCTTAGCCTCTTCCTCAAATACCCTAATAAACTCCTCACCTATGATCTTACGCTTTGCCTCCGGCTCGAATACTCCGGCAAGCTTTGAATAAAATCTTTCCTGTGCATTTACTCTTATAAAATTAAGTTTGTAAGAACCGTTTGCCCCAAACACCTCTTCCACTTCATCCGCTTCATTTTTACGAAGTAGACCATGGTCTACAAATACACAGGTAAGCTGCTCACCTACCGCCTTACTCAGTAAAACCGCAGCAACTGATGAATCCACTCCGCCTGATAAGGCACAAAGTACCTTTCCGCTTCCTACCTTTTCTTTTATCTTTTCAACCTCTGTTTCAACAAAGGCATCCATTTTCCAATTACATTCACATTTACATACATTTCTAAGAAAATTTCCTATCATCCTGCTGCCGTCCTTAGTATGCAGTACTTCAGGATGATATTGAATACCGTAAAGTTTCTTCTCTTCATTTTCAAATACTGCCACCGGACAGTCCTTAGTATATGCACTTATTTCAAAACTTTCCGGAATCTTGGATACATAGTCAAAATGGCTCATCCAGCATACAGTCGGAGAGGATACATTTTCAAAAAGCTTTGAATCTTTTTTATCTATTAAAACTTCTGTCTTACCGTATTCTCTTACTTTAGCCCTTTCCACCTTGCCTCCAAGCAAATGGCTCATAAGTTGAGCACCGTAACAAAGTCCCAAAACAGGTATACCAAGTTCAAAAAGTTCTTTTGTATAAGTTGGTGCTCCCTCTTCATAACAACTGTTAGGACCGCCGGTCAGTATTATACCTTTAGGATTTTTTTCCTTTATTACACTGATGTCAGTCTTGTATGAATAAATTTCACAATAAACATTATTTTCCCTGACTCTTCTTGCTACCAACTGATTATATTGTCCGCCAAAATCAATGACAATCACTAACTCCTGCTTTAAGTTCAAAATCTTTCCCTCCACTTAAATATATCTAAACTACCTATTTTATAAGACAAAAAGCTTTCTGCTTCACACGCCCTAAGTTACTATCTTATCTGCTTGATCCTGCTGTCCTAGCCCTACTAACTCACAACAATCTAACACAGGCGTGCTTATATTAAGCTTACTAAGCTATTTATATTATTTTACTGAATCTACACTAAATAATAATATATTATACCGCAAATAATATCAATCTGTTAACATCAAAATAAAATATTTACATTTCCGTATAACAACAGTCTTAATACTCCAACTATCGCAAGGTGAGCAGGATAGTAAATGTAAAATAACCATTTCATATTTCTGTTATTCCCTGCCTTGCCGTTATATAAACTAAGTAACGGTATACTGAGGAAGATAAATAATTGTAAAACGCCATAAACTTTATCTATAAATATAAAATACACCAAGGCATACATGAAGCCAAATAATATAAAATCCCTAACCTGTTTCTTAAAATCGCCTCTGTGATTATAAAGGTAAAATGGTGTCATAGTTGCGATACACGACCAGTCGGAAGGAAAAGAAAGTAAATTCGCAAGTAATATTAATGCAAAATTTTTCCGGTAAGAAAGCTTATAGTTATTTACAATAAATATCAAGGCTGCAGCTATAGCCAAAGACCAAATGACGCTTGTTTGATTAAAAATTCCGCTTTTAAATGGAATAGGGTTTAGCCCAAAGGCAAAGCTATAGGCAAAATGTGATATAATTGCAAACACAAATAACCTTGTGATATATTTTTTAGGATTTTTAGTGTAATGCGATCCCTCCGCTATAAAAAACCACATAATCGGAGCGGTAAGTCTGCCTATTATATGTAGTAAGCACACATACCATACTCTTTGCAATCCCGGAAAAAACAGCCAAGTCAAATGATCTATGGTCATTGCAATGATTGCAATAAGTTTAAGATCCGCTGTACTTAAGCCATTTTCTTTTAATTTTGAAAACATATTTTATATTCCTTATATCATATAGTAGTATTTTTTATAGACCTTCTCCAAGGTCTTTATAGTTTTAATACAGTAGTATTATATCTCAATTTTTCCTGAATTTTATCTTTAATAAATAAACTCCTAAGTTCAAACTATACATATATACTGCCATCATTCAAAAAGACAAACTCTCCGCCGCTGCCATCCTTAGCAAATGCCTCACATGGCATGGTGTATAATTCATGATTGCTCAAAAAATCAGTTTCTTTACTTTGCTAATAAAAATAAATATCACATTCATGCATGAGTAATGTATTTAACTCTTTATATTCTTTAATATATTTAAATAGATTTATCATTTTTTGCCCCTAACAAATGGTATTTATCAGAAAAGTCAATATATTTATCAGCATTTAATTAGCATTGGAAAATATCTCTGTACTACTATGTGTGTTTTCCGGTATTAAGTAAACTGTCAATATACTCATAGGCATTTTCAATTCGTTCTGTATGATATCTCGGGTAACAGTCATATATTTTTTGAGTAATGCCATGTGCATCCCACTCTTGTAATACTTATTTTGCTGTTTTATTTTTATGATCTGCATAGTGTTCCAATAAATAAAAATTTCCATTTCCTTAGTCATATAAGTCCCCATTCCATCGCCGGCTTGCGGTACAAATAACAGCAAATATATTTACACCATAAACCTAAGTCGCAAGTTTTCTCAAACTATACCTTACTCTTATTTTATCCCCCACTCTAAACTCCTTATCCTCCGAGTTTAATACCAGCATTGTAAATGTATACTTCTCGTCCTTTATCAAAATTTCCGTAAAAGCCCCCTTGTATACGGTATGCATTATCTCAAATTCTTCTCCGTTTTCACAAAGTACTATTTTTTCAGGTCTTACATAACCCTCGTCACAGATATTTACCTGACCTATAAACTTAAGTACCTTTTCGCTTTTAGGCTCTAAGTAAAGCTTCCTGGGGTCTGAGTTTTGTACTATACTTCCATTATTAAGGTAAATAATTCTGTCTGCCAGCTCGAAAGCCTCTTCCTGATCATGGGTTACAAAAATAGTGCTTATGGCAAATTCTTTTTGTATGCTTCTTATTTCATTTCTCATACTCTGCCTTAACTTGGCATCTATATTACTTAAAGGCTCGTCAAGCAAAAGCAGCTTAGGCTTTACTATAAGACTTCTGGCAAGAGCCACTCTTTGCTGCTCCCCTCCGGAAAGCTCTGATATCTTCTTGCTTCCAAAACCTGAAAGCTTGATAATATCAAGAAATTCCTCCGCCTTTTCTAATCTTTCCTTCTTCTTGATTCCCTTAAACTTAAGCCCATAGGCAATATTTTCAATTACAGACATATGGGGGAAAAGTCCGTAGGACTGAAACACTGTAGACACTTCTCTATCCTGTGCCTCCTTGTCGCTTATCTTCTCCCCGTCAAGATATATGCTTCCTTTATCAATGATTATAAAACCGCCTATAGCTTTTAATATAGTACTCTTACCTGAGCCCGATGCGCCCAAAAGGCACAAAAGCTCCCCCTTATCCATATTAATATCTATATCTTCTATAATACTCTTAGTACCGTAGCTTTTAGAAAGCCCCTTAATCTCAAGATACATACACAACCTCTCTTTTCTTCTATACGAACAACTTTTAAGATTTGAATAAAAGTC
>ERZ772921.438-NODE-438-length-25669-cov-4.855392_pt1 | contig 25669 bp, 20 predicted proteins | sample MGYA00512117_ERZ772921 | MGnify/ENA primary metagenome ERZ772921 (study PRJEB29015, sample SAMEA2737944) | human oral metagenome | biome: human oral; feature: human-associated habitat; material: dental | place: China | collected 2150 ...
GAATGCTTTTATTAGGGTTTATCTCCAAGTTTCTAAAAAAAGTTTAAACACGTTTATTATTATATCTTAAATTATGTCTTAAACTCATTAAACTATTAAAATTAAAAAAATACCAAATAGATTTAACTCCAGATGAACTATTAGCAACCTATAAAAACAAGAAAGCCCTATGAAAACGCTAACCATACATCATTTAGAAAGCGGTCGCACCGAAAAACGCTTTATATTCTTTGGTTGGACACTTATATCTTTCACCCTTAAAAAATAATGCCTTATGGAAAATAACACACAATTGCAAAGCAATAACAGCCCAATAACAAGTGAAATAACAGAACGCTTAAACAAATTCTTTACCAATGAAACTAAGATAAAGGATTTTATACAAATACTAAGAGAATACAACAAGATTGTTGTACTTCTTTCTCTATCTCACCCCGATATACTTAGATATGCTGAAGATGTTAGGGAGGGGTATTATTGGGCGAACCTTTTCACTGAAGTTTTAGACGGTAAAGAAAATTTTTAGCCACTTAGCATTGGTATAAAATAAAAATCGTACCTTTGCAAAAAACAAAAGCAAGTCCTATTTTTTTTCGGGCTTTTGTAAGCCATAGAATAGGGTGCAACGCATAAGTGTTGCACCCTACTTTTTTTGCCTTTTCTTACCTATCTCACTATTTTATTTAACATTTTTAATAATTCATTAACAAGGTGTTTTTTAGTCTCAAAAAGGTAAAATCAGCCAAAAATAGCCGAAAAAGGAACTTGGTTACAAAAATACAAGGCTTGGTTACAAAATAAAATAGCCTTTTTTTGAGTTGTAACAGCAGTTTGTAACGCTATTAAAATACTGAAAATCAATAAATTAGAATAACAAATACATTATCAGTTACAAGGTTACAAAAAAATACAACCTTAAGAGGAGACGCACACACGCACACACGCGCACACACATCAAAATGTTAAAATTCTTATCCTTAAAAAATACTCTCAAAAATCAACTTTAGCCCGCCTAATAATATCATCAGCAATTAGGTTACGTGTAGTGTAGCTTTCCGTCTGTTTAATATCGTAGTGCCGTGCTTGGTCGCGTACTTTTATCGAGGGAATGCCACTATTAAGCAAGTCCATTATACCAGTATCCTTAAGTGAATAGAATTGAAATTTACTATCGAAGCCATATAGGTTTCTGTACTTTGCCCAAGTATCTAAAATCTTCTTAGGTGTAAGCTGCTTTCTGCCAGGTTTAAAATTATCAGTGCTAAATAAATAATCACTATTCTTAGCGTATTGTAAATGCTGTGCTAATATAGGCAAGAAAACATCGGGTATAGTCACACTATCTGTTTTCCGATTTTTAGTAATTGAGCCATCTAAAATAATACGGCTTTCAATTAAGCGAATATCAGTCACTTTTAGCTTTGTTAACTCCGTTCGCCTTATCAAACAAAAATAAGTAAGCATACAAGCTACAAAGAAGTGAAAATCGGTATTCTTTAACTCTTTAATACACGCTTTTACCTCTTGCGTCAAAGGTTCTCGTTTTTTCTGTATTTTAGGCTTATTTTTTATATTATCAGTAGCATTTTGCTTTATATAATCTTTTGCTTTTGCCCATTCTAAAAATGCTTTAAAGTAAGCCAGATAGTTATTATAGGTTGCGGGACTATTATTTTTCTCATAGTAGATATAATCAAGAAAGCCACTTACAAAACGAAAATCAATCTCAACAAGGTACTTTATAGCTAACTGTTTTTCATCTATATATCGCTGTACATTGCTTACAAACGAAGTATAAGCCCTTAATGTATCGGGGCGTTTAATACCATCCGACATCTCTTTTTTTAGCTTATTTATATACAGTTCAAAAGCATCGCTAATTAATTTATAGTTATTATTAGGATTTTCATACCAGGGAGACCAACCATTATATAGCTTTATATTGATAGCCTCAATCATTTTCTTAGCATATAGTTCTCTCGCTCGTTTAGTTTTTATTTGTGGTACTCTATTCCTAAACCTTACCAGTTTATCAGTTGAAGGAGATTTTACGTAATATTCTATATACCACGCCTTATTTATTTTAAGCTCTGCAGGACGATAATCTACAAATATCAGTTTGTTAGAAGATTTTTTTGTTATATTTTTCATTCCTACCTCAATCTATTAAAAAAAGCTGCAGGACTTTGGCGCAAATTTGGCACATTATTTAAAAATCAATTAGCGCAACCAATTGATTTTCAATTAGTTACGCTAATTCTGTAGCGAAGACGGGATTTGAACCCGTGACCTTTGGGTTATGAATCCAACGCTCTAACCACCTGAGCTACCTCGCCAATTATATTCAAAACCTATTCTTTCTGTTTTGCGGGTGCAAATGTACTACTTTTTTTTATTCTACCAAATTTTTATAACACTTTTTATTCATTAAATCTTATAAATATCTTACAAATAAATGATTATCAACATTATACATACTTCTTTCTCACTCTTATACCTATCAACTTTCTAATAGGTCAAACATACAAATTGGTTCGACTTAGAGGAGTGATTAGTGGCTAACTGAGCAGTGGCAAGAATATTTTTCTATTTTGACAACGATTATTAGTCGTTTATTTTTCGCTAATTGTTCACTTATTCTTCGCTCTTCCTGTATCATTCCTATATCATTTGTATAGGGTAGGTGGCTACAGAAAATTTTTCTGCTTTTATGATTTGTCATTTGTTATTATTTTATTATCTTTGCATATCAAAAAAATCAACCGAAAAATATGTTAGTAAAAATTTACGGAAGTGCCGTTTTTGGAGTAGAAGCAACGACCATTACTATTGAAGTCAATATTGATAAAGGGGTGGGCTATTACCTTGTAGGGTTGCCCGATGTGGCTATCAAAGAAAGTAACTATCGCATCGCTGCAGCTCTGCAAAACAACGGCTATAAAATCCCTGGAAGGAAAATCACTATCAATATGGCTCCTGCCGATATGCGAAAAGAAGGCTCTGCCTATGACCTTAGTCTTGCTATTGGTATTCTGGCTGCTAACGAGCAAATACAAGCCGATGATTTAGATAAATACATCATTATGGGCGAACTCTCTTTAGACGGAGGACTTCAACCTATAAAAGGTGCCCTACCCATCGCCATTCAAGCGCGTAAGGAGGGGTTTAAAGGCTTCATTTTGCCTGCTCAAAACGCTAAAGAAGCCGCTATCGTAGACCAATTGGAGGTGTATGGAGTGAAAAACATCAAAGATGTAATAGATTTTTTTAATGGAGAAAGACAGTTAGAGCGCACCATAGTAGATACACGCAAGGAATTTTATAAGAACTTAGAGTTTCCTGAATTTGATTTTGCTGATGTTAAAGGACAAGAAACTGTAAAACGCTGTATGGAGATAGCTGCGGCTGGAGGGCACAACATCATTCTCATAGGGCCTCCTGGGTCGGGGAAAACGATGCTTGCCAAACGGCTGCCCAGCATTCTCCCTCCTATGACACTGCACGAAGCCCTCGAAACTACCAAAATACACAGCGTAGTGGGTCGCATTAAAGACAGTGGACTGATGAGCCATCGCCCTTTTAGAAGTCCGCATCACACTATTTCAGATGTTGCCTTAGTGGGAGGCGGTACTTATCCACAACCAGGTGAGATATCATTAGCCCATAATGGCGTGCTTTTCCTTGACGAACTGCCAGAGTTTAAAAGGGCTGTGTTAGAAGTGATGCGTCAGCCTTTAGAAGACCGAGAGGTGACGATATCAAGGGCTAAATTCTCTATCACTTATCCTGCGTCGTTTATGTTAGTGGCCAGTATGAATCCGAGCCCGAGTGGTTATTTTAACGACCCCGATGCCCCTATGAGCTCCTCGCCTGCTGAAATGCAACGCTATATGAGCAAAATATCAGGACCGCTGTTAGACCGTATCGATATACATATAGAGGTAAATCCGGTGCCTTTTGAGAAGCTTTCTGATGAGAGAAAAGCGGAAAGTAGCAGCGAAATACGCAAACGTGTAATAGAAGCGCGCAATATACAGACTGAGCGTTTCAAAGAGTATGAGCACATACACTATAACGCCCAAATGAATACCAAACAGATTCAAAAATTCTGCAAGGTAAGTGAGGAATCTCTAAAGCTCCTAAAAAATGCTATGACACGCCTCAACCTTTCTGCTCGTGCCTACGACCGCATTCTGAAGGTAGCGCGCACCATAGCCGACTTAGAGAAAACAGAAGAAGTGCAACCCCACCATATTGGTGAAGCTATTCAGTACCGCAGCTTAGACCGCGATGGATGGTTCAGCTAAGAAATAACTATTAATAAATAATAATTAACACTATAAAACAATGAAGAAATATTTTTTATTAGCGACTTTTGGTTTATTAACACTCGCCAGCTGTAACCAAAGTAATAAGTTGGACAACAGCGATGTAACCGACCTTATCACCGATTACTTAGAAGAAAATCCGCTATACGAAACAGGTAAATTCAACACCAACAAGCAAAAACTAAGCAACAGTTCAGACCAAGAACTCATTGAGGCTATTCAAAGGCTAACAGATGAAGGATTTATTGAAATTAATGATGAAAAAGTGCGCAAAAAGTGGTTTTCTAAAGACAGTGTACATATTATTACCCCCGCACTTACGAAAGAGGCTTTGCCTTATTTGGTAAAACAAAATAAAAACAATGCTGAAGTAAAAACAATTATCTACAAATTTAATGATAAGAAAGTAACCTTGGAGAAAAGTACAGAAAACGTATCTGTTTGCACCGTTATTTTAGATAAAGAGAAAACGCCTTTCTACTATTTTGGCAAAGACCCTTACCCCAATGCCTCATTTATTACTCAGAAGTTTAAACTAAAATACAACGAAAAAACAGGTTGGAAGATTATAAAAAAATAAGCTATGAAGAACCTTAGTATCCTCACATTAACACAAGCCTTATTAAGCCTTGTATCGGGCATACTCATCTCTAAAATGTCTTTTATTGGGAAGATAGGGGTTAGCACCTTCTACAGTCAGTATGCCGTATTTAAAACTTGGTGGAAAACCGCTCTTATTTTATTTATTGTACAGTTTGTGCTCTTGCTTTTCTTACAAACCTTTAGAGCTAAAGTAAGCGTAGGGTTTGCCCGTTTTTTGGCTGTACTATTAACAATAATAGGAGCCGTAGGGGCTTATCTGACTTATATAGATTTTACCACTACGGCTCATAAGGTGATGAAGTTTAGTTTTCACGCAGGTTTTTATCTGTTCTGGATAACGTGGTTTATCACTTGCTTTTATTTTCTTTTATCAAAGGGAGCAAAGCAAACGACAGACCTCCCAGAAGAAGTGTCATAGCAAATTGAGAGGTCCATACTATCCAACCGAAGGCGGTGCCTATAGGTGTTGCCACCCCAAAGAGGAAAAGCACCTCAGCTATGAAGAAAGGATATGACCCAAAACCTGCATTGGTGAATGTCATTGCAAAGCTACCCACTACAAAAGCCGTAAGCACATTAGCCAGACTAATAGTTGCTGTTTCGGGCAAAGCAAAGAAAGGAATGTAAAACATCAGGAAATACATAGCCCATATGAAGAGGGTATGCAATAAAAACAAGGTTTTATGGCGTATTTTCATCACTGAAAGTACGCCTTCTTTTATACCACTTAAAAAGCCTTTTACCTTTACAAACAGTTTTCTTTCAGAAGTATAAACTAAATATAAAAATACTACAAACGACACTCCGCCAATGAGAGCTATCCACAATAGTTTCTGAAAAGGAATTTTAGACAATATAAAGCTGCTAATTACATCGAACTGTAGCACAAATGCAACTCCGGTAAATGCTGTGAGCAGTAGCAGGTCGATAACCCGCTCTGAGATAATGGTGCCAAAGGACTTCTCGAAAGGCACTCCGTCATAATTACTGACAAGCAGAGCTCGTGATACCTCTCCAGAACGCGGAATTGTAACATTTACCAAATAGCCCATAAACACTGCCATAGCGCGGTGTAATAGGGAGGTGCGGTATCCCATAGGGCGCAATAAAAACTCCCAACGCACAGCCCGCGACATATCGGCTAAAAAGCCTAAAAAGACTGACAAGATAATATAAAAATAATCTGCTGAAAGAAAGGTTTTCTTTATCTCAGCAAATTGCTCTTCAGTAAACTGTTGGTAGGCGTACCAACACAAAAAACCTCCCACGAGTAATGGGAGGGTAAGTTTAAGCGTTTTTTTCATTCTAAGAGATTCGTTTGTTCATTAGGGAAAATAACAGATGGTTTAAAGGTTTTAGCCTCTTCAAAATCCATTAGGGCATACGAAATGATAATTATTATATCGCCTCGTTGTACTTTGCGAGCCGCAGGCCCATTGAGCACTATAGCCCCCGAATGGCGTTTCCCTTTGATGATGTAAGTATCTAAGCGCTCACCGTTATTGACATTTACTATCGAGACCTTTTCGCCTTCTATCATTCCAGCAGCTTCTAAAAGTGCCTCGTCTATAGTGATGCTACCGATGTAATCTAAATCAGCACCCGTTACTTTTACTCGATGTATTTTAGATTTTAATACTTCTATTTGCATTTTTTGCTTGTATTTAAAAACGCGGCAAAAGTACAAATAATTAGCTAATTAGCAATTTTCTTCTACTTATCGCAGAAAAAAGTTTCTTTTCGTTTTTTAATAATTCACTGATAAACAACTACATAAGAAACAACAATTACGAAAAGTTATTTATTTTATCGAATAAAAATTGTACGACTCAAATAAAATACTTATCTTTGCTTCAACTAAAAACTAAAAGTTTATCGCAATGAGTGTATTAGTGAATAAAAATTCAAAGGTGATTGTACAAGGCTTCACTGGAAGTGAAGGTACTTTTCACGCTGAGCAAATGATTGCTTACGGCACGAATGTAGTAGGCGGTATTACCCCTAACAAAGGTGGACAAACACACTTAGGAAAACCCGTATTTAACACCGTAGCCGACGCTGTAAAAGCCACAGGAGCTGATGTTTCTATTATCTTCGTACCGCCTGCATTTGCTGCAGATGCCATTATGGAAGCAGCAGAAGCTGGCATTAAAGTGATTATAACTATCACTGAAGGTATTCCTGTTGCCGATATGGTGAAAGTGGCTGCTTATATCAAAAATCGCGACTGTAGGCTTATAGGACCTAACTGCCCTGGAGTTATCACTCCGGAAGAAGCTAAAGTAGGTATTATGCCTGGTTTTATCTTCAAAAAAGGACACGTGGGCATTGTTTCTAAATCGGGTACTCTTACTTATGAAGCTGCTGACCAAATAGTACGTCAGGGCTTGGGTATCACTACCGCTATAGGTATTGGTGGCGACCCTATCATTGGTACCACCACTAAAGAAGCCGTTGAACTACTAATGAATGACCCTGAAACCCACTGTATAGTGATGATAGGCGAAATAGGTGGTCAGTTAGAACCTGAAGCTGCTCGTTGGATAAAAGCTAATGGCAACAAGAAACCTGTAGTGAGCTTTATTGCTGGTGAAACAGCTCCTAAAGGGCGCACTATGGGACACGCTGGAGCTATAGTAGGAGGCGCTGAAGACACTGCTGAAGCTAAAAAACGCATTCTTAGAGAGTGTGGTGTACACGTAGTGGATTCGCCTGCTAAAATAGGTGAAAAAGTAAAAGAGATAATGAGTAAATAGACTTTATTTTTGTTTTTATATATAAAAAAAAGCTGTTAGAAAATTTTCTAACAGCTTTTTTGTATTTTATTACATTATCTTCATCTTTTTTCCGCTCATAATTACTATCTTTGCGCCCTGAAAAAAAATAACTCATTACAAATGAAAAAACTAACAACCATTATCGTGTTTTCTACTATTATCTCTTTCTTTAATACTCTTTTCGGGCAAAGGAAACTCTCTGACACAGAGGTTTTTAAAAAGAATCCTTCTGAAGTTACCTCGTTTGAAGAAGCTAAGACTGAAGCTGAAAAGATATTGTACTACCTTATTCAAGAGGAAATTATACCAGGGGCATCAGTCACGGTTACTAAACAAGGGAAAATTATTTGGCAAGGAGGGTATGGCTATGCCGATATTAGCAAAAAAGCGCCTGTAGACCCACAAAAAACTATCTTTCGCGTAGCTAGTATGAGCAAAGCTATCACTGGAGTATTATTGGCACGCCTACAAGAGCAAAAGAAATTTGACTGGAATCTTTCGCTGTATGAATACGTACCTAACTTCCCGCCCAAACCGTTTGACTTCACTATTAAACAGCTTGCTGGACATTTGGCAGGTATTCGCTCTTACAAAGCAAATGAATATACCCTCAACAAGAAGTACTCTATAGAAGAGGGAATAGACCTATTTAAAGATGACATACTACAATCGGCACCAGGCACTAAGTTTTTATACAGCAGTTATGGTATTAATCTTATTTCATTAGCTATTGAGAAGTGCCTAAACAAGAAGTTTGAAGATATAGCTAAAGATGAGGTTTTTAAACCACTGAATATGTGGCGCACCTTTCCTGACAGAGGTAAAATTATTACTGATGAAGCTACTCCGTACACCCGTACTAAAAAAGGATTAGACAAAGCTACTGAAGTGAACAACTACTTCAAATTAGCAGGCGGAGGCTTCCTTTCTACCTCTCACGATATTGCTAAAATGGGTACTGCCATAGAGCGACACAGCTTCTTATCGCAAGCAGTAGAAAATGAGATGCTCAAAAAACAATGTACTACTGATGATGTAGAGATAAACTACGGTATAGGTTGGCAAAACCAACGTGACTGGAATGGACGCGACTATTTTGGACATACCGGTATGGGAGTAGGTGGTTTTGGTTGGCTATCAGTATACCCTAATGAACAAGTAGTTATCGTGATGCTCTTCAACGTTACAGACCCTCAAATAAGTATTTATCTACAGCGCCTCACCGATTTTATTTTAGAAGGAGCTAAGCTAACTGACCAACCTACCCTCATTGAAAATCCTTAATTTAACTCAATAGGTTTCCCCGTTTTTTTATTAATAGGTAACTGCGCTTTTACTCGCTTAAGGTAATGGCGCAGTTTTTTTGTGAGCTCTTGTGTCTTGCGCGGGTATTCTGTATCCAAATTGTACTGCTCTCCTATATCATCTTCGAGGTTAAAGAGTTCTTTTTGCCCTGTTTTGTACATATACACTAATTTCCAATCGCCTAAGCGTATGGCACTCGAAGCTCCGTAACCATAACCTTCTACTGTATACCAATTGTTAGGGCAATGCCAATAAAGGGGACGGGACTTCCCTCCTACTCTTTTCCCCTCGAGCAAAGGCAAAAAGCTCTTACCATCTACCACCTGCGGCACTTGGTAGCGGTAATGCTTTAGCTGAGCAACACTCAACAAAGTCGGAAAAACATCTTCGATAATAACCGGCTGCGAGGTACGCGTACCTGCAGGTATATGTCCGTGCCAAGCAGCTATCATAGGGATACGTACCCCTCCCTCATAGGCAGAACCTTTACCTGCTTGTAGCGGATAGTTATGTGTGTTAGGCTTGCCACCTCGTGCTACAGCACTAAGTCCGCCATTATCAGAGAGAAATAAGATAAAAGTATTATCAGCTAACTGATGTGCTTCGAGGTAATCTAACACATCGCCGAGGCTTTTATCCATAGCTGCTACCATAGAGGCATAGCGCGCCTCTATAGGGTCTAAATGCTTATAAGCATCAATAAAACGTTTGTCTTCTTCTATAGGAATATGTACCGCATAATGCGAAAGATAGAGAAAAAACGGACGGTCTTTAGGACGGCTGTCTAAGGTAGCAAGAGCCTCGAGGGTGAGAGCTTCGGTAACAGAAATATCTTTTCCCCAATACTTTTGCAGGTCGGGGATAGCAAAAGCAGATGATGGTTTGCCGTCTGTACGATTGCCAAAATTAGTAAGCCCAGAGTAACTGGCAGGCCCTCCGCCTGCGTGTCCTGCTATGTTCTTCTCAAAACCTAAGTTCAGCGGATCAGCGCCTAATGTTTGGGTAGCCCCAAAATGTGCTTTGCCTATACAAATAGTATAGTAGCCTACGTCTTTGAGCAGCTGTGGAAGAGTGCGAGCATAATAAGTGCGAGGAATATTAGGTACAGGCGAAATGCCATTGACATTCCACTCAGGAGGAGTAATAATAGGGTCTTCTACATCGGTAGGGGTATTGTAATGAAGCGTCCAATTGGTTACACGATGGCGAGCCGCATTACTACCCGTCATTAGGCTTACCCTACTAGGCGAACATATAGAGGCAGCATAGCCTTGCGTAAGCTGTATGCCCTTAGCTGCTAAACGCTCCATATTAGGGGTGTGGTAAGTATCATTATTAGGTACACGCTTTTCGTAGAAAGGCAACGAAGTGTCTTCCCAGCCCATATCGTCTACTATAAAGACCACTATATTAGGGCGTTGAGAGGTAATAGCTTGTCCCCAGCTGTTAGTAAACAGCAATGCTAATAGTATCAAAAAAGTTGGTTTCATTTCTTAATGGTTTAGTTATTTAAAAATAGTAAACAAATTAGTATTTATTGCTTCTATTCTCTTTTTAGATGAAGAGGCTGTATCAAATTTATAGGTCTTACCTTTTTCTTTTATTATAACTAATTGCCAATCAGAAGTATTAAATATAGACTTCAATTTTTCTGCAGGAATAGTAGTAGAAAAACGCGACTGAAAGCCATTTTTCTCTTTTTCTACAAATAACAATTTGATATCAGACAGCTCAAAACTTGTATCATTTACATACAAATAAGCATCTTTTAAACTATGCACAGCTTCTGGCATATACACGCTAAAATTCACCTGTGCTGTACCCTGCAAACTCTCTTTACTTCTGAAGCTAATGTCTAATGTAGCTTTTGCTTCTTTGTATTCACTTACTAAGACTAAAGGTTTTATAAAATATTGATTACCTTCATCACCTGCATAATAGCTCTCAAAGTATTTTTTACTTCCAGCTGAAGCTGCGGGTCTTACCCCTAAGCAACTATTAAGAGTGATAGATAAAGAGACAAGTAGTAAACTAAGTAATAAAAAACGTTTCTTCATAAAACAATATTAAAAAAAAGAAGAAAAGAACTATCTAAAAATACATCAAGATAGTTCTTTTTCTTCTTTTAAGTTAAAAAACTATTCACCAGTTACGATAGTTTCATAAGAAACCACGATACCAAGAATGCTTGTTTGTTTGATATCAACTGTTGAAATTTTAGTGATACCACCATTTTGAGCTGCTTTTTGGATACTTGCATCAGCACCAAAGAACAATACACCAAGATAACCAGTAGCGGTAGCGGTTCCTACTTTTTTACCAACTGGATTGCTAGTAGCTGCTGCTGGCAATGTAAGAGAGCAGCTTGTTAGAGCAGTAGCTAAAGCTGCTGCAACGAATAATTTTTTCATAAAAAATACATTTTTATTTGTTATGTTCCCTACTCTTATGGATTTTCAGTTCCTCCCTGTTGATAGTTTAGCAGCTCTAATTAGGGCACAAATGTACGTTTTTACACAATACCATACAAATTTCTGCTAAAATATTTCTGTTTTTTAACATTTAGCAGTTTATATTTTACTTAGTAATTATTTAAGGCTACCTACCATATCTTCTGGGCGTACCCATTTATCGAAGTCTTCTGGGGTAACATAACCTAAACGTACTGCTTCTTCTTTAAGAGTAGTGCCATTGCGGTGTGCTGTTTGAGCTATCTCGGCAGCTTTGTAGTAACCTATCTTAGTATTAAGCGCTGTAACTAACATTAGAGAATTATCTACCAACTCTTTGATACGTTTATAGTTAGGCTCAATTCCACTTGCACAGTGTTCTTCGAATGACACGCATACATCACCTAAAAGCTCTGCTGATTTTAGGAAGTTAGAAGCCATTAATGGTTTGAATACATTGAGTTCGTAATGTCCTTGGGTACCACCTATAGTGATAGCAACATCATTACCCATTACTTGAGCCGCTACCATAGTCATCGCCTCGCATTGGGTAGGGTTTACTTTACCAGGCATAATAGAGCTACCAGGTTCGTTAGCAGGAATAAGGATTTCGCCTATACCAGAACGAGGACCTGAAGCCATCATACGAATATCATTAGCAATCTTATTGAGTGAAACAGCTAATTGTTTGAGTGCCCCGTGGCTTTCTACGATAGCATCGTGAGAGGCTAAGGCTTCGAATTTATTAGGAGCGGTAACAAAAGGTAGTCCTGTGAATTTAGCAATATACTCAGCAACCTTTACATCATACCCCTTAGGAGTGTTAAGCCCTGTACCTACAGCAGTACCACCCAAAGCAAGTTCTGAAAGGTGTGCAAGTGTATTCTTAACCGCTTTGATGGCGTGGTCGAGTTGGGCTACATAACCAGAGATTTCTTGACCAAGTGTAAGAGGGGTAGCATCCATAAGGTGCGTACGACCAATCTTTACTACATCTTTGAAAGCTTCAGCTTTAGCCGCAAGAGTATCGCGTAGTTTCTGAACCCCAGGAAGCGTTTTCTCTACCACCATTTGATAGCAAGCTATGTGCATACCTGTAGGGAAAGTGTCGTTAGACGATTGCGATTTGTTTACATCATCATTAGCTTTTAGCACAGGGTCGCCCTCGCCTATCTGTTTGCCAGCCAATACTTGTGCGCGGTTAGCAATCACCTCGTTTACGTTCATATTTGACTGCGTACCAGAACCTGTTTGCCAGATAACCAAAGGAAACTGCTCATCGAGTTTGCCTGCAAGGATTTCGTCGCATACTTGAGCAATAGCGTCGCGTTTTTCAGCAGAAAGCACGCCTAAATCAAAATTGGCATAAGCAGCTGCTTTTTTGAGGTAAGCGAAACCACGAATGATTTCTTTTGGCATAGAGGCAGGAGCACCAATTTTAAAGTTGTTGCGAGAACGCTCTGTTTGTGCCCCCCAGTATTTATCTGCAGGGACTTTCACTTCGCCTAAAGTGTCTTTTTCAATTCTGTAACTCATTTTGTTTGTATTTAATTAATAATTTTAATCGGTAATAATAACGCAACAAAAGTACGTTAGTTTTTTGAGATATTAAAATTTTTTTAAGTTTTTTTTCAATATATTTTTCTTTCATCCTTTAATTTATTTCTAATTACACACCAGCTAAAATTCCTCTCGTACTTTGCTATCGCATACTTTTTCCCGAAGGAAGGGAAAATCAGCCTGAAGTAGTATATTTTTCTGGTTTTGAGATAATAATTAGACGGTTATACTTTGATGATTGTTCGTCACATACTCGGCTGCGCCAGCTCGCCGACTTTCCTTCGCTCTTCCTAAAGGGTAGGTATATCTAACCTAAAGGGAAAAGATAAAAGAAATTTTTTCTGAGAGGGCTGAGAGGGCTGAGAAAGCTGGGAGGATTGGGAAGGCTGAGAAAAAATGCGGGAGATATAGGTTATTGTGGAAAGTTGAGCATAGGAGAAAAACTGCCATTTTGTCAGTTGTTTTTAGTTTGGTACTCTTTTAGCTATAGCAATATTCAAAAAAACTAAAATTGATTGAATATATGAAAGGAAATATTAACGTTTCTGTAGAAAACATCTTTCCGCTTATCAAGAAATTCTTGTATAGCGACCACGAAATCTTTTTGCGAGAGCTCATCTCTAACGCTACCGATGCTACCCTTAAACTAAAACACCTCACCAGCATAGGCGAGGCTAAGGTAGAATACGGCAACCCTATCATAGAAGTAAAAGTTGATAAAGACAATAAAACCCTACACATCAGCGACCAAGGTATCGGTATGACGGCTGAAGAGGTAGAAAAATACATCAACCAGATAGCTTTTTCGGGGGCTGAAGAATTCTTGGCTAAATATAAAGACACCGCTAAAGACAGCGGCGTGATAGGTCATTTTGGGCTCGGTTTCTATTCGGCTTTTATGGTAGCTAATGAGGTGGAAATCATCACTAAATCATACACTGATGCTCCTGCTGTGCGCTGGGTATGCGATGGCAGTCCGGAGTTCACCTTAGAGGAAACAGACCTACGCAGCGAGCGCGGTACGGAGATTATACTACATCTTAACGATGAATCGCTTGAGTTTTTAGAAGAGTATCGCATAGAACAACTATTGCGCAAGTACAACAAGTTTATGCCTGTACCTATTAAGTTCGGCACTAAACAAGTACCCCTACCCCGCCCTGAAAACGCTCCTGACGACTATAAAACAGAATATCGCACTGAGGATAACATCATCAATAACCCTACCCCTGCGTGGACAAAACAGCCCGCAGACCTAAGCGATGAGGATTATAAGCAATTCTATCACGAATTGTACCCTACCCAGTTTGAAGAACCGCTATTCCACATACATCTAAATGTAGATTATCCGTTCCACCTAACGGGTATATTGTACTTCCCTAAGCTGTCTAACGATATGCAATTGCAGAAAGACCGCATACAGCTATACCAAAATCAGGTATTCGTAACGGACAATGTAGAGGGTATTGTGCCTGAGTTCCTCACTATGCTTAAAGGAGTGATTGACTCGCCTGATATTCCGCTAAACGTATCGCGTTCTTATCTACAAGCTGATGGCAATGTAAAGAAAATTTCGTCATACATCACTCGTAAAGTAGCCGACAAGCTCAAATCGCTCTTTACCAACAATCGCGAGGACTTCCAAAACAAATGGAATGACATAAAAATAGTATTAGAGTACGGTATGCTAACCGATGAGAAATTCTATGAGAAAGCTAATGATTTCGTACTTTACCCGACTACAGAAGGGCAATACTACACTCTTAGCGAGCTAAAAGAAGCTATTAAGGCAAATCAAACTGACAAAAATGACACTTTAGTAGTGCTATACGCTCAGAATAAAGAGCAACAATACACCGCTATAGAAGAAGCTAAAGCAAAAGGCTACCAAGTACTGTTATTAGACAGTCCGATAGTATCGCATCTGATTCAGAAGTTAGAAGATAAGAACGAAAAACTCACTTTTGCACGTGTAGATGCCGCTCCGCTCTCTAAATTGATACAGAAAGACGAGCCTATCCTTGCTAAGCACAGCGAAGAGGAGAAAAACACGCTAAAAGCAGATATAGAAAAGGTACTTCCTAAAGAAGGATATATGGTGCAAATAGAAGATTTAGACAGTGATGACACACCGTTTGTTATCAATCAGCCAGAGTTTATGCGCCGTATGAAAGAGATGAGTGCTACTGGTGGCGGCGGTATGTTTGGGGCTTTCCCAGAGATGTACCACGTGGTGGTAAACGCCAACTCTCCGCTAGCCGATGCTATACTTGCCGCTGATGAAGCTGCTAAAGAAAAACTCATTAAGCAAGCCTTCGATTTGGCACGCCTCTCACAAGGACTCTTAAAAGGTAAAGAACTATCAGAGTTTGTAAAGAGAAACTGGGAAATTTGCTAATTTGACAATTTGACGATTTATCAATTTAAAGAGACTGTTCTAAAAAGTTTTATTTTACCTTAAAAAAGCTTGTTAATACAAATAAGCTTTTTATAACTTGCTGATTATTAACACATTAATTTTATATACATACTCAGCTATACTAGTTTGCTGACTACTTTCAAAAGAGGGAATGTAACGGTCAGCATACAAAAAAACTTTTAGAACAGTCTCTTTTTCTTGTGTGATTAGAAAAAATACTGTACTTTTGCGCCCCAAAAAAATTGATTAGCAAATCGAAAAATTGAAAAATGATAGAAATCTTGAAAGCCCGTAGTGGTAACTGTTGTGAGCTCTGTGGAGCTACTGAAAACTTAGGAGTATATACCATACCGCCTGCTAAAAATGAAAGTACAGACAATAGTCTGCTGGTATGCGATACCTGCCTAAGCCAAATAGAAAACCCAAGCACTATGGATAGCAATCACTGGCGTTGCCTAAATGATAGTATGTGGAGCGAGCACCGCCCTGTAAAGGTAATGGCATGGCGATTGCTAAATCGGTTAAAAGATGAAGGCTGGTCGCTCGATTTGCTGAATATGATGTACTTAGACGATGAGGAACTCGCTTTTGCCAAAGATTCTGACGACCACCTTGACGAAAGTGAAAAGGTAATACACAAAGATAGCAATGGTACTGTATTAAGCAACGGCGATAACGTAGTACTCATCAAAGACCTAAAAGTAAAAGGTACGAGTATGACTGCTAAGCAAGGTACCGTAGTGCGCAAAATTACTCTTGACCCTGAAAACGCCCAATATATAGAGGGTAAAGTAGAGGGACAACAGATTGTAATCCTTACGCAGTATGTGAAGCGAATGAGCTAATATTTAACTATTTAATAAGATAAATATTAACAAATGAAATTATATATGAAACGATTATTTACTATTGTAGCTTTGCTGTGTATGAGTATAGGTTTTGCGCAGAAAACACTTCCTTTTGCTCAACCGCAAATGCCCATTGTTACTGAAAAGGAAAACACACTTACCTCTTTTGCTCTTCCTATTGAAAAGGGAGTACAGGTAGAAGATGTAGTACTTGCCTTTAAAACTAAACACCGAATGATAGACCTTGCTAATCTATCGGTTTATGCGAGCACACGAAACAAACGCGAAGCAGCTACCCTATTTGCACAAACTACTAAGATACGCAAAAAAGTTAAGCTTTCAGGCAACTACAAAGCAGCAAAAGACACCGTATACTTTTGGGTGACTGCTCGTACTACGGCTTCACCAGACTTGCTAAACAAACTTTTGCTTGCAGGTGTAAAGGTAAAAACCTCTGATAAGAAATACGTACTACGCAACAAAAGCAAAGAAGGACAACGCTTTGCTATCACCTTACGCCATCGCCAGCAAGATGGTATTGCGTGCTACCGCATACCAGGACTTGCTACTACGAATAAAGGAACTCTGATTGCTATCTACGACAATCGTTATAACAACTGCAAAGACCTGCAAGAAGACATCAACGTAGGAATGAGCAGAAGTACTGATGGCGGACGGACTTGGGAGCCAATGAAAGAAGTAATCGATATGGGTGAATGGGGCGGAAAGCCTAACCGCTTAAATGGGGTAGGCGATGCGGCTGTATTAGTAGATGAACAAACCAATACCATTTGGGTAATGGGCTTATGGCAACACGGATTAGACCCTAAGGTGATGACTTGGTGGGGTTCTAAACCCGGATTGACTCCTGATGAAACAGGACAAATAGTAGTAGTAAAAAGCAATGATGATGGCAAGACGTGGAGTCAGCCCCTAAATGTAACTGCACAGATGAAAAACCCAGAGTGGCATCTGTTCTTTGAAGGGCCTGGTAGAGGTATCAGTATGGCAGACGGCACCTTAGTATTTGCGGGGCAATTTAAAGATAAAGACCAAGTGCCACACTCTACTATTATCTACAGCAAAGACCACGGTGCTACTTGGCAGGTAGGCACAGGAGCAAAATCGCATACTACAGAAGCACAAGTAGTACAGCTAAGCGATGGCTCGCTAATGCTAAATATGCGTGATGACCGCAACCGCTCTAACTACGAACTTTCTGATGCTTATAATGGTAGATCAGTGGCCGTTACTACTGATATGGGGAAAACGTGGGTAGAACACTCTACTTCGCGTACTGCTTTGGTAGAGCCTAACTGTATGGCAAGTATCATATCATATAAAAATAAGAAAGGTAAGCAATACTTATTCTTCTCTAATCCGGCTGATGCTAAAAAACGCATTAACCTAACGGTGAAAGTAAGTGATGATGAGGGCAATACTTGGGATAAACACCCACAAATATTGCTATATGAGAAAGATAATATGGGGTATTCTTGCTTAACAGTAGTAGATAATAAAACTCTTGGTATTATTTACGAGGGAGACGGCGATTTATTTTTCCAAAAAATTGCTATAAAAGAGTTTATGAAGTAAGTAGTATTATAATGTTATTAAAAAGCACTGCTTTTGGCTTAAACAACCAAAGCAGTACTTTTTAAATTTTTTTTACTTGATACTATTATTTATTTACACTTATTTTTAACTCATAGCTACAATTATACTTCATTCATAAAAACATAAACAAAAAGCAATTTAACACATAAATATCTCTTAAAGAAAGTATAATTAGAGACAACACACATAGGATTAACAGATGATTAACACAACATCTTCAAAAATAATGATTTTTAATTACAAATGTTAACAATATCTTAAAACTGATAATCAGACAGTTAAGATAATAACATTATATAAACTTCAATTTTTTAACAAAATAATTTGATAAAACGCTTGCATATTTAAAATTCATCAGTAACTTAGCCTTCAAAATAATGAAAGATTAAATAAAACGTAAAAATACTTTACGTATATTTGCTAAAAAAAGATTTTTTTTAATTTTAATTTAACGTGAAAGAGAGATAATATTTTATGAAAAAAAGATTAGTTACTATGTGGCTGTTATTAACAGCAGGGGTCGTAGGTTATTCCCAAAAAAACACAAATCAACTCGATCCTAACAACATTACTATTGACCGCGAAAATCCTTGTCGGGAATTTATGATGGAAGTATTCCCAGATAAAGGAAATTGTTCTGCACAAATTTTGAATGTATACGCTTGGGGCGTAAAAGAAAATGAGCAGATAAGCTGGCAGCTATTAGATGCTAATAAAGCATCAAAAGCCAGCGGTACATTTACGGCAACCCAAACACGCAATGTAAATCAGCGTATTGAGCTGCCTAACTTGCCATCAGGCAATTATACCTTTGTGGCTACAAGTACTTCTTGTCCTAAATCGCCCAAAGAATACTCTTTGCACCTACAAGGTCTTTTGCAGATGAGTCTTTTAGAAAAACAAGACATAGGCTGCAATAACAAGAGTAGTGATAAGGGCAGCGTGCTCTTGCGTGTGTCAGGAGGCGAAAAAGGTAGCTATATCTATGGCTACGAAAAGATAGAAAAGGGACACAAACCTTGTGGTGATTCTTTTGATATTCACAAGCCTGATTATGCAGATGACAATATAGATGGAGCTCCTACTTATGACGGAGTACCTTGCTGGCAAAAAGGAACCACAAACGGTAATACTTTTATCAGCTTAGATGAAGGCATATGGCGTATTTACGCTATGGATCCTGTTAGAGGATGTGTGGTATCGGACACTGTTACCATTCGCCACTACCCTATCCTCTCCATAACCTCTATTGTAGCACAACTCTGCCAAGTGCAAACTGACGGTAGAATACCTATGCATATCACCCTTGCACAACGCGGACAGGGCAAGCATTATTATCAACTCAATGGGCAAAATGAGCAAAATGAGCAAGCCGAGCAACCTATACAGTTTACTGAAGGCAACACTTTCGTACTAAATGTATTGCCTGACAGCTACAAAATAACTATACGTGATGAAAAAGATTGCTATGCCCATGGAGGTTTTGAGGTGAAAGCCCCTACCCCTATACAGCTAAATGTTAGAGCCGCGAAAGCTACTTGTGCTACAGAAAAAGGACAGCTTACCCTCAGCATAGTATCGAAAGAGGCTACAGCTACTAAAGAAGGATTTAGTTACCGCATTACCGGTAACACCGTAGTAACAGGCACTACTGCTAATGATAGTGTCACCCTTTCGCTACCAACAGGTGCTTATCAGATAGAAGTAACTGTAGCAGAGACAGGTTGTAAGCTTTATGATAAAGTACTAATGCCAGAACCACCTGCTGCTATACAAGTAACCGCTACCCCTCTATACAGCAAGGATTGTACGCAAGAGAAGGGTGAGATAGCTTTGCACATATCAGGAGGACAAGCTCCTTATAAGGTGCGATTAGTACATCAAACCACTAAAAATGAACTTTCACAAACGCTTAATTCTTCTGTTTATACTTTTACAGGAGTAACTGCTGGTAATTATACCATAGAAGTTCAAGACGCTGCTGGCTGTAGTCGTTATGAGGGTACTATCTCTGTAACTGTTCAACCTTCTTTTGTACTTAAAAACATTAGCTTTGAAACTATAAAAAAAGCTACTTGTGAGCGCAAAGAAGAGGTACTTGTAAAAGTAGCTGTAACTCCTCAGTACGTAAAAGGAACGTGGCTAAAATATATCATCACAAGTGAAGATAAAAAATACAGAAAAGAGATACACCTTGATGATACCTCTTTACAACTTAATGGAGCTGAAGCCTTAGGGGTTGGTAAGTATCATATAGAGGTATTGAATGAACAAACCCAATGTAGTATAGGTGAAGATTATGAAGTGAAGTCAGTGGCAGAAGACTATAGGTTAGTAGTAGGAACACCTGTAAAAGCCACTTGTTCGTCTGGCAAAGGATTACTTACCCTCAGCATACAGAATAAACAGGCTTCTGCTACTAAAGTGAGTGCTTTTGATTATCGCATAACCGCTAACTCAGTAGTAACAGGTACTTCAACTAATGGTAGTGCTATGATTCGCCTTTCAGCAGGTTCTTACCAAATAGAAGTAACTGTAGCAGAGACAGGCTGTAAGCTCTATGGAAAAGTAATAATGCCAGAACCACCTGCCGCTCTCAAACTTGCTACTACAGTACAAGCCTCAGCTAATTGTGAGGATGCTAAAGGAGCCGCTATCGTACAAGTGAGTGGAGGCGTCTCTCCTTATACTATTACCCTCACCCACAAACGCACAGGAACTGTATACAGTGAAACAAATGTAGGTGTAGGAGCGAATGCTATCACTCTCAACTTTTCTGACCTAAAATCAGGTTATTACTATGCACACGTACAAGATACTGCGGGTTGTGAGGCTATGGGATCAGTTACTATTGAAGAATACACTCCCATCGTTCTTAGCAAACTCAATACTGAAATCATAGCACCCTCTTGCGGAGATGTTAATAATGGCAAACTTATATTTGAAGTACAAGTAAGTGGAGGCGTACCTCCGTATAAATACAAATTAGAGAAAAAGACAGAAAAAACATCTAAACATACACTCATAACTGTTACTAATGGCAAAGGATATATAGAAAACCTTAGTAGTGGTAGTTACCAATTATTAGTAGAAGACAGTAAAAACTGTATCGCTACCATAACAGAAACCACTATTATAGCACCTAAACCTATCACTGTAGATATTAAGGTAAATAAATCGCACTCTCAAGCCTGCGATGACAGTCAAAACGGTAGTGTAACCTTATCGAATATAGCAGGGGGCTCTGGATTTTATCGTATTTATCTCATCAACCACGAGAAAAAGACAGTGGTAGATAGAAAAATAGGTGTAAAGGCAGGAGAAACCGTTACTTTTGGCAATTTAGCTTCCTCTTATAATATTCATTACGAAATTGCTATACAAGATAGTAAGGGCTGCCTATTAGCTCATTTAGCTCCTTTTACTATTGATGAAGAACCTGATGTAGCTGTACAATCAGTAGAGAACGAGATTAACTGTGACCCAACCTCAAACAAAGGATATGTACATACCTTAGTGGTTAAGTTTAACAACAATGTAGTGGATTATGATAAGATAAGTTATAATCTAAACAACGGAACAGAACGTTTATTTACCCGTACCGCTGGCAATATCGCCTTTATTGATGACTTTGATGCTGAAACACTTACCCAAACGCTTACAGTTAACTATAAGCCTATGGGAGTTGGTCGCCCTATATGTCCTGCTTCAATAGTCAATTTTAGTCTTACACGCTTCCCTCAATTCACTTTAGAGCGCGTACCTAACGACGATTTGAATGTAATAGAAGTTATTGCTAAAGGCGGTGTAACTGACCCTTTATCAGGTTACACTTACTACTTCAACGGTGAAAATCAGGGTAATAACCCCGTGTATACTATCAAAAACAATGACCCTGAACATATAGAAGCTGGAGGGGTACGCATCAAAACCATAGAAGTGAAAGCTAAAGATGCTAAAGACTGTATACGCACTTTGGTAGTAGAAGTACCTTATATCGATATAGATATACCCAATTACTTCACCCCCAATGGAGATGGAGATAATGACCGTTGGCGTCCTAAAAAAATGGAAGATTTTCCTAACGCTTTCGTTCACGTATTCGACCGCAATGGCAGACGTATGGCTACCTTAAAACCTGGAGAATCGTGGGACGGTATCTATGCTGGTAAACCAATGCCTTCGGGAGACTATTGGTATACTATAGACCTAAACGATGAGTTGCGCGACGGACGAAAAATATATGGACATTTCTCTCTTTATCGTTAAGAGTAGTTATACTACGGATTAACAAATAATAATTTTAGTTGAATTGGATATTTACTTTGCCAAAGGTTAATTTTGCTATACCTTTGGCAAAGTTTTTTTGTTAATTAGCAATTGTTTCATACCTTTGCAAGGTCTTAGAAAAGAAACGAAAATGAACAACAAAATAGTAGTTTATCAGGTGCTTACAAGACTCTTTGGCAATACTAACACTACCAATAAACCGTGGGGCACTAAGGAAGAAAATGGTGTGGGAAAATTCTCAGACTTCACTGAAAAAGCCCTGTTGGAGATAAAAAAATTAGGCACAACACATATCTGGTTTACAGGAGTATTGCACCACGCCCTTACTACTGACTATACAGCTTATGGCATCAGCAACGACTTTCCCGCAGTGGTAAAAGGACGTGCTGGTTCACCTTACGCTATAAAGGATTATTACTCGGTAAATCCTGACCTTGCTGATGACCCTACACATCGCTTAGAGGAATGGGAAGCCCTTATAGCACGTACTCACCAATGCGGACTAAAAGTAATAATGGATATAGTGCCTAACCACGTAGCACGACGCTATGAAAGCATTGCTAAGCCTAAAGGAATACGCGGTTTTGGTGAAGATGATGACACAAGTGTACGATATGCTGTAAACAACAATTTTTACTATAACCCCAATGAGGCTTTTCAGTTACCTGAAGGTATTTATGGCGAGTATCACGAGTTCCCTGCTAAATGGACTGGCAATGGAGCGCGGGCTTCTAAACCAGACCGCAACGATTGGTACGAAACTGTAAAACTCAACTATGGGGTACGCCCTGATGGCACTAAGGATTTTGCCACTCCGCCTGTGAGTTTTGAGAATGAAGATACTGAGGCACATTACCGCTTTTGGCAAGACCAAATAGTGCCTAATACTTGGCAAAAGTTTAAAGATATCGCTTTGTATTGGCTTGCTAAAGGTGTAGATGGATTCCGTTATGATATGGCTGAGATGGTACCTGTAGAGTTTTGGAGTTACCTCAATTCGACTATTAAACATCAGAATCCGGAGGCTTTTCTGTTGGCTGAGGTATACAACCCAAATGAATACCGCCCTTACTTGCACTTGGGCAAAATGGATTATCTATACGACAAAGTACAACTATACGATACACTGCGGGCTATCGTCAGCTATAGGCATACCACCGATGCTATTGCCCCTATACAGCGTGAACTTGCTGACATTTCAGACCGTATGTTGCACTTTTTAGAAAACCACGATGAGCAACGCATTGCTTCTCCTGAATTTGCTGGCTATGCTGAAAAAGCAAAACCTGCAATGACAGTTTCAACTCTTATCAGCGAGTCGCCAGTGATGCTATATTTTGGTCAAGAAGTAGGAGAAAGAGCCGCTGAATGGGCAGGCTTTGGCAGTCCGTCGCGTACCTCTATCTTTGATTATATAGGAGTACCAGCTCACCAACGTTGGGTAAATAACAAGCGTTTTGATGGCGGTCAGCTTTCGGATACCGAGCGAGCTTTACGCGATTTCTATCAACGCTTACTCACCTTAAAAGTTACGGGTTCTTATATCGATTTGCACCAATATAATCGCCAAAATACTATCTATTACAATGACAAGGTATATAGCTTTGCAAGAGGTAATGAGGACGAACAATGGATAATAGTAACCAATTTTAATGAGCACGAAAGTTATGGTTTCGACTTGCAGTTGCCTGCTTATCTATTAGGTAGTTGGTTTTTGAATGATGGCAAATACACTCTAACTGAGGCACTCTACAGCGAAAAAGAAACTACCTTATATATTGAAAACGGTAAAGGGCATATGCGTGTAGACATAGCCCCTTTAGAATCCTTAGTATTTAAAATTAACTCATAGACAAATTAGCAAATTATGAATATACATTTTATAGTAGCTCCTAGTACACATTTGCGTCCACTAATGAAAGAGCTCAGCAAAGAGCATCATATCAGTATCCTTCCTGAAGAAATGTCAGGCAGTACTGATTGTGTAGTGGTAGACCCGCACCTTTCGGAGCATCACCCCGACCTACTACAAGCACAACAGTTAGGACTGAAACTCGTATCGCCTACTGAATTTTTATATGAATATTTCAAAGATAAAACTCGTGTAGTGATAGCGGGCGGACAAGGTAGGCAAGAAGTCTTAGCGCGTGTGCTACATACTATGGCATTCTACAATAAACCTTTAAGCTACTGCTTGCAACAAACTATAGCAGGACAGCAAGTTCATTTGGCAGATACAGAGTTTGTGCTTATAGAAGCTGATGCCCAAAGTGCTGCCTTGCGCCCTATTGTAGCTCTTATTACTGATATAGCCCCTACCGACAATCCTGCTGCGTATGATGCTTTTATCAGTGCTATTACTAAAGGGGGAATATTGATTTACAACGAAGAGGATACTGCCCTGTGCAATATAGTAGAAGCTAATGAAAACCCTATTAGGAAGATAGAGTACCGTACCCCTGCTTTCGAGACACACAACGGTGAGACTTATCTGATTACCTCAGAAGGAGAGCTTCCTTTAGGAGAACTTAGCGCAACATCTGTAAGCAATATAGAAGCTGCTAAGTGGGTATGCCAAAATATGGCTATTGATGAAGCTGATTTTTATGACTTTATCGTCTACTCTCTTGATGGAAAAGAACTTAAAGTAGATGTAAAAACTAGAACAGAAAGCTTTCATATTAGGACTTTAGAAATGGTAGAGCAGATGAAAAACAAACCTAAAGATATATACATCTCAGTTAGACTACATAAACATATAACGCCTTACAAGGTTGATATTATTGGATATGCCACCAAAGAGGATTTTCTTAGTAAAAATAGAATCCAAAACCAAGGAAATCTAAATAACTATGTCCTCTATGATAACGAATTAACAAATATAGAAACTTTACTCTCTAACTTACAGAAAATATGAGATACATCGGCAACAAAGAAAACCTTTGTGATAAAATACACTATACCCTACTTTCCCAGCAAATACAAGGAAAATCCCTCTTCGATGTCTTTGCAGGTACCACCAGTGTAAGCCAATATTTCAAACACAAAGGATATCAAATCACCTCTTCCGATTTGATGTACTTCTCCTATGTCCTGCAAAAAGCCTATATCGCTAATAACAATACCCAGCTTTTCAGTACCTTAGCCACTGAACTACCCTATACCCCACATAAGCTCTTTACCTCCAACCTCGAGGTAGTACTCTCATTCTTAGATAATATCTTCCCTATCGAAGGATTTATCTTTGAGAATTACACTCCCGAAGGCACCGCACACCTGCCCACCCCACGAATGTATTTCTCCAATGAAAACGGACGAAAAATAGACGCCATTCGTCAGCAAATAGAACTATGGCACCAAAAAAATAAGATTACCGAAAACGAATATTTCGTCCTCCTCGCCTGCCTTATCGAGAGTGTATCCTTCTACGCCAATGTAGCAGGCATATACGCCGCATTTCACAAAAAATGGG
>ERZ772921.440-NODE-440-length-25607-cov-10.832733_pt1 | contig 25607 bp, 28 predicted proteins | sample MGYA00512117_ERZ772921 | MGnify/ENA primary metagenome ERZ772921 (study PRJEB29015, sample SAMEA2737944) | human oral metagenome | biome: human oral; feature: human-associated habitat; material: dental | place: China | collected 2150 ...
ACTTTATTTTTTTAGGTGATAAGATTAAATGTTTTTGTTTATCAGCATATTTTTTCTCTACCTCAGCAATTTCAGCAAATCTTTCAGCTATCTCATCTAGTGTTGTAACTCCTAGATTAGCATGCATCTTTTCTCTACCAAACAATACCAAAGTAACTTTTACCTTATTTTCTTTTTCTAAAAATTTAGTAACTTGATTAAGTTTAGTTTCTAAATCATGGCTGTCAATTCTTGCAGTCACTTTAATTTCTTTAATAACAACTTGCTTTTGATTTTTCTTAGCTTCCTTTAATTTTCTAGTTTGCTCATACTTATATTTGCTATAATCCATTATCTTACAGACAGGTGGAGTTGCACTTGGAGCAATCTCAACCAAATCATAGCCTTGTGAAGTAGCTAAATTTAAAGCTTGTTCTGCTGTCATAATACCTAATTGTTCACCATCAAAAGAAATAATTCTGAATTCCTTCCCTCTAATCTTTTCGTTTATTCTTGTCTTGTCAGAAATAACACTACACCTCCATTGAAAAAAATAAAACAGGCAAAAGCCTGTTCTAAAATACAATATTATAAATAAATTAAAAAACTTAATTTATTAAATTATAAATTATTATTGACCTGCTGAAAACTTATAAGTCCATGAGGTGAGAAACAGGCTTGCTTCTACTTTACATTATTTTTTAAAATTTAATACTGTATAAGTATATAGTATTTTTTAGAATTTGTCAAGAAAAATATTGCTATATAATTTATAAATTATGTAATTTATCATATTCATTTGAAGTATTAACAACTAATTTATACAAAACAATTAAAGCAATTAAATTTGGTATAACCATAAATCCATTAAATAAATCTGCAAGTTCCCAAACAAGTTCAACTTTTTGTGTAGAACCTATAAAAATTGCTATCATAACTAAAATTCTATAAACATTGATTGCTTTTTTACCAAATAAATATTTTATATTAGCTTCTCCAAAAAAATACCAACCAATAATTGTTGAGAATGCAAAAAAGAATAATGCAACTGCAATAAAAATAGTTCCTGAATATCCTAAAGCAGCCTCAAAAGCTTTTTGTGTTAATGTAATACCAGTTAAAGTTCCATCTCCTATATTAGAAGTAAGAATAACAAGAGCTGTTAAAGTTAATACTATGAAAGTGTCTATAAAAACTGTAATTAGTGCAACATTTCCTTGTTCAACTGGATTTTTAACTTTTGCAATAGCATGAGCATGTGGAGTTGAACCCATACCAGCTTCATTTGAGAATAATCCTCTTGCAACTCCATATCTTATAGCTTTTTTTACACCCATTCCTAAGAAACCTCCAAGAATTGATTTCATAGAAAAAGCATTTACAAATATTGCTTCAAAAGCTTTGATAACATTAGAGTAGTTTATTACAATTATTATTAAACAAATTAATATATATAATCCTGCCATTAAAGGAACAACTTTTTCTGTGAAAGATGCAATTCTTTTTACACCACCAAAAAATACAAATCCTCCTAATAGAGCAACAAAAACACCTGTTATATATGGAGAAATATTAAAAGCATTCTTCATAGCCTCTCCTATTGAGTTAGCTTGTACACCATTTCCCATAAAACCTAGTGCTAATATACAAGATAGTGCAAAAAATACAGCAAGAATTTTTGATAAAAAACTTTTATTAAAAAGTTCTTCTATATAGTATGCAGGTCCTCCTGTAACTTCCCCTTCAACTTTTCTTTTAAATAATTGACTTAAAATAGCTTCTGCATAGATAGTTGCCATTCCAAAAAATGCACTTACCCACATCCAAAATATAGCTCCTGGCCCTCCTGATACAATAGCAGTTGCAGCTCCAGCGAGATTTCCTGTTCCAACTTGTGCTGCAATAGCAGTTGCAAGTGCTTGGAAGGATGACATACCATTGTGATCAGCATCTTTACCATTTATATCAAAATCTCCTGTTAATTGAGATACACCTTTTTTAAATTTTCTCACTTGTACAAATTTTAATTTAAGAGTATAAAAAATTCCTGTTCCAACTAAAAGTAAAATTAAAATAGCTCCCCAAAAAAGTTCATTAATACTAGCAATAAAATTTAACATAATAACACTCTCCTTTTCTATTTCAAATTTTACTGAATAAAAAAAGGTCTTAATAAAGACCTCTGAAATTAAAAAAGAATTATACAAATAAAAATATATTAAAAAATATATTTTGCACAATTCCTCCGTCCTTTTACCTGAGAGTTTAGGCTAAAATTAGCTTTGCTCCTTCGGTGTTATCTCTTAGATAAGCTCTCCAGAGGTTCGTCCAATATGAGTCCTTTTTACCTGAAAGATTTACTTCTTCGGTGTTTCATTAAAAATGAAATCTCTCCTCATATCTTCATCCGATTATTTATTCAGTTTTTATGATGAGAGATAATATCATTTTTTTATATTTTTGTCAATAATAAAAATTTAGATAACATAAATTTTATTAGTTGACATTATCCAAAAAAAATAATATAATTGTTAGGTATAATTTAACCTTTCCCACAAAGGACCGTTGCGTTATATTTAAAATATAACCATATTAGGAGGATTTAAAAGTGAAAAAATATACTTTTATGCAAAGAAAAGAAGATGTTGTCAGAGAATGGCACCATTATGATGCTGAAGGGCAAGTTTTAGGAAGATTAGCAGTAGAAATTGCTAAAAAATTAATGGGTAAAGAAAAACTTACATTCACACCACATATTGATGGTGGAGATTATGTAGTAGTTACAAATGTTGAAAAAATAGTTGTAACTGGAAAAAAATTAACTGATAAAGTTTACTACAATCACTCAGGATTTCCTGGAGGAATAAGAGCAAGAAAACTAGGAGAAATCTTAGCAAAGAAACCAGAAGAATTATTAATGCTAGCTGTTAAGAGAATGCTTCCAAAAAATAAGTTAGGAAGACAACAACTAACAAGACTTAGAGTGTTTGCAGGAGCAGAACATTCTCATGTTGCACAAAAACCAAATAAGGTAGAATTATAATAAGGGGGTATAACAGTGGCAGAAAAAATAACTCAATATTTAGGAACTGGTAGAAGAAAAACTTCAGTAGCTAGAGTAAGATTAATTCCTGGTGGACAAGGAGTAGAAATAAATGGTAAAGCAATGGATGAATATTTTGGAGGGAGAGCTATCCTTTCTAAAATAGTTGAACAACCTTTAGCTTTAACAGAAACTTTAAATAAATTTGCAGTTAAAGTAAATGTAGTTGGTGGAGGAAACTCTGGACAAGCTGGTGCAATTAGACATGGTGTTGCAAGAGCATTATTACTTGCTGATGAAAGTTTAAAAGAAGCTTTAAGAGAAGCTGGATTCTTAACAAGAGATTCAAGAATGGTTGAAAGAAAGAAATATGGTAAGAAGAAAGCAAGAAGAAGTCCACAATTCTCAAAACGTTAATTACCAAAAGTATATACAATATTTATTTATCCCACAAATCCAAAGTTTGTGGGATTTTTATATATAAAAAAATTTATGAAAATTTTATAAAATTTATTGTGGTAGCACCCAAGTAGATACCAAGTAGCACCCAAAAATATAAGTCTCAATTTAGCAATATTTCTTTATTTAAGACTAGAATAAAAATAACTACCTTATAATGAAATAAGATAGCTATTTTTATATTATTATTTTATGAGTTCAATATTTTTTCTTAATTCTTCAATATCCTTATGAGTATATATCTTTTCAGTAGTTATAAAACTTTCATGTCCAATCATCTTTTTAATTGCAGTTGAATTTGCATTAGCATTACTTAATAAAGTTGCAAATGTATGTCTGCAATCATGAGGTCGATGTTTCATATTTAAATTTTCCATTATTGGAAGAAACTTTTCACGATAATAATTACTATATTTCATTTCTTTTCCTTTAGCATTTACTATAAAAAGTTCATTACTTTCATTGTATCTTTTTTCAATTAGTGGAAGTATTTTAGGATGAATAGGGACTAAACGATTTTTTCCTGCTTCTGTTTTAATTCCACCTGTTATAGTTTTATTAATTAAATTAATATCTTTATTCCTCAACTCTAGTAACTCACCTATTCTAAAACCTGTATAAATCATTATTAATATAGTATCTATAAAATCAATTTTATTTTCATATTCCCATAATTTAGAGATTTCTTTCTCTGTAAATGGGATTCTTTCACTTTCTTTTTCTTTCTTTCCAATATTAATAAATGGACTGTAATCTTTAAATACTATATCATTTGACATAGCATAAGCAAATAATTGACTGTATAAGTATTTTATTTTACGTTTTGTAGGGTAACCTTTATTTGATTCATCCATTGCTTCTTGTAAGTGTATAGCCTTAATATCTTTGAATTTCATATTATGTATTTTTGAAACAGCATTATAGGCTGAAGAATAACCTACAATAGAAGAGCTACTAACATTTTTATACTTTGTTTTACTCCATCTTTCATATATATCTTGAAATGTTAAAGAAGCTAAATCAAGATTAAAAGGATTTATATTAAAGTCAACTAATACCTTTTCTGCTTCTTTTGCTGTTGCATAGTAGCCTATACACTTCTTTATTTGCTTTCCACTATCATTTTTCCAACCTATTGTAATAGTTACTTTATAAGGCTTCCGCCTAGCTCCTTTAACTTTTGTTATACTTCCATTTCCATTTGGTCTTTTCATATTATCACATCCTTTTTAAAATTTTTGTATTAAAAAACATCAAAGAATGCTATACTTTAATTGCGAGTCAAAGTAATATCCTTTGATGTTACTTTAAATTTGAGTCTAACTAAATTACTTGGTTAGGCTCATTTTCAAGTTTTAAATAGTTTTCAAGTCTGGTTCTATTTATGTAATAAGTCCAGTGTTTAGATTCATTTATCTTAGTAGCTTCTGCAAATTCTTTAAATCTACCATTTCTTATAAATATTCGTAGTGTCTGTTCAGGTAGACCTAGCCTTTTTGAAGCTTCTTTTATTGAAACCCTACTTTTAATTTCCATTTATTTTACCTCCTTCACCTTATCATATATAATTATTTTAAGCTCTTCACTTTTTCATGATACTCTATCATGTCTTCTAAGCTAGTTTCTTTTTTTATATCAATGAAGTCATAGTTTAAAAATTTAATTTCATTATTTTTAATATTAAAGATAATATCATAATTTCTAATATCTTGAGGATATATATCAAATAATTTCCCAAGATATCCTTTTCTTTCATCTTTTAAATCTTTGTATTCTTCTTCAGATAGTAATAATTTGTTTTTAAATACAACATTATTCAAGCTATAAGAGATATTTAAATTTTTAAGTATATTAGCTAAATCTTTTAAAGCCTCTTTACACTCTTTCAATTCACCTTTTATTTCAGATATTTCAGTTTGTATATTTTCATTATCTTGATTAGAATAAAAAGAATCTAAATTGACTTTTTTATAATTTCCAAAAACTGATAATTCTGTATGACTTATTAAAACTATTCCGTCTTTATCTATAATTTCTGATTCTATAAGATAACTTTTTTGGTTACTTGAAGCATTTTTCCAATTTTTAAATTCTTTTAAATTTTTTTTGATTCCATATTTTGTTAGTGCTATCTTATATAAAATATTCTTTTCTTCCTGAAAACGTAGAATACATCTATCTTCATAAACATATGCCTCAGTTATATTTTCAATAGAATATTTTAAAAATACACTTGAAAGTTCTACTAATAGGTAATTTAACTCACTTTTATTATATAATTTAAAAGTGCTCTCAAAAGGAAGTTCAACTAATTTTTGTGCGAGTTGAATAAAAGCTTGAAGATACTTTTCTGGGATATTTTTTAAATCATCAAATAACAATTTTGACAATCCCGAAACAATGGCATAAATATTATTTTTTAGACGTTCTTTACAAGAAAGTTCTATTTTAAACAAAGGTAAACTTTCTTTCAATTTTTCTTGAAAAAATTTATGAAGAACATTAATATTAATTCCGTATACATCTTCCTCAGAGATAATAAAATTCTCATCTCTCATTAAATATGCAGGTAATACTACAACCCTACTTTTAAATGCTTCTTTTTGAAAGGAATCTGAAAAAGGTTCAAATAAATTTACCTCTTTCAAAAAATAAGGATAATTCTCTAATTTTTTTTGAGTTTCTTCTGTATAATTAGAAAGAAATACAAGAGATGAACGTGAAGTATCATTAGCAACATTATTACTTCTACTTAAATTTCCAGAAGCAAGAAAATCATATATTGATGAAGCAATCTTATCATTATTTAAACATTGAACATCATCAAAAGCTACAACATCATAATCCTTTAGTATCCCAAATTCCCCTTTAGTTTTATTATAAAACAAAGCAGCTTCTGTTATACCACTACTTATTACTTTAGAATTAGGAAATATTTTACTATACTGAAATGTTTTTCCTTGTGAAAAAGGAGAAGTATAGAAAATATGAGTAGAATGCTCAACAAATGGTATTATTGAAACTAATTGTATTATCTTTTCTATAGGTAACATTTTTTTAGAATCCTTACCTAATGAATTAATTAGCAAATCTACTCTTTGAACTAAAGATAAATTTTTCCATTCTTTTTTAAAATCTATATAAGACTCTTCAATATTTTCTAGCTTTTCTATATTAATTATATTTAAAGTTTTATTATGTTTTAATTTCTCATTTGTATTTTTTTTATTAACTAAATATTTCTTCATTCTTTTCCTCCATTATTCTTCATGCTGTTCCATATATTCGATTAAATCTACTGCATTTACAAGTTTTCCACATTTATTACATTTATATACACATAGGTATTTTGAAGTCTTATTTTTCCAAAAACTTTCAAAATCAATTTCTAGTTCTCCATTACATCTTTTATCTAAGCAGAAATGAATTATTTTTCCTTGATACCATCTTGAATTACAGTATATCTTACTGTACTCAAAAGATTTATAGCGATATAAGATAATATTTTCTTCATCCTTTATATACCAATCATCTAAACATATTTCTTTTATAATCATTCGTTCAGATATCTTTTTATATACAAGCTCAAAAATTCGCCTATATAAAAAATTATGATTAAGAGAATCTGAAGAAAGTTTATTTAAATTTGGATTATGAATTTCAAGTTTTCCATTATCAATAATAATTTTTTCTGTATATTCATAACTTACGCTTCTTATATAATTCATAATTCTCTCCTCCTTTCTTATTGCTTCAGGAAAATTTTTGAAAGTAATAAAAATTTTATCATCTTTCCTTTTTAAATTTTCAATTATGTTTTCCATTTTTACCTCCTTATTTTTTATAAAAGCTTTTTTACTTGCATTGATATAATACTTTTACTATTAATAATAGTTATTGACAGATTCTAATAAAAAAATTATTATATCAATATAGAAGCTTTATTATAGTTAAAATAATAACAAGCTTTTTATAAAAGCTCAAAAATTTTTGAGCTGTTTCGCATTTTATTTTTAAGTTTAATTAAAATAAGGAGAGCTAATTATAAATGAATGAATTTCATAAAAAAAATCAAAAAATTATTACACAAGAGAAAATTATTTGGCAACATGGGAATTTTTTTATTTTAGAAAATGAAAAAAACGAAAAAAAATTTTTCTCAGTTTCTATACCTTTACATCCCAACTATAAGATAGATTTCTATAAATTAAATAATAACCAAGTTTTTTTACTTAGAAGTTTAGTTATAGGAGGTCCAAAAATGGATTTCTTATATGATTATAATTCAAATATATTTGAACATGATAATGTTGGTAGTATCCTTATATATGATGAAAATATGGATAAATATGAAAGAATACCATGTGGTTTTACGGAATTTTTTTCAAGTTATAAAGTTGAGTTTGATAATTTAAATGAAAGACGATTTTTTTTACTCAAAGATTCACATAAAAAAAAGCAGAAATTAATTTTATTTAATGAAAACTTTACTGATTTTTATGAAATTACTGATTTTATTAATTTAAAAGATATTTTTGTAATTAATGATAAAAAAAATAATAAAATTATTTTAGCTGATAAAGATACTATTTTGAAGGAATTTTATTCAGTAAAAAAGAGTGTAGAAAAAATAGAATTAGAAAATATTTCTAAAAAGATAAATAAAAAAGTAAAAGCAATAGCCTTTAATATTTTGGAAGAGAGAAAGTCTTTTTATGAGATGGATTCTAAAAGAGAGAATAAGATAAAAGTCCCTAAAAAAGTTATGTTAATTCCTTTTTATGATAAATATATTTATTTGAATTATTATGAAACTAAAGAACCATCTGAAATAAAGGGCTATTATAGTATAAATTTAAAAAAAGTCTATGTAGAAAGTTGTAATGAAAATGAAATTATATTACAGGTTATTACAGAAATTAGTCATCGTATTGATAAAAAAACACAGATTTTTTATGTGATTGATAGGCAAAGTTATTCATATTCTAATGGAAAAATAATAGATAATGAAGCTTATTATATGGTTATTGCAAAAGGAAAAAAAATAGATACAAAAATAGAGAAATATTCAACTGAAAGAATATATACAAATTGGGAAGAAGAGGTATTTAAAGAAAAATTGAAGCCACTTTATAAAACTATAAAATTTGTGCAAAGTACATATTGTAAATATTATTCTATAATGATTTTTACAGAGGGTGTGCTTAAGAAAATTTCTATAGAAGAATATGAAAATTTTATAAAGAAATTAAAAATTTAATTATATATTATAAATTGTAAAGAGTTTTACACCAAATAAAGTGTAGAACTCTTTTTATATTTTAACAAGGAGGTTTATTATGTGGAGTATGTTTGCAGAAATCTGTATTGCTATTGGAAATATTTTAAAAAAATTTATTGAGGAGGATTAGTATTATGAAACTTTATGAAATTAAAAAAGATTTAGTTGAAATGTTAGATTTATTAACTGAAGTTGGCGATGATGAGCTAGCAAAAGAAAATTGTGAAGAAATGTTAGAGTTTTTAAAAGAAGAGTTAAAGTCAAAGAGTGGAAGTGTTTTAAAGTATATTAGAAATTTAGAATCTGAAAAAGAGATTGTGAGGGAAGAAATTGAAAGGCTAGAAAAATTTAAAAAGACAAAAGAAAAGAAATTAGAATTTTTAAAGAAATATCTAGTACAAACTATGCTAGAACTTAAAGAAAGGAAAATAGAAACTGATTTAGGTAGTTATGGAATTAGAAAGAGTACAAAAGTACAAATAATTGATGAAACACTTATACCTGAAGATTTTATCAAAATTAAAACTGAAAAAACTTTAGATAAGATTGGAATAGCTAATTATATCAAAAATTATGGAGAATTGGCTGGAGCAAAGATAATTGAAAATCATTCATTACAAATTAGATAAATTATATGGAGGAAGTTATGACTACTATATATTTAACAAGAAAAATATCATCAAAATTAAATAAATACTTATTGGAAAAAATAATATCTATTATAAAAGAAAAAGATAATTCAAAGATTGACTATTTTCAAATTTTTGAAGTAAATAATAATCAATTAATAAACAGTCAGGAAGAACCAGAAAAGAGTGAGATATATAATTTAGCTTATAAATTTAAAGAAAAAATTAAAATATGGGCTATAAAGACTGAAGAAGAAACTAAAAAATATTGGACTATAATGTTTCCAGAAGAATACTAGGAGGGAGTATGGAATTATTAGAAAAATTAAAAGAAAAATTTGCTGATGAGGATTTAGAATTTAGAGTAGGAGCAACTAATAAAGATAAAACGATGGGATTAGCACTTGCCTATGTACAAGCAAGAGCAATACAGACAAGATTAGATGAAGTTGTTGGAGTTGATAAATGGAAAGTGTCATATAGAGAAGTAACAGGAGGCTTTATATGTACACTTTCTATTTTTATTAATGGTAAATGGATATCTAAAGAAGATGGATCAAATATGACAGAATTTGAATCAATAAAGGGTGGGATATCAAGTGCATTTAAGAGAGTTGCTTCATCAGGTTTTGGAATAGGAAGATATTTATATAAATCAAGAAATAATTGGTATCCAATAAAACAGCAAGGAAATGGATATGTATTTTCAGTAACCCCTAAATTAGAATTAAAAGATTCAGATTATAATAAAGGCATAAGTATAATAGAAAATTCTGAGAAAGTTATTCTTACATTTGGAAAATATAAAGGTCAAACTATAGAAAATGTTTATGAAAAAGATATAAAATATATTGATTATTTATTAGATAAGAGTAAAGATAAAAATATATTAGATACTTGTAAAAGATTAAAAAGAGAAAGAGCTTAAAGATATAGAATAAGTGGAGGATTTATTTTAGTGGAAGCAAAAATAATTCAAGAATTTAAGGGTGTGATAAATAATGTTTCTATAAAAAATGAGAAATTATTTTATTGCATAGAATATATTTTATCAAGAATAGAAAATAAGTTTGGAGAATGTTTTAATAAAAAATTTGTAGAAGACTTAAAAATAACTTTAGATAATTTATATTATAAAAATGAATACTTTTATTTTGAAGACTTTGAAAGAGAGATTGATTTTGATGTTGATAGCTTTAAAAGATTAGTATTTAGATATAATTATGAAACTTATGGTTTTGAGAGTTTAAATGAAGGGATTTTTAATGGTAAGTATGATATAAATAAGAGTTACAGTTGATGTAACTCTTATTTTATATTGAAATAGTACAACATATTTTATAAAAAAAAGTTGTATTTCTTAATCATTTTTTATCAAAATAAAATACATTTAAAGATAGTCAGAAATATTATAAAATCAAACAGTATATAGAAAAAGTGGGTGAGAAAATGAATAAAGAGAAAGAGAAACAGAATAAAAGATTTTTAGTTCCTTCAATTGTAATTGAAACTATTAAAAAAGATAAATCTTTCTTTGGATTTTCTGAGAATAGACTATGTAATGAGGTTCTATTCAAATGTTTTCCTTTTGTAATAAATGAAGAAGAAGGAATATTTTCTGATTTCTCATTAGATATGCTTGAAAGTAAAGAATTTATCCAATTTTCTTTACATGTTGGAAATATAGAAAGATATCTTCGTTTAGTTATTAGTTATAACATTGGAAATGAAGCAGAATTTTTAAGAAAAGTGTTCTCTTTATACAGTTCATTACAACCTTTTCTACGTGAAAGAATTTTATTTAGAGAAAAGATATATTTTCTTAAGAGATCTTGGAAAGATAAAACAAAACTAAGAATTTCAACTCCAAATGGCTTTGAAGAAGGTATTATTGAAGATATCTTAATAGAAGCTTCCACAAAACATCTTCAAATACAAGTAAATAAAAAAAGATATTATTTAGCTAATGTTATTATTTAAAATTAAATAAATATAATTATTAAAAAAAGGGAGAGATGTATTATGAAAAAAATGTTAATGGTTTTAATGGTATTTGTTAGTTTAAATATATTTGGAGTACATAGTAAATGGTATAACGAACAAAAAAAGACTTCTAAACTTCCTAATTATAATGAGGTAGTAAAAGACCTTAGAGAAGATAAAGGATTTAAAAGTATGTTAGAACCAAATAAAAAATTAGATTTTGGAGAGATGTTAGCTGAAACTATAAAATGCTATATGTTACTATCTGGCTATGAAGATCCTGAATTTATTGATTTAGATAAGTTTGCAAGTAAATTAGATATAAAAATTACAGATAGTGGAATTATATATGAATTTAATACAAAAATACATTATTCAGGTTATGTATCTGATGGAAGTGAAACTATTGGAGGGAAACCAGTAATTTATGTATTTGATCCATTAGTTTCTGATAGAACATATTATAATGCAATAAGTACAGATGAAATGAGAAGACAAGTTAGAAAACAAATAGAAAATAATGATAAATTAAGAAAAGGATTTTTATCTAAAGAAAGTTTTCAAAAGTATTGTGAAAGAGAAGGAATTATAAAAGTATTTTAAAAAGCTTATCTATATGATAATGAGTAGAATCCACATAATGAGATTTTTGTAAATATATTATTATCTAGAAATACAAATTAGAAGAATACTCAAAAAATTAGTTTTTAAAGGGGAGAAGAAATGAAAAAGATTTTAATTGCATTAATACTATTAATTGGAACTTTTGCTTATTCTTATAATGATAAATTAGCAAATGATATAATGGCAAATTATAATAGTATTGAAGGAAGTGATTACTCTGCTGATAAAGAAAGAGTTGAAGAAATCTTAAGAGAGCCTTATGGAACATATGGTTCTCCTTTTGATATTGATGGAGATTATGTATTATCAACAGGTGATTTTATAATTCAAATGTCTACTTGGATTGCATATGAAACTATTTATAAATTTGATAAAAATAAAATGAGAAAAGAAAAACCAAATATAAATAAATATGCTAAAGATTTTCATTATAAGTTTAGTCCTGATGATGGATGTATTATTTGGTGTATACCAAGTGCACATACTATTGGAATGATAGAAGTTATATCAGGAAGTGTGTATTTATTAGGTATGAATACTGGAGAACCTTCTTACTATAAAGGATATTATGGAATGAATTCTTTACATATGAAATATTCTATGAAGATGGAGACTGCAAGAGATTATGATAAAGAACTTTATAAAGTAATATGTGAAATTAATGATGTAAAGATATAAAAAGGGAGAGTATAAAATGAAAAAAGTATTAATGATATTGATGATATTGCTATGCTTAGTTGGTTGTGGTGAAAAATATGATGAAAACCATAGTAAATGGTTCAATGAACTTAAAAATGATAAAACTGTTGAAATATATTTTGATAATATAAATAATAATAAAAAAATATCTAGTATAATTGATGAGAATGATAAAATATCACTTTCATATTCAATAGGAGAAATATTTAAAATATGGATGTTATCAGAAAATATAATTGATGAAGATTTGAAAGACTTAGATAAGTTTTCAAAAACTTTTGATGCAAAATATGATAAAAAAGAGAAAAGACTAGTATTTGAATATAAAAGTAAAAAGCATTATTCTGGATATATAGAAACACAACTTGGGGCTGATGGCAAACCTGTCTTAGGTAATGTTTATTTATATAATCCATTATCTCCAGCTCATGATGAAAGTAATGCAGTTGATATTGAAAAGAAGTATAATGAAGTATTGATGGAAGTAATGGCAAATCAAGAAATCTATACTATGATGATAAATGATAGAAACGAAAGTAGAGGAGAAAAAGACAAAAATATTATTTCTTTAGAAGAAGCTAAAAAAGAAATCATAAAAGATGAAATGAAATCATCTAATTATAAGCAAACTACTTATAAAAGGGATAGTAATAAAGAATATCAAGTAAAAATTAATGCTGAAGGAATGGAAGAAATTGCTCAAGTTGACTTTAATCAAAATGGAATATTTTTAACAGTGTATTCTAAAGCTAATGATGGTGATGTTCCTGATGAGATAACTACTTATAATTTGGTAGAAGAATATAGAAAGTCTATCGGAGATAATGATTCTAGAACTCATTATAAAATAATAGGAAATGAGGCATATTCTGTAGAATTTAATGATGGTGATTTTGGAATTGCTTTCTTAGTTGAAAGTGAAGATGGAAGATATCTTGCTGTTATAAGATATGGAAATGTAGAACTTGGAACTGCTAACCTATATTTAATGCCTTATCTTAATGTAATAAACTTTAAATTTGGAAATAGCTATGATTATAGACCATCTGAATATTTAATAGAAAATATAGAAGTTAATGGAAAAGAGATAATAATCAATTATGGTAGTGGAAGTAAAGAACACTGGAAAATTGAACATGGAATAGATGATTATGAATTTAATTTAGTCAAAATAAGTTAGCTGTTATTAAGGAATAAGAAAATTATTTATAAAAATAAAAAAATATAGTTTAAAATAATTAAATTTATAGATATTATAAAGAAATTTAAAATATAGTAAAATCTAAAGTTATTCTATCAGTAAATAAGGAGTATTTTATATGAAAGATAAACAGGAAGAAATATTAAAAGTAGAGAAAGATATTAAAAAAGAAAAAAAATCTGTAATTAAAATTTTAGTTGGATTGCTGATTATATTATTACCATTTATTTTAGCTTTTATTACTGCTTATTTCATCTGGAAAGATGAGATAAATACAGTATTTAATGAAATATTTGGATAAAAATATTCTATAAAATTATATCATATCCCCTTTATCTAAAGGGGATAACAATATATTGATGTAATATAAGTTATTGAAATTAAATAGAAAATCAAACAAAAAATAAGCATTTTTATTAAAATTTGCTTATTTTTTTATTATTTTTAAGTGATTTTAATGATTTTTATTAATCAGTGAGTTTTAAAATTCTGAAAGAATTTTTTAAACTCACTGAAATATTTAAGTTTTTTATAATAATTTTTTAGGAGGTTTTATTATGGATACAATTTCAATAAAATTAGAATATTCAGATAAATACAAAATATATTTAAATCAATTAGAAAGTATAAAAAGGAATTTAAATTCTTTTAAAAGTGAGTATGGATATACTTATATTGATGTGCTAGAGTCAAATGAAAAATGTATGATTATAAAAATATCTTATCCTAGATTTTTTAAAGGAAATAATGCTTTTTTAATAACAAAAGTTTCAGAATGTTTAGAAGTACAAGAGTATTTTATACAGCAATTAAAATCATATGGTTATATCAATTTTTTTCCAAATATTAATTTAATAAGGGTAGATATTCCTTTTACTTACTATATGAAAGAAGAGGAAGATTTTTGTCATTATCAAAATATTTTTAAAATATTTGCCTACATTTATAAAAAAAATGAGTCAAATGCTTCGCCAAAAGCTATTCAGGATATTCTTTCTGGAAAACAAGAAACTCTCTATTATGCAGATACAAAAGTAATTGCTAATTATAATTCAAGAATTATGATTTATAATCAAGATTTAAATATATCTGATAAATACAAAGATACTTATCAGAATATAATAAAAGAATTTCCTGATTTAAAGAAAAGGATTAGAATAGAAGTTTCTAAAAGAATTAGAAGAAAACCTATGGGAATTTCTACTTTTGCAAAGTTTGATATCTTTAGTTTATATTTTCCTAGATTTAAAAGATATTTATTAGATAACTTATTAAATATAGATGATTTAGAAATATTTTATAAAAAAAAGATTGAAGAATTAACTAATTTATTAGTTGAAGAAAAAGAGAAAAAAAGAAATTTTACTTATGAAGCTTTTTTGTTAGAATATATTAATAGTATATTGGATTATGAAATTTTAAGAAGAGTTCTAAAAGAATCTACTTCTAATATTAAAACATTTGAAAATGCAATTACAGCAGTCCGTAAACTTTTAAAAGGTTATGAAGAAAAAAATAATATCATGATTTTAGATGTGTACAATACTATTCATAAAATTTTTGAAGATATAGATAAGATATTTTAAAATAAAATTTTATATCATTTATAAAATTAATACTTGACAAAGCAGATAAATTTGATATACTTGCATTAGCAAGTATATCAAAAGTCTAAAATATAAGGTAGAATTTTATAAATTTAATTTAAATTTATGTCAAATAAACATAATTTAAAATTAAAATTCTACTTTTTTATTTTTAAATCATTAGAAAAAAAATATAGATATGGTATAATGTATAAAAATATAAGGAGGAAAACAGATGATTAGATTAATAAATCCATATACACCAGGTGCTGGACTTATGCCAACATATTTAGCTGGAAGAGAAAAATTAATAAAAGAAGCTAAAGAATCAATATTATCTTTAAAATCTGGTTATCCTCAAAGACCTACTGCCTATTATGGATTAAGAGGTGTAGGAAAAACTGTGCTATTAAATACAATAGAAGAATTTGCTTTAGAAAATAATATAATATAATATATGAACATATAGAAATAATTGAAAAAAGAGATTTTTTATTGCAACTTACTAATATATGTAGAAAATTTATTAGCAAACTAAATAAAATAGAACAAACAAAATCATTAATTGATAAGGCATTAAGTGCTTTGGAAAATTTTAAATTAACATATACTATAGGAGATAGTTCTATTTCAGCAGAAGTAAATAAAAAAAATTTTGAACTCTTATCAGATGACTTAACAGAACTATTTGTAATAATGGGAAATGCAGCTAAAAAATCAGGTGATTGTATTATATTTTTTATAGATGAAATCCAATATGCAAAAGAAGAAGAACTTTCTTCAATAATAAATGCTTTGCATAGAACAGGTCAATTAAGACTGCCAATTACTTTTTTTGTAGCTGGTTTAAATAAAATATTGAAGCAATTTTCAGAAATAAAGACATATAGTGAAAGAATGTTTGATTTTAAAGAGATAACATCTTTAAATTATGAAGAAACAAAAAAAGCAATTATAGAACCTGTAAAAGATTTAAGTGTAGACTATAATGAAGAAGCTGTAAAAAAGATATATGATCTTACAGGAGGATATCCTTATTTTATTCAATTCTTTTGTGATAATTTATGGAGGAATATAGATAAAGTAAATAACATTACTATCAATGATGTAAATTCAACTATTAATAGTTATTTTAAAAGATTAGATGAAGGATTTTTTAAATCTAGGTTTGATAGATGTACAGATAAGGAAAAAGAATTTATACAAGCAATGGTTAAATGTGGAGAGCTTCCATGTACTATAAATAATGTAGCAAAGATATTAAAGAAATCAGTTGGAAGTATTTCTCCTATCAGAGCACAATTAATAAATAAAGGTATAATTTATTCAGTTAAATATGGTGAAATTGATTTTACAGTTCCACAGTTTGACTTATTTTTGAAGAGAGTTATAAAAGATATAATTTAAAATAATTTATATTGGAGTTTTCATGAAAATAAAGAAATTGGTTATAAAAAATTATAAAAAATATAGAGATATTTCTATTGAACTAAATTCAGGTATAAATATTTTTGTTGGGGATAATAATTCAGGAAAAAGTACAATTTTAGAAGCAATCTCAATGGTTTTAACTGGAAAAATAAATGGAATTCCTATTACAAATAAACTAAATTTAGATTGGTTTAATTATGAAGTTAGAGAAGAGTTTAAAAGTTCAATCATTAATAAAAGCTATAATAAAAGCTATATAGATCCTCCAAGTATTCTAATTGAAGCATACTTTGAGCCTGAATCACTTTCTGATAATGATATAAAATTGAATAGTTATAGAGGCTCAAATAATTCTTTGAGTGAAGATTCAGTTGGAGTTAAAATTGATATTAAGTTAAATTCAGATTACAGTTCTACTTATAAAGAATTACTTGAAAATAAAAAAATTGAAGATATTCCTATAGAATTATATAAAATTGACTTTAGAAATTTTGTAGGAACTCCTGATTACTATATTACAACTACATTAAAAAAAATAGCAATTATTGATACAACAAAAAAGGATTATGGTACTATTTTAAATCGGTTTATCTCAAATAGTATAAGCAATTTTTTGTCTGAAGATGAGAAAACTAACCTTAGATTAGCCTATAGAGCCAATAGAAAAGATTTTACAAATAATGAAGCTGTAAGAAATTTAAATGATAAAATAAGTTCAGATTATAGTTTTAATAACAAAAAAATTAATTTAAATTTAAAAGAAAATGAAATAGATTCTTGGAAAAATGAAATGTCAATTTCTCTTGATAATATTCCAATTGAATACATTGGATTTGGAGTACAAAATTTATTGAAAGCTGAGATGTTTTTAAGGGAAAATTTAGATGTTGATGTTTTGTGTGTTGAAGAACCTGAAAATAATTTATCCTTTACAAATATGTCAATTTTTATTGATAAGTTGACAAAATTAGATAAACAGTTATTTATTTCAACACATAGTAGTTTTGTAGCTAATAAATTAAATTTGAAAAATATTCATTTAATTTCAGATAATACAATAAAACAATTTAAAAATTTGCCAAAAGAAACTTATGAGTATTTTCTAAAATTATCAGGATACGATACCTTACGTCTTATACTAGCAAAATCAATTATATTAGTTGAAGGTCCTACTGATGAGCTAATAATTCAAAAAGCTTATCTTGATAAGCATAATATTTTACCTATATATAATGGAATAGATATTATGGCAGTAGGAGGACTAGCATTTAAAAATTACTGTAATCTTGCAAAAATAAGTGAGAAAAAGATTTTTATTACAACTGATAATGATGGAAATTATACTAAAGTAAAAAATAAATTTGAAGAGTACTCAGAATATGTTGAAGTTTTTATAGAAGAGAATAAAGATTTAAATACGATTGAGCCATCTATACTAAGTGCTAATAAGAATAATTTTAATGAATTTAGGGCTATAATCTATAAAAGAAATGATATTGACTCAAAAGATTATAATGCTATTTTAAATTTTATGTTAAAAAATAAAACTGAATGGGCAATGAGAGTTTTTGAAACTCAAGAAAAAATAAAATATCCAAAACATATAAATGATCTTTTGGAGGCACTATAACCAATGAATAACAAAGTTATTTTTGCAGCTGCTGGGAATGGAAAAACTTATAATTTATGTAAGGAAGCTATAAATTTGGCAAAAACTTCTAAAAAATATATCTTATTGATTTCATATACTCATGAAGGTATTATTTCAATAGAAAAAGAATATAAAAAACAAAATTTTGGTGTAATAGATTATAATATAAAAATTTTGACTTGGTATTCTTTCCTTCTTCAAGAATTTATAAAACCATATCAAAACCTTTTAGAATTAAAATCTAAAATATATAAAAAAGAAGTAAATTTTGTCATTCCTGAAAATTATATTAAGAGTATTGCATTTTATGAAGAAGAAAATAAAAATAGTAAATTTTTTAGAAAAGATCATATTCAATACTATATGAATAATAATAAAGACCTGATAAAAGATAAGGTTAGCCAATTTGCATTTTTATATTTAGATACTTTAGAAAAGAATGTTTTAGATAGACTTGAAACTATTTATTCAAATATTTTTTTTGATGAAATTCAAGATTGTGCTGGTTGGGATTTAGAAATACTCAAAAAGTTATTTACAAGTAAGATGGTTGTAACATGTGTTGGTGATTATAAACAAGCAACTTTTAGAACAAATAATTCTAATAAAAATTCAAAGTATAGAGATGATAAAATAAAAATATTTTTTGAAGAGTTAGGACAAAAATCTCAATGCCAAATAACATATGAAAATAACACTAGAAGATTTAATAAAGAAATTTGTAATTTTATAAATACTATTCATAATGATCAAGATAGTTTAGTTACTTCAGAAGAAGATAGTATAGATAATATTACTGAAAATATAGGTGTTTATATCATTAAATCTAAATATTTAGAATTGTATTGTAATTACTATTCTCCTACTATAATACAATATAATAAAAAAACTAATATTAAATTTAAACACACTTGTAAAATATTTAATTATGGAACATCAAAGGGTCAAACTTTTGATAGAACTGTTATAATCCCTACAGCCACTGTATTAGATTTTATTTTTCAAGGTAAGAAAATAAAAGCTCCACAGACACTTTCTAAATTTTATGTGGCTTGTACTCGTACTAAACATAGTATAGTATTTGTAATAGATAATATTCAAAATACATCTCTATTTAAACTAAATCAATTAAATGTTAATGGAACTTATATTCCCGCATACAAATACACTACTAGTTAATAATAAAAAAGTTATACAAACTCAAAGGTATTTTCTAAAATATTTCAAAAAATATATAGGTAGAACCCATATAGATACCAAATTTAAAAATAACTTATTAATATCAATATTTTGTAATTCTCAAAACGTTAATTACAAAAGTATATACAATATTTTCCCACAGAATTTTCTGTGGGATTTTTATTAAAAAACTTATAGAAATAAGTGATACTTATGATATAATATATATGTAAAAGAATATTAAAGGAGTTATAATATGCAAGAACAAGAATTTCCATTGATTCAAGAAAATCAATTAGCAGATAAAATTGAAAAAGAAAGAGAGATAATAGCCCTTATAAATTCAAAAGGAACTTTTACTTCAGAAATAACTTCTGAAAATAAAAGTTTGTTAGTTGCAAATGCCGAACTTATAGCATATATTGATTGTACAACTAATGAATTACATAAAAATAAAACTAAAATAGAATGGTTAGTTACAGTAGAGGATAGTAAGAAAAACTTCATTTATAACATAGAAAAATATCATATTTATCATTTAAAAGTTAAAGAAGCAGATTCTGATAATTTTTTACTTATAGATGTTTTAGAAAGAGATCTTAAAAATGAATTATTAAAAGAAACATTAAAAGAATGTGAAAAAAAAGCTGCTATTGTAATTGAAGAACCCGATTTAGGAAAATTTATTTTAGATAAAAATTTAAAAGCCTTTTTATCTAAAATGGATTGGTTAAATCCTAAAAGACAAATAGATGTTTCTTTAAATATTGGAGAAAATACTCGTATTAAAGCATTAGAAAAAGTAGGAGCGTTTTTTAATACACTTGAAAAATTATTTGCTAATAAAAAAGAGTGGGATAAGAAATTAAAAGTCTATGCTGCTGAAAATCTAGTTGATTTGGCTAATGAATTAAGAAAAAATTTAAAGGGAATATTTAAGTTTATAAAAATATGGAAATGGCGTTTTATTGGAAAAATTGAGCTTATTAGTTTAGCTATTAATCCTAATGGAGAATTTATAGCTACTTTTGATGATAAAAAATTATTTGTAGGACATAAAATTGTTGTAAATGGAAATATTAATGGAGAGATTTTAAATTCTGTTGTAGTTTAAAATTTTAATATTGAAGATTATAAGAAAGTTGAAGTTTCTCCAGTTATTCCTGAGAATACTGAAAATAAAGAAGCTACTTTAGAAAATACACTTACTGGTGATAATAGTAATACAAGTGATAAAGAAAATAAAGAATAAAAATTGAAATGGTTTTAGAAAACTTAAATAAGTTTCTAAAACCATTTTTTCTTTTTAAAGTAAATAATCATTAAAATAACAAGTCCTGCCATCAAGCCTAAAGTTATAAAGTAACCATAGTGCCATTTAAGTTCTGGCATATACTCAAAATTCATTCCATAAAGTCCAACAATAAAACTTAATGGCATAAATATAGTTGAAATAATAGCTAAGATTTTCATAACTTCATTCATTGTATTACTTATCATTGAATGATATAACTGAATAAGTTCAGTTGCTCTATTGTTTAGCATATCAACAGTATCAAAAACTATAATTCCATGGTCATTTAAGTCACCTAGATAATATTTCATATCTTCATGGAAGTAATTTAACATGCTTCTTGCTTGTAGTTTTGAAATTAGTTCTCTAATTGGAGAAATAAATTTTTTCAAAATAGCTATATTTTGTTTTAAAGTTAAAATATTTTCTAAATCTTCTCTATCAGCACTTTCAACTAGCTTATTTTCAATGTCATCTATTTCAGTTTCAACTTCATCTAAGATTAATAAATAGTTATCAACTATTGTATCTATTAAGATATATGCTAAGTAACTAACATCTTTTGAAGCTAATTTTGTTCTAGGATTCTCTAATCTACTCCTAATAGATTCAAACAAATCATAAGGTGTTTCTTGAAAGGTAATTAGGATATTGTCTTTTATTATTAAAGACATTTGTTCATATTGAACATCTTTTGTAAGTAGCTCCATTTGTAACATCTTCAATATTATATGAATATATGAGTCTCTATCATCTATTTTTACTCTTTGTTCAGGGTTAGCTATATCTTCCAAAGATAAAGAGTCTATATTAAATATTTTACCTATTCTTTTTATAAGACCTACATCATTAATACCATCTATATTAATCCAGATATTTCCGTCAAATTCTAAGTCTATATCTATTTTATCATCAGCTGAAAAAACAACTCTCTTATGGAAAGTTTTTGAATAATAAATTACAGTAACAGTTATATTGTAATTAGGATTTTCTCCAGTATACACAACACTTCCTGGTAGTAAACCTAATTTTCTATTTGAATTTGACAACTTGAACTACCTCCAATTAATCTTCCCATAATTTTACTTCTGTGGTTGAAACTGACAATGCTCCAGCATTTATAGCATTTATTACATCTTCTTTCTCTTTTATTAGACCACCAGTAATTATCGGTATATGTGTTTCTTGAGAAAGTTTTTTAATAATCTTAGGCATAAGTCCAGGCATAATTTCAACTGCAACAACTTTATTTTCTTTAATATTTAAAAGTGCTTTTTCATAAGATAAACTATCAAGTATAAAAAATCTTTGAATTACATTTATATTATTTTTATAAGCATGTGCAACAACATTAGATTTTGTTGTTAGAATTCCATCAGGTTTAACAGTATTAACTATATAATCTATACCATTATTAGTACTATTTAAACCATCTATCATATCAACATGAATATATACTTTTTTATTTAATTTTTTTAACTTATCAGTATAGTCTTTTATATTTATTATATTAGATACAATAATAAAAACTAACTCACTATTTGAATTTAAAGCTTTTTCAAGAGTTATATTGTCTTTTATAGCAGGTATAACAGGATTTCTTTCTAAAATACTTTTTATTCCCATAGTTTCCTTATTAATTTTTAGACTTGTCAATAGATTCTTTTATTTTTTTAGCAAGCCCTTTAATTTTTTTCTTTGGAACACTACATAATCCTATTCTTATACCAGTATCAAATTTTATAACAAATATATTTTTATTTTCTAAATCTTCTATAACTTTATCTACAGTTTTTCCCACTGGAACAGTTACAAAAAAACCACTTTTATATGGTAAAAGTTCTAAATTTACTTCTTTAGCTTCTGCTAAAAATATATTAGCTCTTTCATTTAATAAATCCATATAACTTTGTTTTTCATTTAAAAAGTTAGCTTTTAATTCAGGATTTTTCATGATAGTAGCAAATAATTTCATTCCACCTTTTGGTATATTAGACCAAGTTGTTCTACAAGAAAATGGTAATGCATCTTTAAATTCTTGTATAACTTCTTCATCAGATGAAACTGCAATTTGTGCTCCTATTCTCATTCCATATATAGATAAAGATTTTGATAGACTAAAAGCATACATAAATAATATATTTTTAGGTAAACCAACTAATAATTTTCTAATTTTTTTAGTTTCTTCTTCACCTCTATCATCATATTCAAAGTAAGCAACATCTCTTATTACAATTATGTTAGTATCTCTTATGCTTTTAAAGAAGTCCATAAGATTTACCCATTCTTCATAAGTCATTCTAAAACCTGTTGGATTATGACTAGGCTCATTTATTACAAGAACGACATTCTTTTGAATTTTTGCTAGTTCTAAAACTTTATTTTTAAAATCTTCAAAGTTAAAATTACCATTTTCATCAAATAATTGATAAGTTTCAACTTTTCCACCATTTTCAATAACAATATTCTTATATGTTCCCCACATCCAATTTGGCAATAATACTTTATCACCTGTATCCATATAGTTTTTGATTGTGTTAGAGATTGCACCTGTTCCACCTGTTGTTGCAATAGAAGAAATATATAATCCTTTTAATGCTTCTTTATAGTCATCATAAAAAACTACCTTTATAACTTCTTCAAGATAATCATCTTCACCTATTACATTAGTAGCATAAGCATATAAGTCTTCTGGTGGAAGATTCCTATACACACTTTCAACTACATCATATACAGCTAATTTTTCATCCTCATTATAAAGTGAACCAATAGTTGCATTTATTACATTTTCTTTTCCAAATTTTACAATAGCTTGTTTTGCCTTTTTACTTGTTGCAAATATGTTGTCAACTAATTTTTTTCCTGTATATCTTTTTGCTAACATGATATAACTCCCCTTTATTTAATAAAGACTAAGAAAAAGTTTGAGTAAAATTAACACTTTCTCTTAGTCTAAAAATTTAACTATTTATCTTATCCTCTTGATATAATGAATTCAACTCTTCTATTTTTTGATCTTCCAGCTTCAGTTTGGTTTGTAGCAGCTGGATTTTGTTCTCCATAACCTTCTATTGAGATATTAGATCCAATAGCACCTTTAGAAATTAAGAAATCTTTGATTGCTCTTGCTCTCTTTACAGATAAGTCTAAGTTGTATGCTTCAGTTCCTATAAAATCTGTATATCCATCTATTTTTATATGAATATCTTTATTTTCTCCTAAAGCTTTTGCCAAAGTTGAAAGTGAAGGTTTTATACCATCCTTAACAGCATACTTATCAAAATCAAATAGTATCAATTCAGGCATTGATAATATTAGATTGTTACCTTCTCTTCTTATTGTAACTCCTTCTTCATTGAAAACTATAATGTCTTCTAATGGTTTTTTGTTAGCTTCAGTATCTTCAACAGCATATTTGTTAGTTGAATCAACACCTACATTTGTCTTTTTTGTTGTTTTTGTACTACTACAAGCTGTAACTAAAAGAGCCAATAAAAGTACCGCAGTTAATTTTTTCTTCATATTTCCTCCATTTCTTCACTAAATTTATTTATTTTAATAAAATTAAAATACAATAAAGTATGCATCCTCTGATAATCTTTGATCATTAGAGTCTTTGTTAGGGCTACCTACTAACCAATCAAATAAGAATTTTGCATGTCCTTCACTTGTTCTAACACATTTTCTTGTTCCTGTGTATGTTCCTAAAGTAAATTCTTTTTGTCTTAAGAAGAATTCTTTATTAACTTCTTCTTGTACATTGATTGGAGTTCCATGTAAGTATCCACCACCACAGAATCTTATAGCAAATTTAGCAGTTCCTGCTTTTTGACCTGTTTCATCTGTGTAAGGCATTACATATTTTACAACTGGCACAGTAAAGAAACCTTTTGGAGTTTCATAACCTAGTTCACTATCTATACCAGTTTTTGTATATACATAACTAATTAATTCCCATTCATTAGTTTGTCTTGATTTTTCAAAGACCATAAAGTTTTGATTTTCAATATCTATTGCAACAACTTTTCTAAATCCTTTTTTTATTGAAGGGAAAGTTGAAAGTTTTGCTTTAGGCACTTCAAGTTCTTCTGGAATTGATAAAGCTTTTACAAGAGCTTTATCCCCTCTATTTTCAATTATTTTAACAACAGATCTATCAGGTATTATTATTTGTTCACCTTTTTGACTAATACCTAATAGGTTTTGGTCTAAACTTGTTCCATATTTATCTTTTTGTCTTTTAGGATTTATATTACTTGGATTTGGTGCATAAGTATTAACACTCATTAAAGTTGCACCATCATCAAGAGATTTATTTATAAAAGCTTCTAAATCATGAATTTTATCAAGAGCCATTTGGAATCTAAAATCTCTTTTTTCAGTTTGACTTGCTGCAATGTATCCTTTAACACCATTTTCATCTTGAGCTAAATACCATATATTTCCTTGATATTTTATTTTTTCTAAAAGTTTCAATTTGCTATCATAAGTATATTTTCCAACAATTTGAGAGTTTGGATCAGGTTTTTCTCTTAAATTTGATACTCTTGCTTTAATAAAAATATAAT
>ERZ772921.441-NODE-441-length-25596-cov-9.563016_pt1 | contig 25596 bp, 23 predicted proteins | sample MGYA00512117_ERZ772921 | MGnify/ENA primary metagenome ERZ772921 (study PRJEB29015, sample SAMEA2737944) | human oral metagenome | biome: human oral; feature: human-associated habitat; material: dental | place: China | collected 2150 ...
CAGCTACTTTTTTAATATCGCCTAGCATACCACGCATTTCAAAATCAGCTAAAACAGGGAAGCCAAAACGTTGGCTGTATTGCTTAGCAGTCAGGCAGTACTGATTATTAAAGTTACGATTGCCACTTCCGATGACTCCCAAACACTTGCTAGCATTTTGCCCATAGGCAATAAAATCGGCTACATCCGTCGTGAGAATTTCGACATCGCCATTATCCACACCATTACCACCTTCCAGATAGGTCGGTAGAAAAGTGATGAAGGGATTGGCCATTTCAAAGAACGGATGTCCCTCTTTCACTAAGTCTTTGATGTGAATTTTCTCAATCTCTAAACTCGGATGCTGCTCTAATAAATAGTCGCTCAAACGACGGACAAAACTCTCTGTATTGCCACTCAAGCTGATATAAACTAAGGAAACTTTCATGTTTATTTGCTCCATTCCAAAAAAATAACATTTATCCGCTCATCTAGCTTATCAGCAGTAAATGTTATTTGCTAAATCTTAATCTTCTTCAGCTGCTTCTACACTCTCAGCTTCCTTTTGCTGCTTGATCAACTTAAAGATAACGATGGAAAGGAAGATAAGACTAACAACAACAGAGAAGCCAATAGTAAAGTTCAGGCCTAGTATCTGAGATGAGAGTAAGGATGGATCTGAAAAAGAAGACGTTGCAATCCCTTTTGCTACCACATAACCGTACGCTGTTCCAATCAAGCCAATAAGAACGTTTGCGATGTAAATAAGATTTGCTTTGAAAACATCTTTCTTAAAAACAAAGAACCAAGCTGCAATCAAAAGAAGCATACCAACATAAAAGAAAATATTATTTATTAGCGAACCTGACAGTTCAGCGCTCTTACTAAAGTAAGTTGCATACTGAGATTTTGCTGGCTCATTGACCCCCTTTAGCAAGGTTTCCACGGCATCATTTGAAGAGGAGAACTTCGAAATAAGCCCCCACAAAGTGCCTACTGTTTCTAACCCCAGTAAGACATAGAGATAAATTGGTTTCTTTTTCATAACAACCTCCTGTAAAGAAATACTTTTTCTTATTATACACCCAAAAGAAAAGACTGACAAGAGACAAGGTCTGCTACGATTTTAAAAGCTCTATCTACCAGAAAAGCTTATCCTCCAAGGCTACTTACTCGAGTCTTCTAACAAGAGAAAAGCCAAGACAGGACTGTCTAGGCTTTTTAAGTTATTCAATTTATTAGTTATCCAAATGCCATACTTCGTCATTGTATTGTTGGATTGTACGGTCTGCTGAGAAGAAACCAGCTTTTGCAATGTTAACGATCACTTTATCCAACCATACATCGCGGTCTTCGTAGTCAGCAAGCATTTGCTCTTTGACTTTGATGTAGTCTTCCAAGTCAAGAAGCGTCATGAACCAGTCTTTGTTGATCAATTCATTGTAAAGACGTTCCAAGCGTTCTTTCTTACCTACTGCAAGAACAGCATCGCTGATGATAAAGTCAACCAACGGTTTGATAGCTGGACGAGCGTAAAATTCGCTTGATTTGTAGGCTGCTTTTGCGTAAAGGTCGATAACTGTTTCTGAATCTTCGCCAAAGATGTAGATGTTGTCTTTGCCAACCAACTCAGCGATTTCCACGTTAGCACCGTCCATAGTACCAAGTGTCAAAGCACCGTTGAGCATGAATTTCATGTTACCAGTACCTGAAGCTTCTTTAGAAGCAAGTGAGATTTGCTCAGAAATATCACCAGCTGCAATCAAGAAGCTTGATGCTGTAACGTTATAGTTCTCAACCATAACCACTTGCAAGTGTGGTGCCACTGCTGGATCATTCGCGATGATTTCTGACAAGCAAAGGATCAAGTGAATGATGTCTTGGGCAATTGTGTAAGCAGGAGCTGCCTTACCACCAAAGAAGACAGTGATTGGACGAGCAGGGATGTTACCAGCCTTGATGTCAAGATATTTGTGGATGACATACAAAGCATTCATTTGTTGGCGTTTGTACTCGTGTAGACGCTTGATTTGGATATCAAAGATAGAATCTGGATTGATTTCTACACCTTGAGCTTCCTTCAAGTGACGAGCCAATTTACGCTTGTTGTGAGACTTAATGCCCTCCAGCTTTTCTTTCACTTCTTGCTTGCCAGCAAAGTCAAGTAGACCTTCCAACTTAGCAGCATCATGGTGCCAATCGCGACCAAGAAGTTCATCTAAATAGCTAGACAAACGTGGGTTTGCGTGCATGAGCCAACGACGGAATGTGATACCGTTTGTCTTGTTGTTGAATTTCTCTGGATAAATATCGTAGAAAGCTTTCAACTCAGAGTTCTTCAAGATTTCAGTGTGGAGTGCTGCAACCCCGTTGACGCTGTATCCATAGTGGATATCCATGTGTGCCATGTGAACACGGCCACTCTCGTCAATGATTTGAACAGCTGGATCTTTGTATTCTGCTTTGACACGACGATCCAATTCTTCGATGATTGGTACCAAGTGAGGAACCACTTCTTGCAAGAATTCAAGAGGCCATTTTTCAAGGGCTTCAGCAAGGATAGTGTGGTTTGTGTAGGCAGTCATGCTACGCACGATTGAGATTGCTTCATCAAGCTCGATACCACGTGCAGTCAAAAGACGGATCAACTCAGGAATAACCAGTGATGGGTGAGTATCGTTGATTTGTACAACTGCGTAGTCTGCAAGGTCATGCAAGTTGCTTCCTTTTTCGATTGCTTCGTCGATGATCAATTGCGCACCGTTTGAAACCATGAAGTATTGTTGGAAGATACGGAGCAATTCACCTTGCTTGTCGCTATCATCTGGATAAAGGAAAAGAGTCAAGTTGTGAGCGATATCTGTCTTGTCAAATTCGATTCCCTCTTTGATGATTGAAGAATCAACTGAATCCAAGTCAAACAAGCGCAAACGGTTTTTAGTAGCTGTCTTGTAACCAGGAACATCAATATCGTAAAGAGTTGATGTCAAGGTAAAGTGTGCAAATGGCACTTGGTAGCTACGACTTGATCGAACCAACCAGTTTTGTTCAGTCAACCAGAAATTTGGAATAGTAGTTTGTTCATTGTTTTTAAGGACTTGTTGGAAAAGACCGAAGTGGTAGTTTAGTCCAACACCGTCACCATTGAGACCCAAGGTTGCGATAGAGTCCAAGAAGCAGGCCGCCAATCGGCCCAAACCACCATTACCAAGAGATGGTTCCAATTCTACTTCTTCAACTTCGATCAAGTCTTTACCAGCAGCGGCAAGTTCTTTTTTTACATCGTCGTAAAGACCAAGGTTAATCAAGTTGTTTGACAAGAGTTTACCAATCAGAAACTCAGCAGAGATGTAGTAGAGCTTCTTTTTACCAGTATTGACTGGTTTTTGAGCACTAGCCAATTTTGTGTAGTTCAAGAGAGCCAAGTAAAGCTCTTCATTGCTACAATCAGCAATTTGCTTTTGATAAGTTTTTTGTATATATGTTTGTAAGTTTGGCATGATTTCTCCTAGTATTAGAAAATATTGAAATTTATTGTCTTATGAAAGTAAGTCCGTATTCAGACGACGATAGACCTTAGTCAAATGATAAAGCTGACCTTCTACAATCGGGTTAAGTTCTTCAGCCGTCATCCGCCATGCCCAGTTGCCGCCAATCGTAGATGGCAGGTTCATGCGGGCAGAGCCATCTAGCTCTAGCAAATCTTGCATCGTTGCGATAGCCATGTAGCTAACGGAAGCAAAGATTGTACGAAGCATTGCATGTGGCACCGTTTCGTATTCTTTGCGGTTAGTGTACTGAGCCATGTATTCACGGGTTGGATCATCGATCTCATCCTTATACCAGCCCAATACAGTATTATTGTCGTGAGTACCAGTGTACATCACAGAATTATGTGGCGCCAAGTGTGGACTATCAATGCTTTCATCATCTGGATTGAAAGCGAATTGCAGAATCTTCATACCTGGGAAGCCAGTTCGTTCACGCAATTCAATGACTTCATCCGTCATGAATCCAAGGTCCTCTGCAATGATGTTCAAATCACCCAAAGCTTCTTTCACTGCGGCAAATAGTTTATAACCTGGTCCTTTGACCCAGTGACCAGTAGCCGCTGTATCAGACTCAGCTGGCACTTCCCAATAAGACTCAAAGCCACGGAAGTGGTCGATCCGAACAATGTCGTAAATCTTGAAGCTTTCGCGAAGGCGCTCAATCCACCAAGCATAACCATCTTGATCCATGGCATCCCAATTATAAATTGGGTTACCCCACAATTGGCCAGTCTCTGAAAATTCATCTGGTGGGCAGCCAGCAACCTTGACTGGGCGACCTTGCTTATCTGTCTTGAAGAAGTGAGGCTGAGCCCAAACATCTGCGCTGTCAGCAGCTACATAGATTGGCATGTCTCCAACGATTTCGATGTGATGGTCATTGGCATATTTCTTGAGTTCTAGCCATTGTTTAAAGAAGAGATATTGAGTTACACGGTGGTATTCCAGCTTGTCTGCCAATTTCTCACGATAGCTAGCCAAGCTTTCTGGTTGGCGACGACGAATCGCTTCATCTGGCCATTCTGTCCAAGCTTTCAGATCAAAATGCTCTTTAACAGCCATGTATTCCGCAAAAAGCTCCAACCAAGCTGCATTTTCTGCAACAAAGTGACGGAATTTGTCAAGATCGCCAACTTTAAGGAAACGAGCAACCGCTTTTTCCAAAAGAGGACGACGTGCTTCAAATACTTTTGCATAGTCCACAGCTTTTGGATCATCACCAAAATCAACGCCTTTTAGATCTTCTTCTGCCAACAAGCCTTCGTCAATCAAGAAATCCAAATCAATAAAGTGAGTATTCCCTGCAAAGGCTGAGAAAGACTGGTAAGGGGAGTCCCCGTAACTAGTCGTTCCCAAAGGCAAGATTTGCCAATAACGTTGCTTCGTTCTAACTAAGAAATCCACAAAATCATAAGCAGACTGACCAAAAGAACCAATCCCGTACTTGCCTGGCAAAGAGGAAATGTGCATCAATACACCACTTTGTCTCGCTTTCATATGTAACACCTCAAAAATTTTTTCATGCTTGTTTCCTACTTTATTTAGCGAAAACGTTTGCGTTGCTTGAATTATAACCTATTTTTTTTTCAAGTGCAAGCTTTTTAAAAAACTTTTTTTATTTATTATACCATAGATTTCCATTTTCTTTCCTTATATATTATCTAAATTAACACTCTTTCCTTAAAAATTTTTTAAAATTTTCTTAAAAACGCTTGCAAGCGTTTACCTTTTGTGCTAAAATTATTTTAAATTCAAGAAAACGTTTGCGCTATGCAAGCGTGTTCTTAGATGATATTATATTTTTATTCTTTAGGAGGAATAATCATGAAAAACAAAATGTTGAAGAGCGTTGCTGTTCTCGGTACTGTTGCTTTAGCAGGTTTTATTTTGACAGCCTGCGGTAGCAAATCTTCTAAAAAAGAAACTGCTGCAAGCAATGAGCTCACTGCATATGTAGACGAAGGCTACAAGAGCTACATGGAAGAAGCTGCGAAGGCTTATGAAAAAGAAACCGGAACAAAGGTCACTATCAAAACTGGTGATGCTCTTACAGGTCTTGATAACCTTTCACTTGACAACCAATCTGGTAAATCTCCAGATGTCATGATGGCACCATACGACCGCGTAGGAAGCCTAGGTGCTGACGGACAACTTTCAGAAGTTGAGTTGGGTAAAGATGCAAAAGCTGATGACACTACTAAATCTCTTGTAACAATCGATGGAACTACTTACGGTGCTCCTGCTGTTATCGAGACTTTGGTAATGTACTACAACAAAGACTTGATCCAAAAAGCTCCTACAACATTTGCTGAACTTGAAGAGTTGGCTAAAGATAGCAAGTATGCTTTCGAAGGCGAAGATGGCAAAACATCTGCATTCCTCGCTGACTGGACAAACTTCTACTACGCTTACGGTCTTCTTGCTGGAAACGGTGCTTATGTCTTCGGTAAAGACGGTACAGATCCTAAAGATATCGGTTTGGCTAACGAAGGTTCTATCAAAGGAATTGAATACGCTAAAACTTGGTATGAAAAATGGCCTAAAGGTATGCAAGATACAGAAGGCGCTTCTAACTTGATCCAAACTCAATTCCAAGGTGGAAAAACTGCTGCGATCATCGACGGACCTTGGAAAGCTGCATCTCTTAAAGAAGCTAAAGTAAACTACGGCGTAGCAACTATCCCAACACTTCCAAACGGAAAAGAATACAAAGCCTTTGGTGGTGGTAAAGCTTGGGTCATCCCTGCTGGTTCTAAGAACGTTGACGGCGCACAAAAATTCGTTAACTTCCTTGCATCAACTGCACAACAAAAAGCTCTTTACGATGCAACAAACGAAGTTCCTGCTAACACAGAAGCACGTGAATACGCTGTAAGCAAGAAAGATGAATTGACAGACGCGGTTGTTAAACAATTTAAATCTGCAGAACCAATGCCAAACATCTCTGAAATGAGTACTGTTTGGGATCCAGCTAAGAACATGCTCTTCGATGCTGTAAGCGGCAAGAAAGATGCTAAAACTGCAGCTGAAGATGCTGTTAAATTGATCAAAGAAACTATCGATCAAAAATTCGGCAACAAATAAGCAGACTAAAATAAAGGGGTGGGAATTTTCCCTACCCCTTGTTTGATAGAATGAGGCTTTATTCTATCTTCTAATAAGAAAAACTCGGATTAGGACTTGTACTTGCTACACTTCCTCAATCTTTCTCGTATCTAAGGAGACTACAATGACAAAAAAAGATCCCAAACAAGCCATGTTGCGCTCCCTCATTCCAGGGTTGGGGCAAATCTATAATGATCAAAAGGCCAAAGGATACATCTTTCTTGGGGTTACGGTTGCATTTTTAGCTTATTTCGTAGCTATTGCCCTACCAGAAATTGAAAATCTCATCACTCTTGGTGAAGTCCGTGGGGACAACTCACTCTTCATGCTGATCCGCGGTGCCTTCCACCTCATCCTTGTGGCATTTTTCCTGATTTTCTATGGATTTAACTTGAAGGATGCCCGTACAGTTGCCAAGCAGTGGAACAATGATTATCCTGTTCATACTACCTTAAAGGAAATGACGAACGGAATCTATGAAAATGGCTTCCCTTACTTGCTGATTATTCCTTCTTATTTGGCGATGACCTTTGCCATCATTTTCCCTGTATTGGTAACACTCTTGATCGCCTTTACAAACTATGATTTCAAACACTTGCCACCAAATAAACTCTTGGATTGGGTTGGCTTTACCAACTTTGCTAACATTTGGCAATTGAGCACCTTCCGTGCGGCCTTTGGTTCTGTCTTGACTTGGACTATCATCTGGGCACTGGCAGCCTCTACTTTACAAATCGTAATCGGTATTTTCACTGCTATTATTGCCAACCAACCATTCATCAAAGGAAAACGCATCTTCGGTGTTATCTTCTTGCTTCCTTGGGCAGTTCCAGCCTTTATCACTATCCTGACTTTCTCAAATATGTTCAACGATAGTATCGGGGCCATCAATACTCAGGTTATCCCACTTCTCGGCAAGGTTCTTCCTTTCTTGAATGGACATCTGATTCCGTGGAAGACTGATCCGACTTGGACTAAGATTGCCCTTATCATGATGCAAGGTTGGCTTGGATTCCCTTATATCTACGTCCTGACCTTGGGTATTTTGCAGTCTATTCCAAATGACCTTTACGAAGCAGCCTACATCGACGGAGCCAATGCTTGGCAGAAATTCCGCAACATCACTTTCCCAATGATCTTGGCAGTTGCGGCACCAACTTTGATCAGTCAATACACCTTTAACTTTAATAACTTCTCAATCATCTACCTCTTCAATGCAGGTGGTCCTGGTAGTGTCGGTGGAGGAGCCGGTTCAACTGATATCCTGATCTCTTGGATTTATCGATTGACCACAGGTACAGCACCACAATATTCAATGGCGGCGGCCGTTACCCTCATCATCTCCATCATCGTCATCTCTATCTCTATGATTGCCTTCAAGAAACTACACGCATTTGATATGGAGGATGTATAAGATGAATAGTTCTGTTAAATTTAAACGTTTTATCAACCATAGTTTGACCTATCTCTACCTTGTAGTGCTTTCCATTATCATTCTCTACCCGCTCTTGATTACGATCATGTCTGCTTTCAAGACGGGGAATGTCGTAGCCTTCAAGCTAGACACAGACATCAACTTTAGTCTGGAAAACTTCTCTCGTCTCTTCTCAGAGACTCTATATGGTACTTGGTACTTTAATACTATCATCATTGCCGTCTTGACAATGATTGTCCAAACCAGTATAGTGGTACTTGCAGGCTATGCTTATAGCCGTTACAATTTCATCGCTAGAAAGCAAAGTTTGGTCTTCTTCTTGATTATCCAAATGGTACCAACCATTGCAGCTCTGACCGCCTTCTTCGTTATGGCGCTGATGCTCAATGCCCTCAACCAAAGCTGGTTCCTCATCTTCCTTTATGTAGGTGGTGGTATCCCAATGAATGCTTGGCTGATGAAAGGATACTTCGATACCGTTCCTATGTCTCTAGACGAGTCAGCTAAATTAGACGGCGCTGGTCATTTCAGACGTTTCTGGCAGATTGTCCTGCCCCTCGTTCGTCCAATGATTGCCGTGCAAGCTCTCTGGGCCTTCATGGGACCTTTCGGAGACTACATCCTCTCCAGCTTCCTTCTTCGTGAAAAAGAATTTTATACGGTTGCAGTTGGTCTTCGTACCTTCGTCAGCGATGTCAAGAATCAAAAAATTGCCTTCTTTGCTGCCGGTGCGATTCTCACTGCCCTTCCAATCTGTATTCTCTTCTTCTTCCTGCAAAAGAATTTTGTATCTGGTTTAACAAGTGGTGGAGACAAGGGATAATCTTGTCCCACCCTGTTTTTGATTTAAAGACAATTATAGTTATATGGCAGCCAATAAGTTCTTTATTGGCCACCACCTGATTATAATTTTAGAAAGAGGCAGCTATGTTACCCTATCCTTTTAATTATTTTTCGAGCTTGATTGGTTTTAGAAAAACTTTCGCCAATCGTCGGATGCTTAGCTGGTTCCAGCTCATCTTTACCAGCGTCTTTTTGATTTCTCTGTCTTTGATCCCCGTGGCCATTCAGACAGCGTCTTTGACGAGCTATGCTCTGGATACCTTTGTTGATAAGGCATTTGACACTCTGGATGAAGACGTGATGATTGACTTTGACCATCATGCCCAGATGAAAGACCATGTGCTGACCACTGAAAATCCTGAAGGGATTCATCACAATGCCGCTGGAACTGTCATTATCGGCCATCATGAGGAGCTCAAATTAGGCAAGGAGCTGACGCTTTACTTCGACAAAGAAAATCTCAAAATCACTAAAGAAGGAAAAGAACTGGCCAATATCCGCTACCAAGCCATTGACCAGAAGGCTCTAAAAAGTAAAGAAGCCCTGACCAAAGCCATTTCTAAAGACTGGTTCCAGCAAAACCGCTTGGTGATCAGCCTCTTTCTAATCCTCTCTGCAGGTTTCCTCTTTAGTATCAACTTTGCCTTTCTAGCGATCGGTGCTTCCTTCTTGCTCTATCTGACCAAGAAATCACGGTTATTTTCTTTTAAAACCTTTAAAGAATGCTATCATTTTATCCTCAACTGCCTAGGATTACCAACGATTATCGGACTTATCTGCGGCTTATTTGGACAAAGCCTGCCTACGATTATCACCGTACAAAATATATTGTTTGTTCTTTATTTGGTGATTATTTTCTACAAAACACATTTCCGTGATGAGGATTTCAGAAATTAGGAGGTTATTATGCGCGTTACGATTAAAGAAGTAGCGAAACTAGCGGGTGTGTCTCCCTCAACGGTGACACGCGTCGTACAAAACAAGTCAACTATCAGCGATGAAACTAAAAAACGGGTTCGTGCTGCTATGAAAGAGCTGGACTATCATCCAAATCTCAATGCCAGAAGTCTGGTCAGCCAATCAACCCAAGTCATCGGCCTAGTGCTGCCAGATGATTCGGATCTTTTTTACCAAAACCCATTCTTCCCAACTGTCTTGCGGGGGATTTCGCGCATCGCGTCTGAACATGACTATGCCATTCAGATTAGCACTGGACAGGACGAAGAGCGTCGTTTAGAAAATATCAAACAAATGATTTTCGGAAAACGCGTCGATGGTTTGATTTTTCTCTATTCTAAGCCAAACGATCCGCTAGTTGACTTTGCGATTAAAAACCAGTTTCCTTTCTTGATTTTAGGGAAAGCAGTGTCACCATTTGTTTCTTTGGTCGATAATGATAATATCAAGGCTGGCTACGATGCAACCAAATATTTCCTAGATCAAGGTTATAAAAAAATCGCCTTTCTGGCTGGGAATAAAGAGCTTGTCGTATCCCAAGACCGCTTTGCCGGCTACAAACAAGCCTTGGAAGAAGCAGGCATCCCTCTCGATGAAAACATCGTCAAATTTTCTTTCGGTTTCCTCTTGGAAGATAGCAGTTATAAGATTATGGAAAAGATGCCTATTCAGGAAATCGAAGCCTTTGTGACATCGGATAGTATGGTTGCCGAAGGGGCTCTCCACTATCTCAAAGACATTGACTACCGCTTCCCGATTATCACTTTTGACTCTATCAAGCCACGCATTAACGTGGATGCCTACATTAATATCAATACCCTCGAGTTGGGGAGGGAATCTTTCCGCACCTTACTCCAAATCATTAAAGATAATAAGGATGACAAGCATACTTGCTATCGCCAAGTCATCCCCCACAGCATTCTTACTCGTTAGTTAAGGAGAAATTTCATGGTTTATCGTATTTTCCAAGCCTACTTAGATGATGAAAATAACATCACTATCGAATTGGAAAAGTCCTTTGATGCTTATTCTATCCATTTCACTCTAGAGGACAAGCATAGCTCTAGTCCTTTGACCATCAAAAAAATTGAGAATCAAGAACATCAGATTGTCTACACCCTTTCAGTCAATGACCCGATTGATTTGACTGAATCCTATACAGTCTATGATCAGGACCGCAATCACAGCATCCTCCAGTATCGCCACATTGTCCAAAAGCCAATTTTTGATGAATTATTTAGCTATCAAGAAAGCGATTTGGGAGCTAGCTATAGCCCTCAGGCAACAGATTTCAAACTGTGGGCGCCTATTTCGGAAAAAGTCTTGCTGCATCTGGAAGAGCAAATTATTCCTCTCCAAAGGCAAGATAGGGGCGTCTGGCATACGCAAGTCCTTGGAGACTTAGAAGGCAAGGCCTACTACTATATCCATAAGGTGAACGGAAAATGGGTAGAGGTACATGACCCTTACGCCCTTTCTTCAGATGCCAACTCTGGTCATAGTTATGTCATTGACCGCAAAAAGATTAGCAAACCTATTCATCGCGCTGCCAGCCAAGTAAAACCAACAGAAGCCGTTATCTATGAAATGAGCGTGCGAGACTTCTCTATGCAAAAGGAAGCTGGTTTTTCACAGCCTGGTAAATTTGCTTCTCTGTCCGAATCTCCAACCGTACACGGTCATACTTTTGGTCTAAAATACTTGCAAGATTTAGGCATTACACACGTCCAACTTATGCCTGTCTATGACTTTGGCAGTGTTGACGAAAATCATCCTGAACTCGTTTACAATTGGGGCTATGATCCCGTCCAGTATAATGTTCCTGAAGGCAGCTTTTCAAGCGACCCACATAATCCTTATAGCCGTATCTTTGAACTACAAGACGCGATTGCAGCTTATCACAAGGCTGATATGAGCGTCATCATGGATGTTGTCTATAATCACGTCTATGAAGCAGATAACTATGCTTTTGAAAAGATTGTGCCAGGCTACTTCTATCGTCTAGACGAGCGAGGCATACGGACAAACGGTACCTTCTGCGGAAATGACGTAGCCAGTGAAAAAGCTATGGTACGGCATTATATCCAACAATCCGTCCAGCAATGGGTTAGCCTCTACGGCTTTGACGGTTTCCGCTTTGATCTGATGGGCATTCTCGACATAACCACCATGAAGCAAATCGCTCAGGAACTAAAAGCCATTCATCCAAATATCTATCTTTACGGAGAAGGTTGGCAGATGCCTACTGGTCTTGATAGCGACCTTCTAGCTCATCAGTTCAACGCTGAGCAACTAGCTGAATATGGATTCTTCAGCGATCATTTCCGTGATACCATCAAGCAAACCATCGCCCAAGGCAGCCGACTGGACAAAGAGCATACGACTAGCTGGCTAGAAAATGTCTTAACAGCCAATGTCGGCCTGACAGGAGAGCCACATTTCCTAGCGCCTCATCAGGCGATCAACTATGTAGAATGCCATGACAACGCAACGGTGTTTGATTATTTTGATATTCAAAATCCAAATATTAGCCTCCGTCAGCGCCTAGCCAACTCTCGTCTAGCATTGCACATTGTTCTCTTAGCGCAAGGAGTTCCTTTCCTCCACAGCGGGCAGGAATTTTATCGGACCAAGAATCTGATTGACAACACCTACAACCTGCCTGATGATGTCAACAAGCTAGACTGGCTGCGCTCACTTCACTATACCGAAGACATTGAATTTTTGAAGCAACTCATTGCCTTTAGAAAGGCTCATCCACTTCTGACTCTGACAACTAGCTCTGCTATTCAAAAAGCTTGTCAGGTCAAATGGCTCAGCCCTAGCCTCGTTGAATATAAGATTCAAAAAGATAAACAAGCGCTGACCATTTTGATTAACTTCGGCACTGAAGCAGCGACTTATGAAAATAAAATGAAGCAAAGCATTCACCTTCAGTATCCGCGCATTAACGCTAAAAAACCAATCGCCCCGCTAGCAGATTCTTATACAGTTCCTGCTAAGCAAGTCTTGGTTTTGAAATAAAGCAATAACTATAAAAAAGAACAGGTTCATTTTGGATGGGAAAACATCCAGCTAAACTTGTTCCTTTTTTATGTATAAAAGTAAGCATTGAGTTTAAGTAAGATTCACTAGCAATGTCGATAATCGAGACTACTCTTCTACAAATCTTCCTAAAATATGTACATTGTCAGATACAGAGACAAAGGCTGTCGGATCTGTCTGCTTCATGATGTACTTAAATTCACTAAATTCAGCACGCGTAATAACTGTAATCAGCACCGCCTTTTGCTCGTGATTGTAAGTTCCCTCCGCCCCATTGATAATGGTTGCACCGCGGTGGAGTTTGTGGTGAATTTTGTTAATCACCTCTTCAGGATGACTGGTGATAATCATGGCCTGCATCCGCTTTTGCTTGGTAAAGACAGCGTCCGTTACACGGCTCGATACAAAGATGGTAATCATCGAGTAGAGAGCGTATTCCCAACCGAAGGTCAGACCAGCAATCAGCATAATAATGCCATTTACAATCAGGGAGATACTGCCTACATTACGGCCTGTTTTCTTACGAATGGTCAAGCTAACAATATCTGTCCCTCCACTTGAAATGCTTGACTTGAGGGCAAAGCCGATCCCTGTCCCCATGACAACTCCCCCAAACAAGGCATTGATAATGGGATTGGTCGTCAATGTCACTTCTGGAACAAAATGGATAAAAAGCGAGCTCATCGAAACAGTGATAAAAGTAAAAACAGTAAATTTATGCCCGATTTGGTACCAAGCCAAAATCATCAGTGGAATATTGATCGCATAAAAAGTAATGGAAACTGGAATGGTAAAGCCGATAAAGCGACCACTCAAAGCCGAGACAATCTGCGCCAAGCCCGTTGCACCACTTGAGTAGACATGACCTGGCTGAAAGAAGAAATTGACCGCTACCGCTGAGAGAAAGCCGTATACCAGAGAGGCCGAAAATTTCTCATCATATTTTTCACGCGAAATACTTTTCAGGACTTCTAGCAACTTGACATGGTAGGCAAAGCGATGAAGATAATAGCGAAAAAGTTTCCGCAAACTAGTCTTTTTCATGTGATTCTACTTGTAAACTTAATTCCTCTAATTGTGCTGGAGCAACCAAGCTTGGTGCTTGCGTCATTGGGTCAGAAGCCTTGTTATTCTTAGGAAAAGCAATGACTTCACGGATATTTTCTTCACCAGCCAAAAGCATGACGAAGCGATCCAGACCCAAAGCCAGACCTCCATGCGGTGGGAAACCATAATCCATAGCTTCTAGAAGGAAGCCAAACTGGTCTTGCGCTTCTTGAGCTGAGAAGCCTAAAGCCTTAAACATACGTTCTTGCAAATCTTTTTGGTTGATCCGTAGGCTACCGCCACCTAGTTCATAGCCATTGAGTACGATATCATAGGCAATCGCACGAACCTTGCTCAGGTCTCCTTCCAGTTCCTGCTCAGAATCTTTTTGAGGTAGAGTAAATGGATGGTGGGCACTCATATAGCGGACTTCTTCTTCCGACCACTCAAACATTGGCCAATCTACCACCCACAAGTAGTTAAACTTAGCAGGATCAATCAAACCTAATTCCTTGCCTAGGCGGACACGAAGAGCACCTAGAGCTGCGTTGGCAACATCCAAGGTATCTGCCACAAAGAGAACTAAGTCGTTTTCTTCAAGCTGTAAAGCAGCTGTCAACTCGCTTGACAAATCTGTCAAGAACTTGGCAACAGGTCCAGCTAGTTCTCCACCAGAAAATTTGACCCAAGCAAGTCCCTTAGCTCCGTGCTGCTTGGCTTGCTCTGTCAGCTTATCAATATCTTTGCGTGAGTATTTGTCAGCAGCATTCTTAACCACAATCGCCTTGACAGCTGGTGCCTCAGAAAAGACCTTGAAGTCAACACCCTTGACAAGCTCTGTCAAGTCCTGCAATAACATGTCAAAGCGAGTATCTGGCTTGTCGCTACCATAGAGAGCCATAGCATCGTCATATTTCATACGTGGGAAAGGCAAGGTCACTTCAATGCCCTTGGTTTCCTTCATGACACGGGCAATCAAGCCTTCTGTAATGTCTTGGATTTCTTGCTCAGATAGGAAAGAAGTTTCCAAGTCCACCTGTGTAAACTCTGGTTGACGGTCTCCACGCAAGTCCTCGTCTCGGAAACACTTGACAATCTGGTAATAACGGTCAAAACCAGCATTCATCAACAGCTGCTTGGTAATCTGTGGACTTTGAGGCAGGGCATAGAAATGACCTTGGTTAACACGGCTCGGCACTAAATAATCACGCGCCCCTTCAGGCGTTGACTTGGTCAAAAATGGTGTCTCCACATCGATAAACTCCAGCTCATCCAAGTAATTGCGGATGGAATGAGTCACTTTGGCACGCAACTTGAGATTTTCCAGCATTTCTGGGCGACGTAGATCCAGATAACGGTAGCGCAAGCGCGTATCATCATTGGCTTCAATCCCGTCCTTAATCTCAAAAGGAGTGGTTTTAGCAGTATTCAGTACCGTCAGACTATCCACGTGAAGCTCTACACTTCCTGTGGCCAGCTTGTCGTTGGCTTGTTCACGCGCTGCTACCTTACCAGTCACCTCAATGACAAATTCGCTGCGCAGGCTCTCAGCTGTCTTCATGACCTCATCTGAAACACTCTCAGGGTTAATAACTAGCTGCATAATACCTTCGCGGTCACGCAAATCAATAAAAATCAAGCCTCCCAAATCGCGACGGCGGGCAACCCAACCTTTCAAAGTAATTTCCTGACCGACATGCTCACTACGAACACGTCCCGCATACATTGAACGTTTCATCTTTACTCTCCAAAATTTTAATTCTGTTACTATTTTACCACAAAGAGCCTAGGAAAGCCCCCCTACCTGTCCTTTTTCTGAAAAAAATTAAAAGTCTCCATTTACACAATGCCCACTTTTATAAAAAAGGTCTGGAATCAATATTCTCAGACCTCCTAATTTATATAGATTATTCCTTTTTCTTCCCATCCTCATAAAGACTGGGAGCCCGTGTTTTTATCACCATGGCCGTCAAGAAGCGAAAGGCTCCCGCTGCCAGACCAAAAATCGGCGCCAAAGCACGGAAGAAAAAATCTCCTCGCATAAAATAACAGAGTAGACCCGTTATCACAAACAAGGCCACTCCCTGCACCAGCGCTACAAACCATACTTTTTTCATCTTTCCCTCAACTTTCTATAGACTATTATAGCATATTATGCAGTACAACAACTTTTAATGTCCCATTAAATAAAAAGCAGCAAATATAGTCAAACAAAACACTCGCTATATCTTGTTCTAAGGTGTTTCTTTCTCATGTTCCAAGGAGAGTACACTTTTAAAATGTTATTCTCCATGAGTAGGTCGGATAGTGTATCCAAGGCTCACAAATCTGTTGTCAAGCAATTTGGATTTTTACAATATTTTTAATTTAATTCATCATTATCAGGGTGCTTTTTCACATAAATAGCTGCATAAACCGCATCTACCATAACAGCTGGCAGCGTCAAGGTCAACAAAATTCCCAATAAAACACCAAAAGCAATCTGAATATAACCTGTTAGGAGGGCGGGAATGATTGTTGCCCCAGCAAAAGCTATAGCAAAATTATTCCACCATGTTTTCTTTCTACTTCCCCCTTTTACTTGATTAAAAGCCCAGACTTTCCCCTGATTCTTTGGCAGATAGTACCAAGCATAAAGACCGCATGCAAAGATAAAAAGAAGTAATATAAAGATAACATAAAATGGAGTGAGAGGGGATTGATATATCTCCTTGGCTCCTATAGGACTGCCGTCTGAAATAACCATTAATAAACCAACAAAATCTAAACCTATCACTAAGCTTAACACTGTGAGGGCTATTAAATAATATATTAAAGCCTTCCAGGCGTTTACCAAATAGGGAATAAAAGAAATGATAATACCTAATATATTCACAACACCGTAAAACAAAGAAAGCCCTTTAAAGATACCTAAATTATCTTCATAACTTCCAACCAAATACATAAAACCAGTTAATGCTAAAGCAATCCATGGATAAATCTTAATGTATCCTAAACTAACACCATGTGTAATCAAAGGCCCGTGGTATCTTTCTCTTTCTATATCAGTAATCTTCGCTTTATTTTTTCTATTTCTCTTTGCCACTAACTAAACCACCCTCCTATTGTTTTTATTAAGGCATCCTTAGCTGCTGTTACAGAAAGCTCTATCAAACTAGAGCTCTTCTATTCTACCACTCATACCTCGAAACTATGCGCCACATTTTTTTTAGCTTTCAATTACCCGTTCTCCTATCATCAGACTAGCCGTCTATCTACCTTGTCCCATTATACCATATTGAATATTGAGCGCCGATGGGAGGAGAAGGTCTGTCGCAAAAAAGAGAAGATGGTCGTCTCCTCTAAATTTGCTCTCTTTATCACTCTGGTAATTCTATCTTCAAACCCATATCCGTATTCTGCAATGTCTTCTGAGCAGCTGCTAGAAAGGCCAAGCCTTTATCAGATGGAGAATATTGGAAAGTGATATTGATGACTTTTTTATTAAAGCTATCGCCGTATCGTACCACATACTGCTTGCTTTCGAGGAAGTAGATGTAGTTGTTGAGTTTTTCCTGCAGAATTTCCAGATGAACTGCTTCTATCTCTTCCTCCCAGTCAACTGGATCCACTAGAAGAAGCTCCAAATGATTATCAACTATACCAATAGCTTCAAGTTCAGTTGGTTTTAGTTCTGAAGAGATAGATTTTTGTAACAGTTTTTCAAATTCTTGATTGGAAAACAACCGTTTAATAGATGATGGATTTACTAAAATACGAACTGGTGAAGATCTAAAGTAATTTTGTCTAGCTACTTCTTTACTTTCCTTAGTCACCCATTCTCCAGTTTGTAAGAATAGTTCAACCTCATAAGCGTCCTGTTCTGACCTTAAAGCCTTATCCACTAATTCTTTACTAACTGGATAAGTAACTTCTCTATCTTGAACACCCCCTGTCATCCAAGACATTGTATAATTGCCATTTTCTTCAGTTATAATAAACCCATTTCCTTTTATTATTGTCATTTTCATCCTTTTCTGCTTATTTCAATGGCAATACATAATCGTCTGGAAGTTTGCCTCTCCAGTCAATCCATTTTTATTTTTTTATAGGATTGAAATTACAGCATCAAAACATTACTGTTCGATAGAATTTAAAAAGTTATCAATATCTTGGCCTTCTAAACTTTTGACCTTAACTCCCTGATCTTTAAAGTTTCCTAAAGGTGTTTCGATTATTTTTAAGACTTCGATATCTTTTCGACCAATCTCTTTTGCCCACTCTAATTTGTTTATCTGCTTGAATCCCAACTCATCCTTTATTTGATTTTGGCTGGCATCTGGTTTTATTTCAAACCAATCCTTCTCAAATCACCATCAGTTTCCTAGACTTTTAATAAGTTGTCAATTCTTTTTATCCATAAAGAAAGATGATCATTTCTTCTTTTCATATATGCAGCATCTGAATCTAAGACATAAAAATCCGATAAACCATCTCTTGGGAAAAACATACTTTTGTAGATTTTTCGAAGTTGCTCTATGCATTCATTTGGGAGTTCAGGATTTTCTATATTTTCTATGATTGCTATCATATTTTTCAGCGTCTCTATAAAATACTTTACATTATGCTGTTCCTTGTACTCTGATAAAAACTCTATTGATTCAGCTAAAGAATCCGTTAATTCTTTTTTAAAATTGGTCATTAGGCCATTCTCCAAAATATTCTTTACTCATTAATAGAAACCCAGTTTATATTCGGCATCTATATTTGACTATATCATAAACTTCCTCGATAGCCTCTTCTTCGTTTTTAAAGAACGCAATTTCTATCAAACTCTGGCGTTCTGTCACTTCATACACCAGAAATTTATTTGATTTCGAATCCAGAAAATACCCTATTGCAAACTGCTCTAATGCTTTTTGGTTTAGATAGACTGTATAGTATTTAAGTTTACTTCGATTAGACTCTAAAAAAGCAAGTAACTCTTCTTTTGTCATTGTAGTTTCTCCGTTAGTTTTATGGCTTTTTAAGTAAAGGTGATTTTGAGGTTGCTTCCTTCCTTCTTCTCTCTCCATACTTAGGGTCAATTATACTAAATAAGCGAATTTGTTCTTCTTGAAGAAGGCTATTATAACATTCAAAATCTCCATTAGCATTAGTCCATGCATTCTTTGATACTATTCTAGTAACATATGATTGCAAAAGATAATAAAGAATATCTTCCTTATTATCATATTTTTTCTCAGAATTTATTTTGCCACGTTCAACACCAACAATGTAGTAATGATTGCCTTCTAAATAGTACGTCCTTCTGGTAAGAATAGAGATTGTTTTTCTTCTGTAAATAAATCCGACGGATTCAGATTTGTCTCTCCTATTTTTAATAATAACTCCGTTAATTCATCTTTTAACAACATTATTTTTACCTCGTTCTATTGTACGTTAATAATCACTATTAGCTAAACAAGAATAGAATACTGGTCTCACCTGATTTTGTATCAATATATGATATTATTTCCGCAAAAGAGGTGTTAAATTTAGTAGAGTATGTACTCTTTTCGGAAAATCTACTATATTGTTTTTCTAACCACTTATCCTGTATCTCTTTTATATCTTTTAGTTTATATTCAAACATATTCGAATAACTTACTGGTTCATTTGATTGATAAATACTTAACTTTAAAGATTCAAGAATATTATTTTGAAAATTAAAATCTGCCCAAAATTCTAATCCTTCAATCATGACGGGAGATTTTAACATAAATAAATTAGAATTTTCATCTTGTTGAAGATAACCTTTAAAATTATTATAAAATATTTCTTTTGTTAATTGTTTGTTGATAACTGTATTATTTATAATCATTAGAACTCCTGGTTATCTCCTATTTTCATCTGTTTAACAAAAGTTTTGATAATCTAGTCTCATTATACCACAAAAAGAGAGCGTTTCCGCTCCCTTTATCACTCCGGCAATTCTACCTTCAGCCTCATATCTGTATGCTGTAACACCTTCTAAGCAGCTGCGAGGAAGGCTAGACCGTTGTCAGATGGGGAATACTGAAATGTGATATGAATGACTTTTTTGTTAAAGTTATCGCCATATCGTGCCACATACTGCTTGCTTTCGAGGAAATAAATATAGTTGTTGAGTTTTTCCTGCAAAATTTCTAGATGAACTGCTTCTATCTCTTCCTCCCAGCCGACTGGATCCACCAAAAGAAGCTCTAAATGATTATCTACTATACCAATAGCGTCAAGTTCGCTAGGTTCCAGTTCTGAAACAATGGCTTGGGTGACAATTTGTCTAAATTCCTCTGCTGTAAAAAGACGACGAGTATTTCTTGGGTTTTTTAAAATAAAAGAAGGATGATTTTCGATGAAGAGCTTACCAGACTCATCTTGTGTATATTGCTTTTTAGATCTCCAAAAACCATATTGCGCATAATTCATCAACTCTTTGCCAGTATGTTCTCCCGACATATAGCTATCTGCAGCTTCTTTGGGGATTTCTCTAACCACTTCTGGGCAGGTAATATTAAAGGTTGGATAACGCAAGAAATACTTGTCACCATCTTGACAGATTTCCAACATGTCTTCTTTGCTTAAATAAATTGTTTTCATTCATATCCTCCGTCAATTCAAGCTAGTTGAAAAATAAAAGTCTGAGACAAAAAGCCCCAGACCCGTTATCTATATAAATGAGATCCTAAATCTTATTTCAAACTATTAGATCTTTGATTTATCAGAAGATGAAGAGGAGCTTGAGTCAGATTTAGAGCCAGAATCTGTTGATTTGTTTCCTTTACGGGTTTCTGCACCATTTGCTGAATACTCATTTACAAAAATTGATTTACGCAATTCGAGGAAACTTTCATTTGTAAGAATATAGCGTCCTTCTTTTGTCTTCGTCAACTCCATTGTAAACTCACGTGGCGCAATATAGCCAAAGTCTTCATTCATACGGTCAAAAGCGTAATAGAAGAGGAAGTTATTTACCAAAGCCAAACGCTTCTCCAGATCTGGATCTGTTGAGTCTTCCAAGGCTTTTACATCTTCAACCCCATTTTCAAAAAGACTCGCTTTAGTCATATTGATTAGATTAGCCAAATCACGTGTCGCAATCGCACGGCTCTTAAATGTTACAGTTGCAGTTTCTCCATCGTCTTCAACTTTAGTAATTTCAAAATTATCGCCAACCGTAGCTAAGACTTTAAAACGTGCTTGGTCAAATAACTCCAAGATTTTTGATGGAGGGAATTTTTCTGTCTTTAAGTCAAGCGTGTAGTTTTCTTCTGGTGTGTATTTAGACAGATTTTCATCAACGTAAGACTGAGTAATGCCTTTCTTCCATTTGTCAACAGAAGTTCCCATCAAGGTCGTGAAACCTGAAGAATGATCTGTAAAGACTGCACGCAAGATAATATCTGCATCTTTTTCAATCCGCTTTTCATTGGTTTCTTTTTCTGATGTAGAAGATGAAGATTGCTCTGTCTTCACGTTTTCAGCGTTCTTCTTCTGTGGTTTTGGTAGGGCCGAACATGCTCCCAACAAAAGAATACAAGCAGGCAATACGCCAAATTTCATCAATTTTTTCATTTTTTCTCCTTTATTTATGTAAGAGTATATCCATTGTACCAAAATATTATCAATTTATTACATTATTTGCTCGTCGCGTAACAAAAATGTAATGTTTCGAGATTCCTTAAAGAGCTCGGCCTTTAAGAAAAGGAAAGTTTTTCTCTAACAACCTAATTTTTCGAGAACAGCCTGATAGTTTTCTTGGACTTGATCCAGTCCAACCACCACTTCTTGACGAGTCGCATTATTCTTCACAGTGACTTGACCGCTCTCGATTTCACTTTCACCTAAAGTAATGATGGTCTTGGCTCCAAAAGCATCTGCTGACTTGAACTGAGCCTTGAGCTTGCGGTCCAGATAATCCCGCTCAGCCGCAAATCCTTGATTGCGGAGAGCTTGCACTAATTCCAAAGCACTGCGATTGGCAGCTTCACCTAGAACGGCAATATAGGCATCCAAGCCTGTCTCAAGCGGCAGAGCTGCTCCCTGTTTTTCTAAAACCAAGAGGAGACGTTCCATTCCCATACCAAAACCAAAGGCAGGGGTTTCTGGCCCACCAAAATAGTCAACCAAGCCATCATAACGGCCACCCGCACAGATAGTTAGTTCGCTGCCTGCCACATCAGTCGTAAACTCAAAAATCGTGTGATTGTAGTAGTCCAGACCACGCACCATGTTGGTGTTAATGACATAAGGAACGTCCAAAGACTCTAGCATTGAGCGGACAGCCGCAAAATGCTCCTGGCTCTCCTCATCCAGAAAGTCCAAAATCGAAGGCGCCTGCTCAACGGCTGCCTTATCTTTTTTTTCCTTCGAATCCAGCACCCGCAGCGGATTTTCCTCCAAACGACGCTGACTATCCTTAGAAAGACTGTCTTTCAGCGGAGTCAAATAATCAATCAAGGCCTGACGGTAGGCAGCTCGACTCGCTGCATTGCCCAAACTATTCAGCTGCAGCGTCACCTGTCCAATCCCAATTTCCTTGAAGAACTGGGCCGCCATAGCAATCGTTTCTGCATCTGTGGCTGGATTTTCAGAACCGAAGCACTCCACCCCGATTTGGTGAAATTCGCGCAAGCGACCAGCCTGAGGCCGCTCATAGCGGAACATAGATCCCATATAATAAAGCTTAACTGGCTTTTGAACCTCTGGTGCAAAGAGCTTGTTTTCGACATAAGAACGAACGACTGGTGCAGTTCCTTCTGGTCGCAAGGTGATATGACGGTCCCCTTTATCGTAGAAATCATACATTTCCTTGGTCACGATGTCTGTCGTATCTCCAACTGAGCGACTGATGACCTCATAGTGCTCAAAAATCGGTGTCCGAATTTCCGCATAGTTGTATTTTTTAAACGTCTTCCGAGCAAACTCCTCCAGATACTGCCATTTAGCAGATTCCTGAGGGAGGATATCCTGAGTTCCTTTAGGTTTTTGTAATTTCATTTTCTAATCCTCTGCAACTATATAATATCTATTATTTTACCATAAATCAGATGTTTTGAGGAGTTAGAGCAGAAAAATTCCCTCCAAGAGACTAAATCCGTTTTCATTCGCCAGAATTTCTTGAAAAATTGTCAGAATTATGAGAAAATAAGACCACCATTCTATAGAGAAAGAAGGACTGAAAATGAGAGACGATATCAAAATCAATGACCGAGCAGCAGCTATCCAAGAAGAACTAATTAAGAAACTCGAAACGATTTACGATCCAGAAGTCGAGCTTGATGTCTACAATCTCGGGCTCATCTATGAAATCAATCTTGACGAAACTGGCCACTGTAAGATTGTCATGACCTTCACAGACACAGCCTGCGACTGTACCGAGACCGTTCCCATTGAAATCGTCGAGTCCCTGAAGCAAATCGAGGGCATCGAAACCGTCTCTGTTGAAGTCACTTGGTCTCCCGCTTGGAAAATCACGCGCATCAGCCGCTTCGGCCGGATTGCGTTAGGGATTAGTCCTAGATAAAAAGATGAACACTCATCCACATCTAAAATGCAAATAGTAAACCCGCTAGAAAAACTAGCGGGTTCTTTTGTCATATATAGGCTATTTCTTACCTGTTTCTTCTGGTTTCCAGAAGTCGGTAACAGCACCTTTTGCTGCAGAAGACACCATGTGGGCATATTTACCAAGTACCCCACGGCTATAAAGCGGTGGAATGGTTGTTTCTGCCTTGCGTTTTTCAAGTTCTTCTTCAGAAACTGCCATGGAAATTTCCTTGGTGTCTTGGTCAACCGTGACTATATCGCCTGTACGAAGGTAGGCAATCGGACCGCCATCCTGAGCTTCAGGAGCAATATGTCCGACAACGAGACCGTAGGTACCACCTGAGAAGCGGCCGTCTGTCAGAAGAGCCACCTTGTCTCCTTGGCCTTTCCCTACGATAATAGAAGAAAGCGACAACATTTCTGGCATACCAGGTCCACCCTTTGGACCAACATAGCGAACTACGACCACATCGCCATCGACTACTTCATCGGCCAGCACCGCATCAATAGCAGCTTCTTCTGAGTCAAAAACCTTAGCAGGTCCGACGTGACGGCGCACTTTAACACCTGATACCTTGGCAACCGCGCCATCTGGTGCCAGATTACCATGCAGGATAATCAATGGACCGTCCGCACGTTTTGGATTTTCAAGCGGCATGATGACCTTCTGACCTGGTGTCAAGTCAGCAAAATCGGCCAAGTTTTCCGCCACCGTCTTACCTGTACAAGTGATGCGATCACCGTGCAAGAAGCCGTTAGCCAAGAGATATTTCATAACGGCAGGCACACCACCGACATTGTATAGGTCTTGGAAGACATACTGACCAGATGGTTTCAAATCCGCCAAATGCGGCACGCGCTCTTGGATAACATTGAAATCATCCAAGGTTAGCTCCACATTGGCCGCATGGGCAATGGCCAACAAGTGCAGAGTGGCATTGGTCGAGCCACCCAGAGCCATGGTCACAGTGATGGCATCTTCAAAGGCTTCGCGCGTCAGAATGTCAGACGGCTTAAGCCCCATTTCCAGCATCCGAACAACTGCTCGGCCAGCTTCCACGATATCGTCTCTTTTATCTTGGGATTCTGCTGGGTGAGAAGAAGAGCCAGGCAAGCTCATACCCAGAACTTCAATAGCTGTCGCCATAGTATTAGCCGTGTACATACCGCCACAGCCACCAGGGCCAGGGCAGGCGTTACACTCGATACGGCGTACTTCCTCAGCAGTCAAATCGCCATGGTTCCACTTACCGATTCCTTCAAAGACAGAAACCAAGTCAATGTCTTTCCCGTCAAGATTTCCCGGTGCAATGGTTCCTCCATAAGCGAAAATAGCTGGAATATCCATGTTAGCGATGGCGATCATGGAGCCAGGCATATTCTTATCACAGCCCCCGATAGCGACGAAGGCATCCACATTATGTCCGCCCATGGCAGCTTCGATAGAGTCCGCGATGATATCACGAGATGTCAAAGAGAAGCGCATACCCGGTGTCCCCATGGCAATCCCGTCTGCTACGGTAATCGTACCAAACTGAACAGGCCAAGCACCTTGTTCTTTTACTCCTTCTTTGGCTAATTTCCCAAAATCATGCAGGTGAATATTACAAGGCGTATTTTCAGCCCAAGTCGAAATCACTCCGACAATTGGAGTCTCAAAGTCCTTGTCCGTCATCCCTGTCGCACGAAGCATGGCGCGGTTAGGAGATTTGACCATACTGTCATAAATCTTACTTTTGTGGCGTGTATCTACTTTATTTGTCATGTCTTTCCCTTTCGTTGTAGTCATCTTTGTGCTTTATTATACCACACTTAGGCTCTGTTGGACAGAAGAAAATTTTTAAATTTTCAGAATATTAGAATAATAATCCGAAAACAGGCGCAACTGCTAAAAAGCTTTACTATTGTCCAAAAGAAAATCAAAAAATTCTGTCAAGTAACTTTACTTTACAAAAAAGTTTTGTTATACTGTTAAAGTTGATGAAAATCATGAGATTGCATCGAATTACATTCTAAAAGGAGAAACAAACAATGGCAGTACCTGCACGTCGCACTTCAAAAGCGAAGAAAAACAAACGTCGTACA
>ERZ772921.449-NODE-449-length-25353-cov-8.928571_pt1 | contig 25353 bp, 20 predicted proteins | sample MGYA00512117_ERZ772921 | MGnify/ENA primary metagenome ERZ772921 (study PRJEB29015, sample SAMEA2737944) | human oral metagenome | biome: human oral; feature: human-associated habitat; material: dental | place: China | collected 2150 ...
GATGGAGGACGCCGCGCCGATCAATGCGGGTTATATGGTCCTTGAGCCGGAGGTGTTCTCCTACATCGGAGAGGGGGATCAAGAGGTGTTCGAGGGCGCCCCGCTTGAGCGCATTGCTTCCGAGGGGCAGCTGATGAGCTATAAGCACGAAGGGTTCTGGCAGTGCATGGATACGCTGCGGGAAAAGATGCTTTTGGAAAAGATGTGGCAGGAGAATAAAGCGCCGTGGCGGACGTGGGACACATGAGACGAAGGTTAAGTATGTAAGGAAAATCACGATATTATATAATAAGGGTGCGCAGCGGCAAAGCTGTGCCCGTGAGACGGAACCAGGGAGGATGTAAACACGATGGAACATGCAAATAAGAAGGTCTTCGTTATTGCCGAGATCGGCATCAATCACAACGGCGATATGAAGATCTGCAAGGAGCTCATCGACGCGGCTGCCGCAGCCGGTTGCGATGCGGTGAAATTCCAAAAGCGTACAGTGGATAAGGTCTATACGGCGGAGTTCCTTGCAGAACCGCGCGAGAGTCCGTGGGGAACGACCCAGCGCGCGCAGAAGGAGGGCCTCGAATTCGGGCTCGAAGACTATCAGGAGATTGACCGCTACTGCAAGGAAAAGAATATCGAGTGGTTTGCATCGGTCTGGGATGTGGATTCTCAGATCTTTTTGCGCCAGTTTGAACTGAAATACAACAAGGTTGCCTCTGCGATGCTCGGCAATATGGAGCTGCTGGTGGAGATGGCAAGCGAGGGGCGCTACACCTTCATCTCGACGGGCATGAGCACATGGGAGGAAGTGGATGAGGCCGTTGCCGTATTCCGCCGCTGCGGCTGCCCGTTTGAACTCCTGCACTGCAACAGCACCTATCCGATGGCCGTGGAGGATGCGAACCTCCTGCTGATCCCAGAGATCCGGGCGCGTTACAACGTGCCAACAGGGTTCAGCAGCCACGAGACCGGCTATGTGGCGACGCTCGGTGCGGTAGCGATCGGCGCAACCTCGATCGAGCGCCACATCACGCTCGATGTGAACATGTACGGCTCGGATCAGAAGGCCTCGATCGAGCCGGAGCCGCTGAAGGCGCTCGTGCGGGACATCCGCCTGATGGAATCTGCGCTTGGTACGGGGAAGAAGACCCTGAGCCCCGCAGAGATGGCAGTGCGCAAGAAACTCAGAGGGTAAGCGTGAAGAAAATCAAATATATCTTTGCGGATATGGACGGCGTCGTGACGGACGGCACCGTCCGTATTGATGAGCACGGCAAAGAGAGCAAAGCGATCTGCTTTCGCGACCTGGATGCCATCGGCATCGGGCGGAGTGCCGGCATCGAGTTTGCCTTTGTAACCGGCGAGGATACGCCTATCGCGCATTTCATGGCAAAGCGCTTCGGCGTGGATACGGCGGTTTTTGGCGCAAAAGATAAAAAGGCGGCGGTCGAGGGGCTGCTCGCGCGGCTTGGGGTGACCGCGGAGGAGATCTGCTATATCGGCGACTCGGCGCGCGACGTGCCGGCAATCGAGCTGGCACGCATCGGTGTTACCGTGCAGGACGGCGTCCTCGCTGCGCGCAGGGCTGCGGATCTTGTGACGGAGTGCAGAGGCGGAACGGGCGCGCTGCTCGAGCTTGTCGAAACGATACTGGAGAGAAGAGAACCATGAAGCTGTCTGACTACGTCATGGCGTTTTTGGCGCAAAAGGGAATCAAGTATGTGTTCATGCTGCCCGGCGGGGGCTGCATGCATCTCGTGGACTCCCTCGGACGCAGCCCGGATCTGGAATACGTTGCCTGTCTGCATGAGCAGGCGGCTGCCATTGCGGCGGAGAGCTACGCCCAGAACACGAACGAGATCAGTGCCGTACTCGTCACAACGGGGCCGGGCGGGACAAACACCGTCACCGGCCTTGCCGCTGCATGGATCGACTCAACGCCGGTGATTTTCCTCTCCGGCCAGGTAAAGCGCAGCGACCGCATTGGCGGGAGCGGTGTGCGTCAGATGGGCTCGCAGGAAGTGGACATCGTCCCCGTCGTTGCCCCGCTGACGAAATTTGCCGTCACCATTATGGACCCCGCAGAGATCCGCTGTGCCCTCGAAAAGGCATACCATCTTGCGATGCACGGCCGCCGCGGTCCCGTGTGGATCGATATTCCACTCGATGTGCAGGCGGCAGAGATTGAGCCGAGCGAACTGCGCGGATTTGTGCCGGCGGAGGAGCATGAGGATGTACCCGCATCTATTCTTGCAGAGATCAAAGAACGCATCGCCGCAGCAAAGCGGCCCGTCCTCCTCGCCGGCAACGGTGTCAAGGCGGCGGGCGCAGAGGCCGCACTGCATAAACTGCGGGAAAAGACGGGCATTCCAACCCTCCTTACATGGAAGACGATCGATATGCTCGGGTTTGACGATCCGCAGTATTTCGGCACACCGGGCGGCATGGGGCATCGCTATGCGAACTTTGTGCTGCAGAATGCCGATCTCCTGCTCGTTCTCGGAAGCCGTCTCGACAGCAGCCTCACCGCGTGGAATCACCGGAACTTTGCTCCGCATGCGAAAAAGATCGTCATCGACATCGATCCCGCAGAGACGGACAAGCTGGATATGGACATTGCGGTGCGCATCGACGGCGATCTTGCTGAAGTGCTTCCGCTCCTCGGCGCGCAGGACTATGTGATGCACAGCGATCTTCCCGCATGGCAGGCATACTGCGCGCGGATAAAGGAGAAGTACCCTGCGGTTACGCAAGAGATGCGGGCCGAGGATGACTATGTTGATGCCCATGTCTTTATTGACGAGCTTTCGCGCCAGCTGACGGCGGATGATATTATCGTTCCGGAGAGTTCCGGCGCGGCCGGGGAGATCACCTATCAGGCGCTGCGCGTCAAGCGCGGGCAGCGGGTGAAGAATGCTGCGGGGCTTGGCTCTATGGGCTTCGGCGTACCCTATGCAATGGGGGCATGTCTCGCCGGCGGAAAACGGCGCACTGTCCTCATCGACGGAGATGGCGCATTCCAGCTCAACATACAGGAACTCGCAACCATTGTGCGGCAAAACCTGCCGATCAAAATGTTTCTCTGGATGAACGGCGGCTATGCCAGCATCATGGGCACGCAGCGCAACTTCTTTGAGGGAAGATACGTCGCTGCCGATGAGGCGAGCGGCCTTGCCGTTCCGGACATCGGAGCGCTTGCTGCGGCCTACGGATTCCGTGTGTTCCATATGGATCATGCAAAGGCGCTGCAGAGCGCAATGGCCGAGACGCTTGCCGCGGAGGGGCCTGCCCTCTGTCTCGTGCGCGTTTCACCGTTTGCGACAGCCAGCCCGCGGACGAAGGCCGTGAAACTCCCGAACGGCTCAATGATGTCGAAACCGCTCGAGGACATGTGGCCGTTCCTCCCGGCAGAGGAGATCGCAGAGAATATGATTGCAGGAGTATCTTCCGATGCGCTTTGAGGAGAGAATCCGTCGGGTCATCTCCCGTGAAACGGAGAATACGGAGCCGGAGGCGGCACGTTTCCTGAAAACAATACAGGAAAAACCGAAACTCTGCATCTGGGGGCTTGGCAGCCACGGGCACAACTGGTATTCCTACCTAAAGTCGCTCGGGATTCATGCGGATTATGTTTATGACGCATCGCCTGAGGCGCTGGACGGGTGGCATGGCAGCGAAAAGCGGCTCACACCTCAACCCGCTGGAGAGCCGCGTGCGGCATACCTCGCCGATATGACCGTTCTTGTGACGATGCGCAATGCGCAGCCGCTCATGGATGCGCTGCATGCGGAGGGCGTTCCGGATGTCTATGCGCCGACGGTCAACTTCTTTTCCTTCGACGCTTCCCTGCGCTATGCGGGCAACCCCGAAAAGCTGGGGGAGATGGAGCGCGAAGTTTGCAGCCTGCTCCGCATCTGTGCGGACGATGCATCGCGTGAGATTGTCTGCCAGACGGTGGAGAAGTTTTTCGATGAGGCGCATGTGCAGATTGACTGCATTCCAAACCAATATTTCGTACAGCCCCTCGTTCCGCTCACGGATGAGGAGAGTTTTGTTGACGTGGGCGCATTTGACGGCGATACCATCACAGCTTTTTTGAACGCCGTCGGCGGAAAATATCAGCATATCCATGCATTTGAGATGTCAAAGCGAAACTATGCGCGTCTTTCGCGCAAGGTTCAGGAAGACCCGCGCTGCGATGCGCGCCGCATTTCGATCTATCCTTATGGCGCCTCCGATCAGGACGGGACGGCGCGCTACCACGAAAACAACACGAGTTCCGTCTTCAGCGATGACGGAACGGAGACGGCACAATTCCGCCGTCTGGATGATGTGCTGAAAGATCAGCGCGTCACCTTTATCAAGATGGACATTGAGGGCGCAGAACCGCTGGCGCTGAAGGGCGCGGAGCAGATCATCCGCGCGCAGCAGCCGAAACTCGCAATCTGCACCTATCATCGGGCAGAGCATCTGTGGGAGATCCCTGCGATGATCCGGCAGATGAACCCAGCCTATAAAATTTACTTTCGACATCATGACAAGGATGAGATGGAAACCGTATGCTATGCGGTTTTATAGGAGAATAAAGGAATATGGAACGCACAGAGTATCAGAAGAGAACGGAGCATGATAAGCGCGAAAAGCTGCGTAAGATCAAGCCGAAGGTCGTAGCGAAATTTGAAAAGTACGAAGAGCTGCACGCGCGCGGACAATATACGCCGATCATCGAATTTACATATGACTATCGCTGCAACATGAGCTGTCCGCACTGCAGCAACCTTTGCTTCTCGCCGAAGGAGCGGAGCCTGACCCCCGAGGTGATCGGGCGTGTGGCGGATGAGGCGGATGCCATGGGACTTGCCCAGATGGGGATCTCAGGCGGGGAGCCGCTCATGTTCCCGGATCTGGAGGATATCGTCAAGGCCATCGGACCGGATCGATTTCATCTCTTTATCAGTACGAACGGCGCCCTCTTGAGCGAGGATAAGGCGAAGTGGCTGAAATCCATCGGCATTGATAAAGTCAAGATCAGTCTGGACTGCATTGATGAGGATGGCCCGTCCTTCCACGACAAGGGGCAGACATCAGCAGCGCTGCGCGCGCTCAAAAATGCGGTGGCTGCAGACCTGCAGCCCGTTGCGCAGACCGTGTTTACCCATCAGAACTGCCGCACGCCCGAGACGGAGCGCATGGCGGTATACTGCCAGGAGAACGACATACAGGTCGACATCATGCTCGGCAAGGCGATCGGACGCTGGGAGGGGCATGAGGAGATCCTAGTGGACGGCTCCGACCTGCAGTACATTCGGAAACTGCATGAAAAATACCCCGTGCTGCATCTGGATACCTTCCCGACGTATCATGAGAAGAGGGGCTCCTGCGGCGCGGTCAAAAAGATTCTCGAGGTGACGAAGTACGGGGATGTCATGCCCTGCGTCTTTATCCACATTGCGATCGGCAACGTGTTTGATGACAGCCTTGCAGAGATCATGGAGCGCGGGCTCTCGATCCGCCATTTCCGCAAGGACAGTCCGATCTGTCTTTCAGGCGTTGACCGCCGCTTCATCAAAAATCATATGTCGAAATTCTACGGGAAGAAGCTGCCGATCAGCTATAAGGAAGCCTTTTCCGAAGAGGATTTTGTCAAGGATGATGAATAATGGAGATTGTTCGCTATACCGAGCTGAAGAATACAAAGCGGCATAACCTTGCCGATGTCATTCCCCTTGCAAAGCCCTATACGCTCCTGATCGAGCCGAGCAGTTCGTGCAACTTCCGCTGCCGCATGTGCTTTCAGAGTGCGGCGCAGGAAAAGTTCAAGGACAAGCGGCAGACGATGGATATGGCGCTTTTTCGCCGCATCATTCAGCAGGCAAAGGAGTGGGGGGGTGAGCGGTTCAAGGTGCTGAAACTCTGCATCTACGGTGAACCGTTTACAAATCTGCATTTTACGGAGATGCTGGCAGCGGCGCGCGCGGCGGATATTGCCGACCGCATCGAGACGACGAGCAACGCCTCCCTGCTGACGGAGGAGATTTGCAAGGGGCTCGTGCGCGGCGGGCTCGACTACCTGCGCGTGTCGGTCTACTCTGCGATTCCGGAGAAGCATCTTGCGATCACAGATTCCAACGTGCCGATGCAGCGCATTCACGACAACCTTTCCATGCTTCAGCGTGTGAAGCACGCGATGGGCAGTGAGCGCCCGTTCATTGCATGCAAGATGCTGAACACTTTCGATGAAGCGGAAAATCAAGTCTTTCGCGATGCCTATGCGGATGTTGCGGATGAGATCTACATCGATGAGCCACACAGCTGGGTGGAGATCGATGGCGAACAGTTCATCGATCGCCTCTACGGTGATGATATGGAAAAGGTCAAGCGGCAGATGACGGGGCGCGCTGCGTGCCCGATGCCGTTCACGACGATGGCGGTGCGCTCGGACGGGGCCGTATCGCCCTGCTGCAACGACTGGTACGGCGGGACGAACCTCAGCAATGTGCAGGAGGAAACACTGTCTGAGATTTGGAACGGGTGGAAGCTCTATGACTTCCAAGTCATGCAGCTGGAGCGGCGCAACCGTGAGAATGTCAGCTGCCGCGGCTGCTCGGTCTACAAGAGCGCGCACTATACGCGCGATGACATTGACGATGTGCCGGTCGCGCAGCTGCGCCGCCCGGCCGGGGAGGAAAAGCTCGGATGAACGGGAGAACACTGGTCTACGGACTCGGCAAGGAATATCAGGAGAACAAAGACTGGGTTGCGGCGCATTTCAATGTAACGGGCTATTGTGACCAAGATGTCAGCCGTATGCCGGCGAAGGGCGCGGTGCGCAAGGAGGAGCTGAAGGAGCGCCTCGGTGATTTTGATATTGTGCTCGTCACAGCAGATCCTGTCAGCATCGCCGCGGATCTTCTCGATGAGTTCGGCGTGCCGATTGAAAAAATCCGCGTCCTCTACTATGAGCTTACGCAGCAGGAGACCCCGCTGCGTACCTTCTACGGGGAGAATGCCGAAGATGCTGTGCTCATGGTCCTTTGCAGGGAGATGGGGCTGCCGTTTGAAGGCCTTTCCTATCTGGAAATCGGAACAAACGATCCGGTGCGGTTTAACAATACCTATAACCTCTATCGTCTCGGTGCGCGCGGTCTGCTCGTCGATCCGCTTCCGGCGGTGGGCGAACTCATTCGCATGTCGCGCCCGGAGGATCGCTTCCTGCATGCGGCCGTCTCGGCTGTGGGGGACGGCTCGCAAAAGCTGTTCTTTGCAAGCAAGAGCTCCACGGTCAGCAGCCTCTCCTATGAACATCACAAGGCATGGGACGGTCTTTCACACAATGAGGTGCGCGAGATCCCCGTCGCTGTGCTCGGCATCAATGCCGTTCTGGAGCGCATGGGGAAAACGCCCGATCTCCTGCTTGTCGATGCGGAGGGCGAGGATGAGAAGATCCTGTCTGCGCTTGACTATGCGCGGTTTCATCCAAAGGCCATTATGGTCGAGATGGATCACCTGGACAGCTCGCGCGCGCATATGATTTCCTTCATGCGGGAGCATGGCTACATGGAGTATGCAACGATCAAATACAATACCATCTTTGCTGCGGCGGATGCGTGGCATACGCGCAGGTAGGAGAACACCGTGGACAAGCAAAAGGAACAGGCAGCAGCGCTGATTCGCAAAGAAATGGCGGCGGTCATTTCCGCGCGTACCGCATGGTATGAGGAGATATGCCGTTCTCTTCGGGAGGGCGAGACCGTCTATATCTGGGGGACAGGGCAGATGGGGCTCTGGTCGGCGCACTTGGTCCGCACGATGGGCGGAACAGTTCGTGCCTTCGTTGACAACAATGCGGAGCGATGGGGGGCGATGATTGAGGGGACCCCCTGCATCTCCCCGCAGCAGCTCAGGGAGATCCCCGATGCTCTTGTGTTCATCGGCGTTGGCATGCGCGGCGTAGAAGTTGCTGCACAGCTTGCAGAAATGAATATGCAGCGGGTGCTTGATATGCCTGATTTCTATCTGAACACCCTGTTTGAGGATCTCCGCGATACGGATCCTGCCGCGCTGGCTGCACGCGTCGAAGACTGCTTTGATCTGCTGGCAGATGATGCCTCACGCGACGTGCTGCTTGCAAAGCTGAGAGGATTTTTGGATTTTAGCCCGGGATTCGGTAGGCAAAAATACTATGAGGATGTATGCCGGGGTGATCAGTACTTCCAAGACGACCTCATTCATTTTACGGAGGCGTCCGTCCTTGTAGACTGCGGTGCTTATACGGGCGATACGATGCAGGATTTCCTGCGGCGCGGGCTCCTGTTCCGCAAATACATCGCCTATGAACTCAGCCGCCGGAACTATGAGGTCCTGCGGGCAGTGATGCAGGACGCTCCTGCGCGGAGTGCGCTGCTGGCATACAACTGCGGTGTCGGCGCGCGGAATGAGCAGGTTCGCTACGACGATGTTGTATCGGCTTCGGCGGTCTCGTCTGCCGGCACCATGGGCGAGATTGTTCGGATGGACGATCATCTGCGGGATGAGGCGGTGACCTTCATCAAGATGGACATTGAGGGCGCAGAGATGGGCGCTCTGCGCGGCGCGACGGATCTGATCCGCCGTTGTCGCCCGGCCCTTGCGGTCTGTACCTATCACTCGATTTCCGATCTCTTTGAGATCCCGCTCTGCATTCATTCGCTCGTGCCGGAATATCGTCTGTACCTCAGGCATCACACGCCGGTTTTTTGCGAGACGGTCTGCTATGCTGTGATTTGATTTGCCGTAGGAGGGTCTAGGTTGTACTGTCGTATCTGTGCGCAGGAGATCGCGGGAGCGCCCCTGCTCGAATACCGAAATATGCCGAAGTCGGCGCAGTTCTTTCCTGTACCGTCCCAAAAGGAGACGGAGCGGGGCGTGGATCTGCGCCTTTTTGTATGTCCGTACTGCGGTATGATCCAGCTGGACGGGACGCCGGTTCCCTACTATCGCGAGGTTATCCGCGCGACCCGTGTGTCCCCTGAGATGCGCACCTTCCGTGTGCAGCAGTTCCGCAGCTGGATTGAGCGGTATGATCTGCATGGAAAACGCATTGTCGAGATCGGCTGCGGCGGCGGTGAGTTCCTCTCCATGATGGAGGAGGCTGGTGCGGATGCGCAGGGCATCGAGTTCTCTGAAACTCTCGTGGATCAAGCACGCGCTGAGGGGCTGCGCGTTCACCGTCAGTTCCTCGAGGAGGGGGCGGAGGAAATTCCCGGCGCACCGTTTGATGCGTTCTACATTCTGAGTTTTCTTGAACACAATCCGGATCCATGCGCGTACCTGCGCCGGATTACACAGAACTTGACGGAGGATGCCGTGGGCATCGTTGAGGTTCCGGATGTGGATATGATCCTGCGCGAGCAACTTTACGCCGAGTTCATACAGGATCATCTCCTCTACTTCACCGAGGACACGCTGCGCCGGACTTTGGAATACAGCGGCTTCGAGGTGCTCACATGCAGTTCCGTCTGGCATGGCTATGTGCTCTCCGCCGAGGTGCGGAAGCGTCAAAAACCCGACGTGAGCGGATTCCTCGCACAGAAGGAAAAGGTGCAGCGGAGTGTCGATGAATTTCTGTCGGAGATGGAGGGGCGCGGACTTCGCACGGCGGTCTGGGGCGCAGGCCATCAGGCGCTTGCTGACCTGTCGCTCCTCAAAATGGCGGGGCGCATCGACGTGGTGGTTGACTCGGCGGATTTCAAGCAGAACAAACTTACTCCTGCAACACACATCCCCATCGTTGCTCCGTCTGTCCTGACGGAGGGGAAGATCGGTGCTGTCCTTGTCATCGCGGGGAGTTATTCATCGGAGATTGTGGGCATACTTGAGACGCAGTACCCGCACGTCGTGCGTGCCGTCCTCGAACACGACGGCGTGCGGAGGGAATGATGGAACGTGTCCTTGTTACGGGAGCAGCGGGCTTTCTGGGGTGGAATCTCGTCGACGTTCTTCTCACGCACGATTTCTTCGTCGAGGCCGTGGTGCGCCCCGGTTCGCCGAGTAATGCGCGGCTTTTGCCCCATCCGCATCTTCGCATCACACCGCTTGCGATGGAGGAGATCGCACATTTGCCGAAGCACGTGACAGAACCGTGCGCCTATGCCGTGCATCTAGCGTGGGATCTGTGCCGCACGGATTTTGCGGCGCAGCGCGCAAGTCTTTCCGCTGCATTGGATTTTGTGGAGGCACTTGGGCTCATCGGCTGCCGCCGCTTCCTCGGCATCGGTTCGCAGGCAGAGTACGGCGCGACGAATGCGGTGATGGAGGAGGCGATGGCGGTGCAGCCCGCAACGCCCTATGGCGCGGCAAAGGCGGCGGCGCTCCACATGACGCGTCTGCGGGCACAGCAGCTTGGCATCGACTGGCTTTGGGGGCGCGTGTTCAGTGTCTATGGCCGTTATGAGCCGGAGACCACCCTTCTCTCCTACCTCGCACGCACGCTTTGCAACGGGAGCGAGCCGCAGATGACGGCGGGAACGCAGCTCTGGGACTACCTCTATGCGACAGATGCGGCAGATGCGATGGCAGCGCTGCTCGTACGTGGCAAGGCAGGAGAAGTCTACAACATCGCGCACGGCGATGTGCGTCCTCTGCGTGCTTTTGCAGAGGAAATGCGGGCAATCCTTGCACCAGCGCAGCGGATCGCCTACGGCATGTCGGATCGTCAGCCGGCATCCATGCACCCGTCCGTGGAGAAGATCTATGCGGATACGGGCTGGCGGGCTGCGGTCAGCTTTGCCGAGGGTGTGCAGAGAACTTATCACGAGAAATGATCCAAAGGAACGCATATGAAAGAATTGGATTTTTACAAAGGAAAGCGTGTGCTCCTCACGGGACATACAGGATTCAAGGGGATGTGGCTCTCTCTTCTGCTCCTGCGCGCAGGAGCAGAGATAACCGGCGTGTCGCTCGATGCGCCGACGGCGGGCGGCAGCGAGGCGCTCCGCCGGATCGGCATTTTGAACGAACTGCGCGATGTGCGCGGGGATGTGCGTGATCTTTCGGTTCTCCGGCGGACATTTGAGGCAACCCGTCCAGAGATCGTCTTTCACCTCGCTGCACAGCCGATTGTGCGCGAAAGTTATCGCCAGCCCGCAGAGACATTCGCGGCGAATGTCATGGGGACGGTTAATTTGCTCGAATGCGTCCGTACATCGGACACGGTGCGCTCCGTACTCGTGGTGACGACCGATAAGGTCTACGAGAATAAAGAGTGGGCATGGGGCTACCGCGAGAACGAGCCGCTGATGGGCTATGATCCGTATTCCGCGAGCAAAAGCTGTGCAGAACTCGCTGCATACAGCTATCGGCAGAGCTTTTTCGCAGACGGTGCGGTACGCCTCTCGACGGCGCGCGCAGGCAATGTGATCGGCGGCGGCGACTTTGCGCCGGACCGCATCATCCCCGACTGCATCCGTGCCGCCGTGCGCGGCGCGGTGATTGAACTCCGGAATCCGCATGCGACGCGCCCTTATCAGCACGTCCTTGAACCCCTTTCGGCCTATCTGATGCTTGCGGCGCGGCAGACGGAGGATGCTTCTGCTGCGGGCGCATGGAATGTCGGACCCGACGATGCAGACTGTGTGACAACGGGGGCGCTTGCCGATCTGTTCTGCCGTGCGTGGGGCGATGACGTGCGTTGGCAGGCGCATGCGGACAATGGCCCGCATGAGGCACATTTTCTGAAACTCGACTGTTCTAAAATCAAGAGCGCGTTCGGGTGGCAGCCGCGCTGGCATATCGGCGCGGCTGTCGATAAAACGGTGGAATGGGCAAAGGCATGGGAAGCGGGCGCAGATATACGCCGTGTGACGGAAGGGCAAATAGATGCGTTCTTTGCGTAGAACGGAGTCCTATGTATTTTAGGGAGAGAATGCGATGAGCGAGCAGGAGATGCGCGGGGAGATTCTCGCGCTCGTGCGGGAATACTGCACAAAATATCATGCGCCGAAGGAGACCTTTGCGCCCGGGGATCGTCTGCCGTATGCGGCGCGTGTGTACGATCACGAGGAAATGGAAAATCTCGCCGCGAGCGCACTTGAGTTCTGGCTGACAGCGGGGTATTATACGGATGAATTCGAGCACGGTCTTGCTGCATTTCTAGGGATAAAACACTGCTCTCTTGTCAACTCGGGATCGTCTGCGAACCTTCTCGCCTTTATGGCGCTCACCTCGCCGCTCCTCGGCACGCGTGCGGTCCGGCGCGGCGATGAGGTCATTACTGTTGCCGCAGGCTTCCCAACGACGGTTGCCCCGATGATCCAGTACGGTGCTGTTCCGGTCTTTGTGGATGTGCATCTGCCAACCTACAATGTCGATGTTTCGCAGCTCGAAGAGGCACTCTCACCGCGTACCAAGGCGGTGATGATCGCGCATACGCTCGGCAATCCGTTCGATCTCGCAGCGGTCAAGGCGTTCTGTGACAGACATAACCTCTGGCTCGTCGAGGACAACTGCGATGCGCTTGGCTCGCAGTATACGCTGGATGGAACCGAACGCTGTACGGGAACGATCGGCGACATCGGCACGTCGAGCTTCTATCCGCCGCATCATATGACGATGGGCGAGGGCGGTGCGGTCTATACGAACAACGCCCTCCTGCACCGTATTGTGCGCTCGCTGCGGGACTGGGGACGCGACTGCATCTGTATGTCCGGGCAGGACAATCTCTGCGGACGGCGTTTCGACCGGCAGGACGGAGAACTCCCGCGCGGCTACGACCACAAATATGTTTATTCGCACTTCGGCTACAATCTCAAGGCGACGGATATGCAGGCTGCTGTTGGCGTGGCACAGCTGAAGAAGCTGTCCTCCTTCGTCGCGCGGCGGCGGCACAACTTCGCACGCCTTCGCGTGGCACTCGCCGATATGGAGGATGCCTTTATCCTACCGGAGGCGACAGCGCATGCAAATCCCAGCTGGTTCGGGTTTCTCCTGACCTGCCGCGAAGGCGTTGACCGCGCGGCGATGGTTCGCCAGATTGAGGCGCAGGGCATTCAGACCCGCATGCTCTTCGCGGGCAACCTGACGAAGCATCCCTGCTTTGACGAAATGCGTGCCTCAGGCGAGGGCTACCGCATCGTGGGCACGCTCAAGGAGACGGACCGCATCATGAATGACACGTTCTGGCTCGGCGTCTATCCGGGCCTGACGGATGAGAAGATCGACTTTATGGCCGCGGCGGTGAAGGATGCTGTACGCGGAAAATATCTGTGAAGGGAATGCCGTATGGAACAGGAACGGATGCAGGAGCTCCTCTGTCTTTCTGTTGAGGGCGCAGAGTATCTCGCAATGACGGCAGAACGCGGTGCCGGAGATCCGGAGGGAGAGGCGATCCTCCAAAATCTTTGGGAGATCGCCGGTATTTTTGCGGCAGAGAGCGATGCGGACGGTTTGCGCCGACTGGTTTATCTGTACGCGAAGAATGTGCAAGCCTCCATTGATGCCCTCCGTGCGCATCCGGCTCTCCATGAGCGAATGGTTCGCATGGAGATCCGCCCGTTCATTCTTGAGATGCAGCGGCTTTGGATGCTCGATGCCGACGTATTTGCGGCGGCAGACAGCAGACGCGCTTATCGGGAGCGTGTCATGGAGAACGTCAGGGCGCTGCACGAGGCTCGTTCCGGCGATTATAAATATGATGTGTCCATTCTGCTGCTTGCTTATAACAAATTGGAATATACGAAGCTGGCGGCAAAGAGCATATTGCGCTATACAGACTTCTCCCGCGGGAACATCGAACTGATCCTGCTCAACAACGGGTCAGACGATGGAACACAGGAATATTTTGAACGTCTGCCCTGCATTCACAAAAAAATTATGAATCTACGGCACAATATCCTCGGGACATATGTCTATACCCATCTCTTGGAGGGGAAATATTTTGTCGGTTTTTCCAATGATGTTGTAGCGACGCCGCACTGGCTCGAACACTTGCTTGCGTGCATGGAGTCCGACGACAGAATCGGCATGGCAGTCCCGACCTGCAACGAGGAAAGCATTTCCAATGAGCAGGGCATTCCTGTTCCCTATCCCAATACGTTTGCCGGAATGGAGGCGATGCAGGCGTTTGCTGCGGCGCACAACCGGATGAACGCGGCCCTTTGGGAGGAACGCAGCCAGCTGATGCCGTTCCTTGCTATGATACGGAGCGATCTTCAGTGTCTTTGCGCCGCCGATCCGGTCTACACGGGGGCTGAATTCATCGACGACGATCTCTCGACCCTCCTGCGCCGCAATGGCTGGCGGCAGCTGCTCCTGAAAGATACATTTATGCATCATTTCGGCGGGGTAACGCTGAGCGCGGGACGGATGAGCACAGCAAACAATACGCTGGAAGACATGCGCCGCGTTTACAATGAGAAATGGGGCGTGGATGCATGGGATTCGCGCGGGGGCTTTATCGGACTCGAGAATGTGTATGCGTGGCATGACTTTCAGGCGGACGAGCGCGTGCTGATTCTTGAGCCGCGCTTTGGCGATCTTGCCTGCCATCTGCTCAATACATACCGGCGTAGCGGCTTTGTTCCCCATATGACGGCAGCAGTGTTCGATGAGCGCTATCTGCCGGATGCCGCCTATCTTTTCGATGAGGTGCTGATAGCAGAAAGGGCTGCAGAGGCTGCCGGACAGGCAGCGGGGGCATACAACATCATTTCCGCAGGCTGCTATCTCGATGAATTGACGTTTGGTGAGGTGATTGCCGATCTGGAACGTCTCTATGCGCTCCTCGCTCCGGGCGGCATGCTGCTTCTGCCGGTGCGGAACCCCGGCAGCGCTTATGATATTTTGAATCTCACATACCATGGGGCGTACGGCCGCTGTGAACGCAGCGGACAAGTGCATATGGTTTCCCGCGTTTCCTATGAAGCTCTTTTCGACGCGTTGAAACAGCACCCCTTTTTAAAGAACTTTCGGGGGCGGTATATGTGCTTTGAGGAGGATGAAGAAAAAGGGCGCGCGCTCATGACGCTCTTTCACTCTGCGACGGCTGATCTGGACAGCATGCGCCAGCGGCTCGCTGTGCGTATGCTCTTTTTAGGCATCTTCAAAGACCCCGGCGAAGCGTTTTTACATGTAAAGGAGTAAGCTCGATGACGGAACAGGAATACCTTTCGGCCGTGCAGAGGATACGTGCCCATATTGAACGCGGCGGCAGGGATGATCTTGAGCATGCGGAGGCGGGACTCGCGGAGCTGCGGGGGATTTTCCCCAAACGGCTTCTCTTCCTCTGCGCCGAAGCGGAGCTGATGCTCGCCAAGGGGGAAGATGCTGAGCGATGCCGCAATGTGATCGACTATGTGATCCAAGAGTTCGATCCGCAGGAGGGCCTTTCTGATCTGCTTGCATTAAAAAGCCGCACCTTTTCAGATGAATCTCCGGAATGGCGCCAATTACATTTTCTATCTGAATTTTATCGGACGCGCATTTTGCCGGAGAAGCCGCTCGCTCTGCTGAATGAGATGAAGCATGGTATGCTTGCAGGAACGATCGATGTCGACGGGCTGCATGCGCTTGCCGCGCAGTACTATGTGACGCGGAATACGCTGCTTTCGGCCATGCTGATGATGGCATGGTGCCGGCAGACTGGGGCGATGGAACACTATGAAGACTATGTCCTTCTGGATGCAGGGCAGCCGTATCCATATCCGTTTTTTAACGGGAACTTTACGTATTTGGCACGGATGCTGACGGATGGGAAAGCATATACGTTTCTGCTGCTGGATGATGCGGCGGGAGATTCTGCGGATATGGAAATCCTGGCTGCTGCACTTGATATGCTCGGGCAAACGACGGTTATTCTGCGGGAAAACGATGCGGTGCAGGAAGTGCGCGATGCGCATGCATATGCGCTGCAGTGCATACAAGAAGCGCAGACATCACAAAACCATATTGTCATTACGGCAGGGAAGTGCCGCACGGAGCGCGGCGTAGTCACAGATGCTGCACCTGCGGTTATTCGCCTGCTCGCACGGAGCGTTACACAGGATGCTCCTCTCATCGTCTTTGCGCGCGATGTTCGGATGGGGGAACTCCATCGGCGGGAATCTCTCGGCGGCGATATTCAGCGCCTTTCGCATTGTCTGCCGCCGCCGTTTTCCTATGGACTTTCGTTTGCATGGGCAGGAGATTATCTCAAATACATCAGCTATCTCTATGGGGAATCTGCGGAGGATCTGCTCGCAGCCCCCGCCTCCTGCGACTTTTCGATTGTGATCCCCGTGCGCAATTCGGCGGGAACGCTGCGGTATACACTGGAAACCTGTCTGGCGATCGACTACGACGGCAGCTATGAGATTGTTCTGAGCGATAATTCGGATGCAGGCTGCACGGCTGTGCGCGACCTCTATGAAGAACTCGGCGATCCGCGCATTCGCTATTATAAGACGCCTGCATCGCTCAGTTTGGACAAGAATTTCGAGTTCGGCTTTCTCCATGCGCGCGGTGCTTTTGTCTTCGCGATCGGCGCGGACGACGGGATCTATCCGTGGGTGCTGAAGTATTTGCAGAAAAGCCTTGCCGACCATCCGGACGAATCTCTGTTTGGTTGGAAGAGAGGCCTCTATATGTGGCCCGGATTTTTGCCGCATGAGCGCAGCTTTCTGCAGGTACGCCTTTACGATGCCGAAGATGCGCAGCGCGATACACAGATTGGATTATATGCGCAGCGCGATGATATTATTGCGCGCATTGACGATGTTTTTTATGAGCTGCCGCTCCTCTATATCAACTCAGGATTTCGCCGCGGCTATCTAAAGACGCTGCTGCATAAAACGGGAAGGCTGCTTGACGGCATCAGTCAGGACAGCTATATGGGGACGGTTAATTTCCTTCTGAATGACCATTTTATAAGGATTGACGTACCTCTTACACTCGCCGGAATGTCGGGATGTTCGATCGGTGCGGGTACATTATGCTATCACGCCGACATTGATGCGGAAGCCTTTGCCGGAATACGGAGAAAACGCGCACATGAACAAATCAGCGAGTATGTGATGCGCGACGGAGAGTACCGGGCTCCCTACATTGATACCGCCGATAAGTACGGATTCTATCTCAGCCTTCTGCGCCTGCAGGAGATGGGTGTGACGGATGCGGCGTTTTCTGAGACGGTGTTTTTTGACTATTTGGCTCAGAATTTATATGTGTCCGACATCCAGCTTGAGCGTTTTATGGGGATGCTGTTTTATGCTGCTTCCCAATACAGCCCAGAGATGCTTCGTGTGTGCAGAGGATTCTATGAAGCCGTCTGTGCAGAACCAAAGAAGGTTGACGGCCCGAAGGCAGAGCTTTTTAGCGCATATCAGACAGGATATTCCGCGGAATATCAAAAGCTGACATTGGATGGGAACGCCTTTGCCTGCCGCACGGTTGCCGATGCGGTCAGGCTGACGGCGCAGATTCTGAATCTCTGAAATGAAAAAAGAAAGAGCTGCTGTACGACGCTGATTTCGGCGTTCGTACAGCAGCTCTTTTTGATCGGCGAATAGGCATGATAAATCCCCCAGTTTAACTGGGGGTAGAGAAAAAATCTTATAGAAAAGGGATGCGCCTCCTATGCTAAACTAGAAGTAGCCTGACAACCACAAATGAAGAATAGCATAAGAGGCACTTGTCAATGAATGACGTAAAAAGTTTATCACACAGTAAATGGAGATGTAAATATCATATTGTGTTCGCCCCAAAATATCGACGGCAAGTAATCTACAACCAAATTAAGGTCGACATCGGAAAGATCCTACGATATCTGTGTGAACGCAAAGGTGTAGAAATCTTGGAGGCGGTGTGTTGCTCAGACCATATCCATATGCTAGTAACCATACCGCCGCATATGAGTGCCTCTGGGTTTATGGGCTACTTGAAAAGTAAAAGCAGCTTGATGGTGTTTGACCGACACGCGAACTTGAAGTACAAATACGGGAATATGAAAATGCAATCAAGAATTATATCAAGAATTAGTTACAGGAAGATATTATGGCAGATCAACTAAGCCTAAAGGAGTTTGTTGACCCGTTTACGGGTAGCAGGAGTGAAAAAGGCAAATAAAAATGCCCCCGAGTAGGGGGCTGCCCGTGATAATAGTGTGGTTGTCAGAACCCATTCGATGCACCTTTTAAGGTGCTACCACAAGCATTTGGCCCTTATAGGGCCTGTTCAAACCACCAGTTCAACTGGTGGTTTTGATTACGACAAAAAAGATTACGGCGATAGGCACGCATGATATAATAATTCCCCAATTAACGCATCTTTTTTGCCCGCACTTTGTCGGCAAATTCTCCACATCGCTTTGGCTATGCGTCTGGGTTCCCTCCTTGTTCGGACGAAAAAATCTACGCCAATCCGACGGGCTTCATTTTATCAGCGATTTCCTTGTTTTCTGCCGCGTTGAATCTTGAGGAACCTTGACGTGTGGAACGTGCTGAGTTCCTTCCCTCAAAAGAGAAAACTTCCATGAAGGAACTCCATATTCACGTAGGATTTACGCGTGGCAGGAAATTTTGTTGCCCAGAAGAAGAGGAGATCTCCATGACCGCCTATGGATACCTCCGAGTGAATATGGAGACATACGGAATTCTTTCAGTACAAGACCCATATTGTGCAACAGCCCCTATATTGTTTCTCTGATCGTGCAGAGCTCCAGTACATCGGAGGCAGATGACGCACGAATCAGTCCGTCATAAAATGGTGTGTTTTCCAAGAGATACATCAGATCCTTGAGCGCCTGTGTATGCGTTTCGTAATCGACCGCCGAGAGGGTGATGATGATCTGTACCTGTGCATCGGAGCCAAATGGAATGGGAGACTGCAAGACCACAATGCTGAATGCACTGCACAGAGCCCCCTCGTCCGGACGCGCGTGTGGCATTGCAATATATGGGAAAAGAATCATATAGTTGCCCAGCTTTTCAATGTTCTCCTGCATTGCCTGAATGTAATGTTCTGTGATGCAGCCGTCGCACAGGAGCAGGTCACCTCCGAGGCGCACCGCCTCACGCCAATCTTGCGCCGCAGCATTCAGGAGAATACGGCGCGGGCTCAGCAGCTCCCGCAGGGAGGGACGCACGGTTCGCCGGCTCCCTAAGATTCGCTCCAGTGCGCTGCGCAGCTCCACGGGCTGTTTAATCACACAAAAGGGACTGATCTCCCGAAGCACGCGATCCGAAAGATCCTCGGCGGGCGCCATGTCCGCACTTCGATCGTATTGGGAGAAGAAGATGCTGAGATCGCTGATGTTTTTTTCTGTCAGAAACGGTGTGACCTGAATGCAGTGAACGGGGCAGTTCGACAGGGGGATCGTTGTGACAACAAGATCGAGGTCATTTTTTCGCAGCTGCTCCGGAGCTACATGCGCAGGCATTGTCCCCACGGTTTCAAAGTCAAAAATGGAATGCAAACGCAAAAGGATGAGCTGCGATGTACCGATGCCTGCGTCACAGATGAGAAGGACGCGTGCTTTTCTCTTATGCCTCCTCTGCATGCGTTCTCTGGAAGCCAGAAAGTGAATGGAGAGATAACCGCATTCTGCATCGCTGAGTTGGATGTTCCACTCCTTTTCCAACTGTGACATCGCCCGCCGTACACATCCGAAAATATGGGGATAGTCCGCCTTGATTTCGTCGATCAATGGATTGTTGATATTGATCCCATGGCGGAACCGATAGATGGCCGGTCCCATATGCTCGCCCAGATTCTCATACAGCTGTTCATCGCGATCGAATGGGATACCGCATTCCTGACACATGCGCGCAATCAATGTGGAAACCACCATCTGAAGGTAAATATCCTGTGCTTGTGTTTCCGTGGAGAAGCTGCTGCCCAGCAGATGAATTGTAATATAGGCAATCTCGGACTCGGGAATGTGAATAGCGCACGTTTCCTCAAGGCGTGCGGCAATCCCTGCTGCAACGGAAAATTCCGGCGCTTTGATCAGGTGACTGAGCTCTTCGTGCACCATTTCCACTGTTCTTCCGAGCTGAATCCGCTTCACGGCGATCGCCAGATGAAGCACCATATTACGCAGGGCATAATCAGAGAAAAACTTATTCAGCTGCGTTTCTGCCTCTTTTTCAAAATCCTGCAATCGTTCCAACGGGATAAGGCGGAACATTTCAAGATAGGAAACATCGGAGAAATTCAGTTCATCAGAGTTCATCAAAAGACTGTGCAGCACCAGATTTCGCAGAGCAGATTCATTCCCCGTCAGAAGGACTCCTTTTCCTTTTGCTGTCTTGACATATCTGCCCGTCGGATCAAGCTGCTCTTTGAATTCCTGTATATCGGCGTAGATTGTCGTCTTGCTGACGTGCAGGTTGTCTGCCAATAGTTGTACTGGAATATAGTCGTTATGAGACAGGAGTGTATAGGCGATTGCGGCAATGCGCTCTTTTTGCGAGAGCACATAACGATAGGGTTCTTCTTTATAGGCACCGGATTGAAAGCGTGACACCTGCTCTGCCGTGAGATGAAGGGAAATGCCCTCGCGCGACTTCCGAGATAGGGGAGGGAGCCCCTGCTCGTTCAGATAGTCATCGATGCGATTCAGGTCATAGCGAATCGTACGCTCGCTTATGCCAAGATCCTTCGCTAACATCTCGACTCTCAGAGCTGTTTTGTTCTGTAGAATACGGCGCAGGATTTCACCACAGCGTTCGTTCAGCAAAAGATCACCGCCTTTTGGGAGAATGGAAACATGGGAAGTGCCTCAGCAGGCACTTCCCATGGAACTGACGTGACATATTATTCTTCGTCAGGATTGTTGATGACTTTTCCTTTGGTCTGGATGAAGTTTGGCACCAACAAGACGACCAAGAAGAGTCCGAGGATAATAAAGATCCCCGTTTCTCCTAATGCATTCGCAAGAGAGCCGATGACAATGCCGAGAACGCCGAAGTCGAAATCACCGAATGTGGTATTCTGGAAGCCCAGCGATCCCAAAACGGGGAGCAGGAGGGCCGGCGTGAAGCTAATGAGAAGTCCGTTGACAAATGCGCCGATCGCCGCACCTCTGCGCCCGCCGGTGGCATTTCCAAAGATACCGGCCGTAGCGCCGCAGAAGAAGTGGGGAACAAGACCGGGGATGATGAGCACGCTGCCAGCAACGCCGAGGAGCAGCATACCGACGATGCCGCCGATGAACGATGCAACAAAGCCAATGACCACAGCTGTGGGCGCATAGGTGAAGAAGACTGCGCAGTCAACCGCAGGAACTGCGTTCGGGATGACGCGCGTTGCGATACCCTCAAATGCCGGGATCAGATCGCCGAGAATCATGCGAACGCCGGAGTAGACGACTGTGACGCCAACGGCAAATTTCAGACCTGCCATGATCGCAAAGAGGAATGGGGACATGCCGCCGGACAGTGTGCCGACATAGGTCGGACCGGCTGCAATGGCTGCGAGCAGATAGAAGAACGTCATGGTAATGGCGGTGGAGACGGTGGTATCCCGCAGGAATCCCCATTTCTCCGGAATCTCGATGTTTTCCGTGCTGTCCTTTGCATTGCCTACCTTGGAACCGACCCAAGCCGAGATGTAATATGCCAGACTGCCGAAATGCCCCATGGCGATACCGTCATGTTCTGTGACACGATTCGTATAGCCCTGACCGATTGCAGGCGAAATCGCACTCCAAGCACCGAGCAGGAAACCGCCGCTCAAGATGAGCTCCATGCCCTTCATGCCGGCTGTGCCGAGTACCGCGGAGAGGAGGCACGCCATGAAGAAGCTGTGATGTCCTGTAAGGAATACATACTTGAACTTTGTGAAGCGGGCGATCAAGAGGTTGACGACCAGACCGACAACAAGGATGGACATCGTCTCTACGCCGAGCACCTGCTGTGCCACGGACACGATCGCTTCGTTGTTCGGGACAACGCCGGTGATATGGAAGCCCTCCTGAATCATCTTGCCGAGGGGATCCAGATTTTCTACGATGAAACCTGCGCCGGCAGCGAGCATTAGATATCCGAGGATCGGCTTCAGCGTGCCGGTCATAATCTTATAGAATGGCTTTTTCAGTGCGACCAGACCCACAAGGGATACAATACCAATCAGGAGCGCTGGCTGTTGCAGCACGTCGCGTAAAAATTCCAAGAACTCCATATGAAACTACCTCCTGTCTTGTCGGTGTTATTTCAGAGCGAGCAAGGCGTCGAGCACATCCTCTTTGATCTTCTTTTTGTTTACATAGCTGCGGATGACGGCTACATTGCGCCCCTCAAACTGCTGTGCCAGTTCCTTGACCGTGACGATGAGGTCAGCAGGGCGCCCCTGCGCGGAATTAAAATCGCAGGACTCGACATCCGCGTCAATGGCCTCCTCTGCACAGATTTCCTGTATCTTCATCGCCAGCATGAGGCTGCTGCCGATGCCGTTGCCGCATACCGTCAATACCTTCAATTTCATACGATTGACTCCTTTGTTTACATAACAGGATCCTTTATGCTTCTTTAAAAGCTCCGCTATGGATGTAGGAAAGGATCTCTTTCTTTGTCATGCCGGCACGCACGCGTTCCAAGAACGTTTCGTCTTCGAGGAGCTGCATGAGCTCTGCCAGCGCGGAGATGTGGGAATTGTGATCGGTCGCACAGAGGAAGATCAGCAAATCCACAGGGTCGTATTCCTTGTTGCCGAAGGGAACAGGAGATGCGAGCCGCACGAATCCCATGCCCAGCTTCTTCACACCGTACTCCGGACGCGCATGCGGCATTGCAATTCCCGGGGCAATGACGATATAACTCCCGATCTCTTTGACCGTATTTACCATGGCATCTGCGTATTCCGCCGTCGTGTTGCCGACGGCTTCAAACATCGCTCCACCATAGCGAACTGCTTCCTCCCAGTCTTTTGCTGCCACATCGACAGCCACCGTCTGTTCGGTAAACAAATTTTCAATCATGCCATATCACCTACAGCCTGTCGGCCTTACAAAATCGTAAATCCGAGTCCGGACGCATCCTTGTAGAAGCCCTGTACCGTTTCGAGTGAGTATGCCTCCAGATCCTTGCCATAGTTCTTGCTCTTTGCCAAGATGTCATTCGGTACAGTGATGATGTGGCAACCGCATTTTTCGGCTTCGATGATATTGTAGAATTCGCGGCAGCTTGCCCACAGGAGTTCTGCCTTCGGCTTTGCTGCGCAGATTGCGGCCGCCTCTTTCATCAGCGCGGCGGCATCGGCGCCGGCGTCGGCAATGCGGCCTGCAAACACCGAGACAATGGCAGGTGTGTCTGCTGACAGTGCATCGACCACAGTTCGCGTCTGCTCCAGCGTGAAGATTGCCGTAACATTGAGCTTGCAGCCTTTTGCGGACAGCTTTTGAATGAGCGGTGCGGAGGATTCGCCCTTCGTGTTCGTCACCGGGATTTTGACATACACATTGTCACCCAATGCGGCAATTGTGTTCGCTTCCTTCTCCATTGTGACGAAATCATCGGAAAAGACTTCGAAGGACACAGGATCATCCGGGATGTGCTGCAGAACCTCGCGGGCATATGCTTTGTAATCCTTGACGCCAGCCTTCTTCATCAGGGACGGATTGGTGGTGAAGCCGCGGACGACCCCCTTGTGATAGACGCTGAGCATGTCCTCCAGATTTGCACCGTCGGCGAAAATCTTGATGTTTAAATCCTGTAATTTCATAGGATGCTCCTTTCTAGAGTTGCCTTGAAATTATTATATAATTTACAAAGGTTATGTGTAAATACGGAAAACTTGCGGTTCTTTTTCTGCAAAAGTGGTTTTATGGACAGGTTTTCAATCCGGCTTTGGGAAACCGACCGAATACTTGGTGGATGCGGAGGAAAGGAAGCTCTTCTTGCCATTGCTGAGCGCAAGAGCCGAGCCAATTCCCATGTTTGCGCAAAGTGAAGGACAAAAGGAGCAGTACCATCATGGATGCGCTGCGCTCCATTCAAGAAGAGTTCGATGCCTCTTTCGAAGAACTTTTTGAGACGATTACGACGGATAATGGGACGGAGTTTTCCCGTCTTCCCAAACTCGAAGAGGGACGTCGTCTACGCATCTATTACGCGCATCCATATTGTCCGAGTGACAAAAAGATGATCGAGAACATGAACCGCATCATACAGCGTTTTATCCCAAAGGGAAAGCGTTTAGAGGATTGCACGGCTGATGAGATCATGGCGATACAACAATGGCTCAGAGACCTGCCACGAAAGAAACTCGGTTACCACACTGCACAGGAATGTTTCCTGAATGAGTGTCGTAAGGCTTCGATCTGCTAGTCTTTTTTACCGTGCAACTTATTCTTGCAATCCACCCCTGAAAAATTTTCCTTCGCGGTATTGACAATCTTCTGAAACTTGTATATACTAAAGATAGTTAAGGAGGATTCAGCGGCAGCCTGATTCAGGACAGGCAGCCCCCCGTATGATCCGTAAGCGTACGGGCAGAGTTCTCCGGAGTTTCCACAGTGTTGACCGACGGTTGTTGGAAAGGGAGTCGGCGGTGCAGCTTCGCTGGCTGAGCGGAGGGCGCATTGCAGGTGTTCCCTGACGGACTGGGAGGAGATTCCGATGGGTCATTGAGTGGCCGCAGGGTGTCCGCACAGGAGTGCCAGGTTCCGGCACGTGACGGGACAGGGTGCCGAGCGAAGGTGCGGCAGGAGGATGCGGCAGCCCGCAGAGGACGGGCGCAGGGACATGGGAGGCGCGCAACAGAAGATCGTTTTCCCACGAGTGGATTCGTGGTATGTGCGTCGTTGTATGTCAAGGTAGTTTCTCAGCGTTTTGGAGGAAAGTTCTCCGCCCTATGCTAGCTCGGGCGAGGAACGAAGCAAAGACCGTTTGGATGCAAGAGAGTTACCTATCACTTCCCGTATTTTCCTCAAACCGCCGACAGGTGACGAGAAAGCCTGTCGGCGGTTTTGTATTGTTTGTGCGATGCGAAGTGCCCCCTGTGGGCAAGTCGATTTTCGTTTGATTGCATGTTTTGTTTTCTTTTTTATCAATCTTCTGTATACATGAAAATATGGACGTTTACATTCTGCATTTCTATGTTATAATACTTTCGTTATTTTTTCTTCATCTAGGTAAAGGACAGGTGGTTATCGCATGAAAGATTCGCACAATGAGTTCATGCAGCACGAACTGAGACTCCCCGAGCTCACCGTGCGCGGCATGCTGCTCGGCGCGATCCTCACGATCATCTTCACGGCCTCGAACGTCTACCTCGGACTCAAGGTCGGCCTGACGTTCTCGTCGGCGATCCCGGCGGCAGTCATCTCGATGGCGGTGCTCAAGATGGCGAAGGACGCGAACATCCTCGAGAACAACATGGTGCAGACGCAGGCATCGGCAGCAGGTACGC
>ERZ772921.450-NODE-450-length-25276-cov-114.239047_pt1 | contig 25276 bp, 20 predicted proteins | sample MGYA00512117_ERZ772921 | MGnify/ENA primary metagenome ERZ772921 (study PRJEB29015, sample SAMEA2737944) | human oral metagenome | biome: human oral; feature: human-associated habitat; material: dental | place: China | collected 2150 ...
CTGGACCTGCCGCGAAACCCGGTGCTCCGAAACCAGGTGCTACCGCGAAACCCGGCGCCGTGAAGCCTGGTGCGCCGAAGCCAGGTGCGGGCGGTGCCAAGAGTGCTGTCAAACCTGGACCTGCCGCGAAACCCGGTGCTCCGAAACCAGGTGCTACCGCGAAACCCGGTATGCCGAAACCGGGCGCCGTCAAGCCTGGTGCTCCGAAACCAGGTGCTACCGCGAAACCTGGTGCTGTGAAGCCTGGTGCCCCGAAACCGGGTGCTGGGACCGCCGCGAAACCCGGCATGCCGAAACCGGGCGGTACTGCCACGCCGGCTAAGGCCGCGACTCCGACCTTCACGGAGCCAACGAAATCCGGTACTCCGAAGCCAGCTCCCAAGCCTGGCATGCCGACGCCAGGAACCATGCCCCGGCCGCAAGCCAAACCTGGTCCAAAACCAGGTGCTCGTGCTCCGCGGGTTGCCAATAATCCCTTCTCCACTGGTGGAGACCGGCAAGCCCCCCGCCCCGGTGGGCGTAATGCCGGCGGCAACCGTCGCCCCGGCCAGGGCGGTGGCGCTAACGACCGTGCTAATCAACGCTCCAATAATCGAGGCGGGCGCGGCGCTAACCAATCAGATCAGCGCACTCCTCGTCCTGGTGGGCAAGGCACTGGTCAAGGACGTCGGCCTTCGCCGGCCATGATGCCCAGCCAGCCCAGCCCTGGGCAGATGCCGTCTCGTTCGGCTTCGGGTGGTGCCGGCGGGCCCCGCGGTCGCTCCGATAATCAGGGCTCTAACTTTGGTGGTCGCCCTGGTGGCGGCACTGGTGGGCGTGGTGGCCGGCGTGGCGGTACCGCGGGTGCGTTTGGTCGCCCTGGTGGTGCCCCACGGAAAGGCCGGAAGTCCAAGCGGCAGAAGCGCAACGAATACGAGGCAATGCAGGCCCCCAACGTTATTGGTGGCGTGCGGTTACCCGACGGTAAAGGCGCAACAGTCCGATTGGCGCGGGGTGCTTCTCTGTCTGATTTTGCGGAAAAAATCAATGCCGAGGCTGCTGCACTGGTGCAGGCCCTGTTTAACCTGGGTGAAATGGTGACCGCAACGGCCTCCGTGTCGGAAGAAACCCTCATGTTGCTTGGTGAGGAAATGAACTACGTGGTTGAGGTCGTTTCCCCTGAGGATGAGGACCGGGAACTGCTGGAATCCTTCGACCTGCAATTCGGTGAAGACACCGGTACAGAAGAAGACCTGGCGTCCCGCCCGCCGGTGGTGACCGTTATGGGTCACGTCGACCACGGTAAAACTCGCCTTTTGGACACCATCCGTAAAACCAATGTTGGTTCCGGCGAGGCCGGTGGCATCACTCAGGGTATTGGCGCATATCAGGTGAAGGTGAACGTTGACGACGCAGAACGTCAAATTACTTTCTTGGATACCCCGGGTCACGAGGCATTTACCGCCATGCGTGCTCGTGGCGCAAAATCCACCGACATTGCGGTGTTGGTGGTTGCCGCCGACGATGGTGTGATGCCGCAAACTGTGGAAGCCATCAACCATGCCAAGGCCGCCGACGTGCCGATCGTAGTTGCGGTCAATAAGATTGATAAGCCCGGTGCGTCCCCGGAGAAGATCCGTGGCCAATTGACCGAGTATGGTTTGGTGCCGGAAGAATATGGTGGCGACACCATGTTTGTCGATATTTCTGCTAAGCAGAACATCAATGTGGATGGGTTGCTGGAGGCCGTCTTGCTGACCGCCGATGCTTCTTTGGATCTGCGGGCTAACCCGGACATGGACGCTCAGGGTGTGGCTATCGAAGCCCACCTGGATCGTGGTCGTGGTCCCGTGGCGACTGTCATTGTGCAGCGTGGTACGTTGCGGGTTGGTGATTCCATTGTTGCTGGTGACACCTATGGTCGGGTGCGGCGCATGGTGGATGAATACAGTAATGATGTGGAAGAAGCAGGTCCGTCCCGACCCGTCCAGGTGCAGGGTCTAAATGGGGTTCCTGGCGCCGGCGACAATTTGCTGGTGGTAGAGGACGACCGGGTTGCCCGGCAGATTGCCAACCAGCGGAATGCCCGTAAGCGTAATGCTTTGGCGGCGCGGACCCGGAAGCGCGTGTCCCTGGAGGACCTGGATGCGGTGCTTAAGGAACAGTCCACCTTGAACCTGATTCTCAAGGGCGACAATGCTGGTTCTGTGGAAGCCTTGGAAGAGGCGTTGCTGAAGATTGATGTGGATGATGAGGTACAGCTGAACATCATTGACCGTGGTGTGGGTGCTGTGACTCAGACGAACGTCACGTTGGCTGCTGCTTCCGATGCTGTCATTATTGCCTTCAACGTGCGTGCTGAGGGCAAAGCCACCGAGGAAGCTAACTCGGAGGGCGTGGATGTGCGCTACTACACCGTTATTTACCGCGCTATCGAAGAGGTGGAGGCTGCCCTGCGTGGCATGCTGAAGCCGGTTTATGAGGAGCGTGAGGTTGGTAAGGCAGAGATCCGGGCCATCTTTAAGGCTTCTGCGGTGGGCTTGATTGCCGGCTGTAAGGTTGAGGAAGGCAAGGCGCGTCGCGGCGCATCCGTGCGGTTGGTTCGGGATGGCAATGTGATTGCCGCCGATGCCACGATCACCTCGTTGCGGCGAGAAAAGGATGATGTGACTGAGGTTTCCGCCGGTTACGAATGCGGTATGGTGTTGTCATACCCAGATATTCAGGTGGGCGATATCATCGAGGTCTTTGAACAGGTTGAGGTGCCCCGTACCTAAAACACGGTAAGTGTAATAATGTCCAGCCGCGGGCCGTGGGATGCTTGGGTTTGTTCCAGGTTACGGCCTGCGGCTGGAAAATGACTATCACGGCTCTACTTTTGGCATACGCTAGAGAAGGTGGGGCCGTGGGTTTTTATACTATTGGCGGGTGAAAACTCGTCGAAAAGTAAAAATTTGAAGGTAATAAGGAGAATAATCGTGGCTGATTCAGCACGTGCGCACCGATTAGCGAAACGGATTTTGCATATCGTTGCGTCCGCTATCGAGCGGGAAATTAAAGACCCTGGTTTGGCGTATATCACTATCACGGATACTCGGGTTACTGGTGATCTCCATGACGCAACCGTGTTTTATACGGTGCGGGGTAAGAATATTGCGGATGAACCCGATACTGAGGCGGCCGCTCAGGCACTGACTCGGGCGAAGGGACAGTTACGCAAAATTGTTGGTGACCAATTAAGCGTTCGGTTTACTCCAACGCTTACTTTCGAATTGGATACAATGCCGGAATCGTCTGCACGGATGGAGGAATTATTGGCGCGTGCCCGGAAGCGGGATGCCGAGCTGGCAAAACTGCGGGAAACCGCTACTCCGGCTGGGGACGCGAACCCATATAAAACCGACCCAGAAGAGTAATACAGTTTCATACATTTAACACCAATGAGGGGAGTTCGTTATGCAAGATCAATCCGCGGTGGCCGCATCGGTGACAGGCGAACCGCAGTGGGATGATGCCACTGCCTGGGTGCATGAGAATCATCGGTTTGCGGTTATCGGGCATATCACCCCCGATGCGGACGATGTGGGTTCCATGTGCGCCATGATTGCCGGCCTGCACCAACTGGGGAAAGAAGCGGTGGGGCTTATTGGGCAGAGTCTGCCTCTCGACGATTCGCTGCTCACCATTCCCGGGGCCGAGGACATTCTTGTGACGGATGAACTACCACCTTGTGACGCTATCATTGTGGTGGATTGTGGTTCTTCCGCCCGCATGGGCGCGTTGGAGGAGGCTGTGATGCGGCGGGAATCGGATGTGATTTTAATCGATCATCATGCCTCTAACCTGGGATGTCAGGGTATTAATCTCATTGATTACACCGCGGAATCATCCACGACCATCATTAGACAATGGTTTGAGCATTTAGGCGTAGAGATCACCCAGGATATTGCCCATTGCCTCTATGTTGGGTTGTTGACGGATACTGGTGGGTTTCGGTGGGGGCGGCCGGTCATGCATGCGTTGGCTCAGGAACTTGTGAATACTGGTTTGGATATCCGCACCATTGGGAATCAAATGTTTGATGGGTTGAGTTTTTCTGATCTCACAATGATTGGGAAGGTGTTGTCGTCGCTGGAGATACACCGGTCGGATTGTCATGAGATTGCTTTTGCGTTCGCTACCCATGATGTGATTGCCGGCCATAGTTTGCATGCGGTGGAGTCCATTGCCGACTATGTGCGGGGGATGAAAAACATTGATATATCGGTGGTGATTAAGGAATACCAGCCGGGTTTTGCGGGGGTGAGTTTACGGTCGGACACGATTGATGTGTCCGAACTGGCTCATTATCTTGGCGGTGGGGGGCATTTGCGGGCTGCGGGTTTTACCTGCTCCGGCACGATTGCGGAGATTACTGCCAATATAATTTCTGCCGCCAATAAGTCCTGTCCAGTATTACATCAGAATCAAGAAGCACCCATTCGATAATGATGGATTCGGAATCTGATGCTGGTGCGGTGGATCCTGGCGAGGTGCCGCTTAGTGCGGCGGGTGCCGGTGCTGCCGGTGACGTGGGTGCCGGTGCGGGAGATCAAGGAAATGTGAATCAGAAAAATTCGGATCAGCCGGTTCAAAAAGTGTTGGTCCAGGAGGTGTCGGCGGCCCGTATTTTGGGGTTGGCGCTACCCGCCCTGGGGGTGCTCATTATCACTCCCTTGTTTCTGTTGCTTGATACCGCTGTGGTGGGCCGCTATGGCGGTAAGGTGCTTTTAGCGGCTCTCGCTACTGGTACCACCCTGTATGCGCAGGTGACAACGCAGCTCACGTTTTTAAGCTATGGCACCACCATCCGGTCTTCGCATCAGTATGGTGCCGGGGATACTCGTGGGGCGATCAGCGAGGGGGTGCAGGCCACGTGGATGGCTGTGGTGGTGGGTGCTGTTCTCACCCTCATCATGTGGGTTGGTGCCCCACAGTTCACCCTGTGGTTGTCGCAGGATCCTACGGTGGCGCAGCTTGCAACCCAATGGTTGCGCATCACTAGTTTCGCTATTCCGTTGGTGCTCATTGACATGGCTGGAAATGGGTGGCTTCGGGGTATCCAAAATACCAGGCTACCCCTGGTTTTCACGTTGTCTGGGTTGGTTCCTGGCGCGATTCTTATCCCAGTGTTGGTGCTCCGGTTGGGGATTGCGGGGTCGGCGTGGGCAACCTTGGTGGGTACCGCGATCACAGCCACCCTGTTTTTAGGGGCGCTTGTGCGGGCCCGCACCGTTCATGGCGGGGATTGGCGGCCTAACCCAATCATGATGAAACAGCAGATCGTGTTGGGGCGCGACCTGATTTTGCGTTCTTTGGCTTTCCAGGTTGCGTTTATGTCTGCCGCTGCCGTGGCGGGTCGGATTGGGCCGCAGGCGTTGGCAGCGCACCAAATCCTGCTGCAATTGTGGAATTTTCTGACTTTGGTACTGGATTCTTTGGCAATTGCGGCGCAAACTCTCATCGGTGCGGCGGTTGGGGCCGGCTCTGTCATGGCGGCGAAACAGGTGGGGCAGCGGATTTTGGCCTACTCCACGGGGTTTGCGCTGGTGCTGGCCGCTGTGTTTGGTGCCGGGTTCGCGGTCATTCCCCGGATTTTCACCACTGATGCAGCTACGTTAGCTGCGCTGTCTGGGCCTTGGTGGCAGTTGGTGGCCATGATTCTCATAGGTGGGGTGGTGTTTGCCCTGGATGGGGTGTTGTTGGGGGCTGCCGATGCCAGCTATCTGCGGAATATTACGATTTGTGCGGTGATTGGTGGTTTCCTGCCTGGAGTTGCGGTGGCATGGTGGTGGCACACCGGATTAGTGGGGGTGTGGTGGGGGCTTTTAGGCTTCATTATGATTCGGCTAGTGGCGGTCGTGTACCGGTTTTATTCCATGAAATGGGTGGCGAATGGTATTCACACCGGTGAAGGCAGTGATGGGTGATGCTGCCGACAGGGCGATAGGGTGATTAGGATGATGCGCGGAATCGCCGGAGGCGGCCAAGTGGGTGATGGGGCAGTTTCGGGTTAAGATTATGTGGTTGTCTGCCGCATCACACCTTAGGGTTGTTGTGCCCAGTAGTCACCATGTGGTTATTGTTGCAGGTGGTGGGCGATATGGCATGTTGGTAACGCACGGTTGTAGCGTGACGGAAGTGATGAAGGTTCATCCAAGGAGGACACCATGACGCACACTTTATGGGCGGTGTCCGATTTGCATGCCGCGGTGCGTGATAATTCCCAGCACATCATGAGTATTCATCCCGCTGATCCGTCTGATTGGCTTATTGTTGCTGGCGATGTGGCGGAACGTAATAATGTCATTATTGATGTTTTGGCCATGCTGCGTAGCCGGTTCGCCAAGGTGATTTGGGTTCCAGGAAACCATGAGTTGTTTTCTCGCACATCGGACCGGTTTCGAGGTCGAGATAAATATAACGAACTTGTGGATTTATGCCGCAGGATTGATGTGTTGACCCCGGAGGATCCTTACCCCATGTTTCATGGGGTGACTATTGTACCGTTGTTTACGCTGTATGATTATTCGTTCCGCCAGCCGGGTTTGGGGGTGGAAGAGGCGGTGCAGTCGGCCCGGGATAAGGGCATTATGCTCACCGACGAGTTCGCTATTGCCCCGTTCGTAGATGTGCGTGGCTGGTGTTGGGATCGGCTGGCGTATTCCATTAAGCGGTTGTCTCGTACCACTGGGCCAACGATTTTGGTGAATCATTGGCCGTTAGTGGTGGAGCCGGTGAATCAGGTTCGGTTTACGGAGATTGGGTTGTGGTGCGGTACTCGGCACACCCGTTCGTGGGCGCGGCGTTATGATGCCCAGGTTGTGATTTATGGTCATTTGCACATGCCGGGGGAGATGGTTGTGGAAGGGGTTCGGCATGTGGAAGTGTCGTTGGGGTATCCGCGGGAGTGGCGGATGCCTGGCCATTTGGGTTTGTGGCCGTATCCGGTTATGGAGGTGGATGGAGAAAATGGTTGATCCATCGTTGTTTCCCGAGTCGGCAAAATTTTGCACGATGAATGTGGCGAATCATTCGACTGATCTGACTCGGTTTAATATGTTGCACCCGTTGGAGCGCGCATTGGTGGCGCATGCGGTTGATATTCGCAAAGCAGAGTTTGGTGATGCCCGGTGGTGTGCGCACCAGGCGTTGGCGGATCTCGGTAGGGATTCATCGCAGCCGATTTTGCGTGGTGAGCGGGGTATGCCATTGTGGCCGTCGGCGGTGTCGGGGTCGTTGACGCACACGAATGGGTTTCGGGCGGCGGTCGTGGCGCCCCGGTTGTTGGTGCGGTCGATGGGGTTGGACGTGGAGGTGGCGGAACCGTTACCGGAGGGGGTGATTCATTCTGTTGCCTTGCCGACCGAAATCGCCCAGTTGGAGCGGTTGCAAAGTCGGGGGGTGGATTGTGCCACAAAACTGTTGTTTTGTGTGAAGGAGGCAACCTATAAGGCGTGGTTTCCGCTTACCCATAGGTGGTTAGGGTTTGAGCAGGCCGAGATTGATGTACGGGATGATGGTACATGCACGTCGTATTTGCTGGTGCGCCCCACCCCGGTGCCGTTGATTGAGGGGCGGTGGCAGATTACCAATGGGTATATTGTGGTGGCCACCTATGTGACATAGAGTTACGTGAGGGTTGCGGGTCGGGCCACGAACACGGTGGCCAGGCGATTTCCGGTTTCTTTGACGAGGGCGATACTGCGTCCGTCGGGGGATACGGCGGCGTGGGTGCCGTCAAGACCACGTGCGGGCAACCACTGTCCCAGGCTGAGTGCGGTGGCTTCGGCTTCGGTGATGGCAAGGGTGGGGTAGCAGCGGGTGAGTGCTTGGTCGAGGCTGAGCGATAGGTGGGGGTCGGTTTCTAACTGCGTGAGGGTGCGGGTGTCGGCGAGAGTGAAGTTACCGACCGCAGTGCGGCGGAGGGCGGTGATGTGCCCACCAACGTGGAGGACTTCGCCCAAGTCCCGGGCAATAGATCGAATATATGTCCCCGAAGAGCAGTCAACAGTGATATTCATGTCGATGAACTCATCGTGGTGGTCGAAACCGGTGGGGGTGAGTTGGCTGATGGTGACTTCCCGGGCAGGGATGGTAATGGATTCGCCGGCGCGCACCCGTTCGTGGGCGCGTTTGCCGTCGATTTTGATGGCGCTGACCGCGGCGGGTCGTTGCATAATGCGTCCAATAAATTGGGAAAGTGCGGCGGCGATATCGTCGTCGGTGAGGTGAGTTGTGTCGGCACGGCTTATTTCGGCGCCTTCGGCGTCATCGGTGGTGGTGGCCATGCCGAGCCGGATGGTGGCTTGGTACGATTTTGTGGCGGCAACAAGGTGCGTGAGGAATTTTGTGCCCCGGTTTATGCCAACAATGAGCACCCCGGTGGCGAGCGGATCAAGGGTTCCGGCATGCCCGACGCGTCGGGTGTGGAAGATGCGGCGCAGCCGCCCAATGACATCGTGTGAGGTCATTCCTGCTGGCTTGTCGACGACCACAAGGCCGGAGGTGGCTAATGGATCTGGGGAGGCTTGTGTCATGACAGTTTAGTCTATGTGGTTTGCCGTTCATCACGTAGTCTTAATCCCGTGGATATTTGGCATGGGATTACTGAAGTACCGAAGGATTTGACCGGTTCCGTTGTGACCATTGGGGTTTTCGATGGCATGCACCGGGGGCATAGTCGATTGTTGGCGGCCGCAACAACCAGGGCGCATGAATTGGGTCTACCCAGCATATTGCTTACTTTTGACCCGCATCCATTGGCGGTGTTGCGCCCGGATCGGATGCCACCGTTGTTGGGGACGGTGACGCAGCGAGCGTCGTTAGCTGCTGCCCAGGGGATCGACCATATTTTGGCGATGAGTTTTAATGTTGCGGTGGCGCAGCTAAGCCCGGAAGAATTTTTCCTCCAGATTGTTCGGGATACGCTCAAAGCCCGAGCTGTGGTGGTGGGCTCGAATTTTACGTTCGGCAAAAAAGCCGCAGGTACCACGGAAGTATTGAGGGAACTCGGCCACAAGTATGGTATTGAGGTGCATGTCATTGATTTGTTAGTGGAGGATGATGCGGTGATTTGCTCCACGCTGATTCGGCGTTTGCTGGGTGAAGGTAAGGTGCGGGAGGCAAATGCCGCGTTGGGGCGGGAATTTTCTGTTGCCGGTGAAGTGGTGCGAGGTGCCGGCCGTGGAGGGCGGGAATTGGGGTTCCCAACAGCCAATTTATATTTCTCCGATTTGGTAGCGTTGCCCCAGGACGCTGTGTACGCTGGGTGGTTAATGGTGATATCGCAGGCACCTATCGACGGTGACATGAAACAGGGAGTACGGTACCCAGCCGCAATCTCGGTTGGGCACAATCCTACATTTGGCGATAAACGCCGCAGCGTAGAAAGTTATGTGATTGGTAAAAACGCCGATCTTTATGGGCACACGGTCGTGGTGGAGTTCGTGGACTGGGTGCGAAGCATGGAAAAGTTCACCGGTGTTCCCGAACTATTGGCTGCTATTCACCAGGATGTTGCTGAAACGCTACGAATCCTAGAGGTGGAGAAGTAAAAATGACAAAGATTATTTTAGATTTAGACATGGGTATTGATGATGCCCTGGCCCTGGCTTATGCGCTGGGATCCCCCGAATTGGAGCTCATTGGGATCACCGCCACTTACGGGAATGTGCTCGTGCAAGACGGGGTGCGTAACGATCTTGCCTTGTTGGAGCTCTTCGGCCGGCCGGACATTCCGGTGTTTGTGGGGGAATCGCATGCCCTGGCTAAGGATGGTTTCGAAGTGTTGCCCATCTCGGAATTCATTCACGGATCCAACGGTATCGGGGATGTGACTGTGCCGGACGCTGCTGCTTGCTGTCAGAAACAATCGGCGGTGGACTTCCTTATCGATAGTGTTGCTAAGTACGGTGATGACCTGGTGATCGTCCCCACCGGCGCCATGACAAACATTGCTACCGCCATGCGTAGGTCGCCGGAATTCGCGGAGCGGGCCCATATCGTGTTCATGGGTGGTGCACTCGCAGTGCCAGGCAATGTGAACGCGTGCGTGGAGGCAAATATCAGCCAGGATCCAGAGGCTGCGGACATCATGGTGCGGCATGGCAAGGATGTGACCATGATTGGTTTGGACGTCACTCTGCAAACCCTTTTGACCTATGAGGAAACCCGCAAGTGGCGGGAATTCGGGACGCCGGCAGGTCAGCTTTTAGCTGATGCTACCGACTATTACATCAAGGCCTACGAGACCACAGCTCCTGAACTGGGTGGTTGTGGTCTGCACGACCCGCTTGCGGTAGGTGTTGCCATCGATCCAACATTAGTGACACTTCTACCCATCAATCTGAAGGTGGATCTAGAAGGCCCGACCAGAGGCCGCACCATTGGGGACGAAAACCGGATGGGCGAGTCTGCAACTACTCGGGTGGCGGTCGCAGTGGATGCGTCCCGATTCCTGACTGAGTTTATGACCCGGGTAGGGAAAGTCGCCGCAGGTTTGTAATATGTGCTACGATGCTTGAGGTTTCCCGTACTGGGGTTCACAACAGTTGGGAAATAGCAGCTTATGTGGCTGTTAGTAGTATGTAGTGTGGACTGAAATAGTATCAAGGAGTAGTTCCTATGGCGTTGACCGCCGAGCAGAAGAAAGCAATCCTAGCCGAGTATGGTCTCCACGAGACCGACACCGGTTCCCCCGAAGCACAGGTGGCATTGTTGACCTCCCGGATCAACGCCCTGACCGAACACCTGAAGTTCCACAAGCATGACCACCACTCCCGTCGCGGCCTGCTGTTGCTGGTGGGTCGCCGCCGTGGGTTGCTGAAGTACCTGGCCGCCAATAATGTGGACCGGTACCGTGACCTGATTTCCCGCCTGGGGTTGCGTCGCTAAGCATTAACCGTGCCTTGCGCCCTTTACCGCTCACAAGTGGTGAAGGGCGTTTTTGTTATTTCTTGAACCCGCAGGCAAAAGCATAAAAGCAAATTCCGTAGCGGTTGTGGCTATGTTATGATTTTCATCGTTGTGTTTTTCCAAAGAATCGAAATCAATCTTGACAGACGGCACCGATGACCGTCGCAGCCACGACAATACAGAGGAGACGTGCGCTATGAGCAATAAAAACACCAGGAAAGCAATTTCTTATAACGAGGATACCGAATTTGGTATTACCGAAGCCACCGTCACCGTCGACAATGGTGACTTTGGTTCCCGCACTATCCGGTTTGAAACGGGACAATTAGCCCGCCAAGCAGGCGGTTCCGTCACCACTTACCTAGACGAAGACACCATGTTGCTGTCCACCGTCACGGCTTCGAAACAACCCCGGGAAGGCTTCGATTTTTTCCCATTGACCGTAGATGTGGAAGAACGCATGTACGCCGCAGGGCGGATTCCTGGATCATTCTTCCGGCGGGAAGGACGACCGTCGACCGAAGCCATTCTCGCCTGCCGACTTATCGACCGTCCATTGCGTCCAACCTTTGTCAAAGGGCTGCGGAACGAAGTGCAAGTTGTGGTGACGGTTTTATCCATCGACCCTAAAGACATGTACGATGTGGTTGCCATTAACGGCGCATCCGCCGCAACCCAACTCTCTGGCCTGCCAGTATCCGGCCCGGTGGGGGGCGTGCGCATGGCATTGATTGCGGACAAGAAACATCCGAAAGGGCAATGGGTGGCATTCCCCACCCACGCGCAACACGAGGAAGCCATTTTCGAACTCGTTGTTGCCGGTCGCATTGTGGAGAAAAAAGTCGGCAAGAAAGTCTTCAATGATGTTGCCATTATGATGGTCGAGGCCGGCGCCACCGAAGGGGTCATTGATAAAATCTCCGAAGGTAAACCCGCCCCTACCGAAGAAGTAGTCGCCGAAGGCCTGGAAGCTGCGAAACCCGTCATCGAACTCCTCTGTCTCGCCCAACGTGGCCTCGCCGACCGAGTGGCCAAAGAACCTCAAGAATTCCCGCTCTTCCCACCATACAGCGATAACATCTACCAAGCAGTAGAACGCAAAGCCACCAAAAAACTCCGTGACCTGCTGACTATCAAAGACAAGCAAGAACGCGACGACGCCACCAACGCTTACCTCGAACAGGTGATGGATGGCCTCATCGGTAAATTTGCCGAGGATCTGGGCGAAGCCGATGCCGAAAAAGAAATCCGGGCCGCCTACAGCGCCGTCATGAAGAAAATTGTGCGCCATATGATTTTGACGGAGCATTTCCGCATCGACGGCCGGGGCGTGACTGACATCCGGGATCTGGGGGTAGAAGTTGATCTGATTCCCCGCGCCCATGGCTCTTCCCTTTTCGAACGCGGCGAAACCCAAATCATGGGTGTGACCACACTCGACATGTTGAAGATGGAACAACAAATCGACTCGCTCACGCCCACCACCACCAAACGCTATATTCACCACTACAACTTTCCGCCCTATTCCACCGGAGAAACCGGCCGGGTTGGTTCCCCGAAACGTCGTGAAATCGGTCATGGCGCCTTAGCGGAACGCGCCCTCGTGCCCGTCATCCCCTCCCGGGAGGAATTCCCCTACGCTATCCGGCAAGTTTCCGAAGCGCTTGGCTCGAACGGTTCCACCTCCATGGGCTCCGTGTGCGCATCCACCCTGTCTCTCTACAACGCCGGTGTGCCGCTCAAAGCCCCCGTCGCCGGCATCGCCATGGGCCTCGTGTCCGATGTGGTCAACGGCAAGGAACGCTATGTGGCGCTCACCGACATCCTCGGCGCCGAAGACGCATTCGGCGACATGGACTTCAAAGTGGCGGGCACCGCCGACTTCATCACCGCCCTGCAACTCGACACGAAACTCGACGGCATCCCCTCCAAAGTGCTGGCCGACGCGTTAGCGCAAGCCCGGGATGCCCGGCTCACCATTCTCGACACCATGGCTGAAGTCATCGACATCCCCGACGAAATGAGCCAATTCGCGCCCCGCATCACCTCTGTGAAAGTGCCAGTATCGAAGATCGGTGAGGTCATCGGCCCGAAGGGTAAAACCATCAACCAAATTACCGAAGAAACCGGCGCCGAGGTGTCCATCGAAGAAGACGGCACCGTATACATCTCCGCAACCTCCGGTGAGGCCGCCGATGCTGCGATCGAAAAAATCAACGCCATCGCCAACCCCCAACTACCGAAAGTAGGGGAGCGGTTCCTGGGCAGCGTCGTCAAAACCACCCCATTCGGCGCGTTCGTCTCCCTGTTGCCTGGCCGCGATGGCCTGGTGCACATCTCCAAACTAGGTGGCGGTAAACGTGTCGAAAAAGTCGAAGACGTTGTCAATGTTGGCGACAAGATCGAGGTAGAAATCCTCGACATCGACAACCGCGGCAAAATCTCCCTCGGACTCAGCGGCGACAACATCTAACCCGTAACACCGCACAACACGAGCCCATCACCCACCAGGTGGTGGGCTTATTCTGATGGTGAGTTTCTTTCTGCACTAGACTGCTATTGCGAAACAAATATCGTCGAAAAGCACGCTAAGGAGAACACCATGACCATCAAAGTAGGCGTCCTAGGAGCACAAGGCCGAGTCGGACAAGCCGTAGTTGCTGGCGTTACCGCCGCCGACGACCTGGAACTCGTCGCCCAAATCGACCGCGACGACACCCTCCAAACGCTTATCGACGCCCAAGCGGACGTCATCGTCGACTTCACCACCCCCAACGTCGTCATGGACAACCTCGAATTCTGCCTCACCCACGGCATTCACTGCGTGGTCGGCACCACCGGATTCACCCCCGAACGCCTCACCCAAGTCGAAGCCTGGGCCACCAGCAACAACACCAACTGCCTCATCGCCCCCAACTTCGCCATCTCCGCGGTCCTCACCATGCAATTCGCTAAACAAGCCGCCCGCTTCTTCGACTCCGCCGAAGTCGTCGAATACCACCACCCCAACAAACTCGACGCCCCCAGCGGCACCGCCATCCACACCGCCGAAGGCATCGCCGCCGCCCGGCGCGCCGCCCACCTGCCTGCCATGCCCGACGCCACCACCCAAGCCATCGACGGTGCCCGCGGCGCCAACGTCGACGGTGTCCCAGTCCACGCCGTACGCATGACCGGCATGGTCGCCCACGAAGAAGTCATCTTCGGCTCCCAAGGGCAAACACTCATCATCCGCCAAGACTCTTACGACCGCATGTCCTTTATCCCCGGTGTCCTCCTCGGCGTACGCAACGTGGGCACCCACCCAGGGCTCACCGTCGGCCTGGAACACTACCTGGGAATCTAAACCATGGCGCAGGCATCACACCTTCACGTGCAACTAGTGGCACACAGCCAATTCCACCCCCCAACCGATATCGGTTGGGAAACCGACGCAGCTACTGACCCAGAAGCGCTCGTTGAATTCGCAGGTCGTGCCTGCTACGAAACCTTCAACAAACCCAACCCCCGAACCCGAAGCAACGACGCCTACATCCGCCACATCATGGAAGTCGGGCACCTTGCCCTGCTGGAACACCCCACCGCTACCATCTATGTGCGCGGTATTTCCCGCGGGGCAACCCACGAACTCACCCGCCACCGGCATTTCAGCTTCTCACAACTCTCCCAACGCTTCGTCCACCCCGAAGAATCCGAAGTTGCCGTGCCGAAACTCATCGCCGACGATGCGGAACTATCCCAAGTATTTTTCCGCGCCATCGACAACACCCGGTTGGCCTACGACGAACTCCTCGCCGCCCTGGAACTCAAACTACGTGACGAACCTAACGCGGTACTCCGACGCAAACAAGCACACCAGGCAGCCCAAGCTATCCTGCCGCGCGCCACCGAATCCCGCATCGTAGTCACCGGTAACTTCCGCACCTGGCGGTATTTCATCGGCATGCGCGCCACCGAACACGCCGACGTGGAAATCCGGGAACTCGCCGTGGCCTGCCTGAAACTCCTTAAAACCGCCGCCCCCACAGTCTTCAGCGACTTTGAAATAGCCGCCCTTGCTGACGGAACGGAAATGGCAACCAGCCCATACGTCACCGACTTTTAGACACACTCAGCAGAAATTTATCTGCTAAGTTACAAGTAATCCACACAAACGGGGTAACCTTGTTGTTCATGAGCACAGGTTTGGCAGCGAAGACGGGTGCCGACGTATTCGGCACAATTTCCGTCGCAATGGTTACCCCCTTCACTACCACAAATAATGTGGATCTTGACAAAGCCACCCAGTTGGCACGTCACCTTGTCGACCACGGCGTCGACTCGCTAGTGCTAGCAGGCACTACCGGAGAATCACCCACTACCACGCTGTCGGAAAAACTCGACCTGCTCACCGCTGTCCGCCGCGAAGTCGGCGACAGCATCAAAATTATTGCCGGCGCCGGCACCAATAACACCGCCGCGTCGGTAGAATTAGCACGCGCCTCAGCTCAAGCCGGGGCCGACGCCCTCCTGGTAGTAACACCCTATTATTCCAAACCAAGCCAGGAAGGCCTCTACCATCACTTTGCGACAGTTGCGCAGGCCACTGACCTGCCTGTATGCTTATACGACATTCCGCCTAGGTCAGTAGTGCCTATCGCCGCCGACACCATGCGTCGACTAGCTGAACTCCCCACCATCCAAGCCGTCAAAGATGCCAAAGGCAATATTGCCGAGGCAACCGCCCTCATTGCGGAAACTGGCCTGGCCTGGTATTCCGGTGACGACCCCCTCAACCTTCCCTGGCTGAGCGTGGGCGCCACCGGATTCATTTCAGTTATCGGCCATCTCGCACCGGCACAACTTGTCCAATTACATCAATCGTTTAATAATGGCGACCTTGCCCAAGCGCGCAAGATCAACGCTTCACTCAACCCACTGGTAGCAGCCCAAGGAAAACTAGGTGGAGTCACCATGGCCAAGGCCGGCCTCAAACTCCAAGGCCTCGATATGGGGACTCCTCGCCTACCGGTGATGGCGGCAACCACGGAGGAGATCGAAGCGCTACGCCGTAACATGGAAAAATCTGGAGTTTTATAATATGACTGAACCCCGTAGTCGTTCCCGAAAGGTTACCCGTAAAGCGGGACCCCCGGAGGCTGCTGAATCGCCGGTATTCCAGGCACCCACCGCTGCGAAAACCGCAGCAAAAACCACGCCCAAAAACTCAAAAACTGGTGCGCCGAAAACCACCACAACCAAAACTGGTGCGGCAAAAACCGCCACGAAAACCACCACATCCCAAAAAACCGGCGGCTCTAAAACCCCGAAAAAAACCACCGGTCGGGGTTCGGGACCCGTCGGGCGAGATAACCGTAACCGGCGCAATGTGGTCAAATCCATGCAAGGCGCCGACCTGACCGGGCGGCTGCCCCTTCCGAAAAACCCACCCAAAAACGGGCTGCGCATCTACGCCCTCGGTGGTATATCCGAAATCGGCCGCAACATGACCGTTTTCGAATATAATAACCGCCTTCTCATCGTGGATTGCGGCGTGCTTTTTCCCTCCTCCGGCGAACCCGGGGTCGACCTTATCCTGCCCGACTTTGGCCCCATCGAAGACAAAATCGGCAATGTTGACGCCCTCGTCATTACTCACGGGCATGAAGACCATATTGGTGCCATCCCCTGGCTGCTGAAACTCCGGCCCGACCTGCCGATCATTGCCTCCAAATTCACCCTGGCCTTGATCGCCGCCAAATGCCGGGAACACCACCAGCGCCCCAAACTCATTGAGGTGGGTAACACCTCCGTGGAGAACCGAGGGCCATTCAACCTTCGCTTCTGGGCGGTCAACCACTCTATACCCGACTGCCTCGGCATCGCCATTAAGACCAAGGCGGGCCTTGTCGTCATGACCGGCGACATTAAACTTGACCAAACCCCACCAGACGGTCGACCCACCGACCTGCCGGCCCTGTCCCGCCTCGGCGACGAAGGTATCGACCTGTTCCTGTGCGACTCCACCAACGCCACCACCCCTGGAATCTCCGGCTCCGAATCCGCCATCGCCCCAACCCTTAAACGCATCGTGGCGGATGCGAAACAACGCGTCATCCTCGCTTGCTTCGCCTCCAACGTGTACCGGGTGCAGGCCGCGGTGGATGCGGCTGTCGCTGCCGGCCGCAAGGTGGCCTTTAATGGTCGCTCCATGATCCGCAACATGGAAATCGCCGAAAAACTCGGCTACCTTCGGGTTCCTCGTGGCACCATTGTCAGCATGGATGACGCCACCAAGATGGCGCCCCATAAGGTTATGCTCATCACCACCGGTACGCAGGGTGAACCCATGGCTGCTCTGTCGCGCATGGCGCGCCGGGAGCATCGGCAGATCACGGTGCGTGATGGGGATGTGATTGTGCTGAGCTCGTCGTTGGTGCCAGGCAATGAGGAAGCGGTGTTTGGTGTGATCAACATGCTGGCCCAGATTGGTGCCACGGTGATTACCAATAAGGACGCCAACGTGCACACTTCGGGCCACGGCTATTCCGGGGAGTTGCTGTTCCTCTATAATGCGGCGCGGCCGAGGAATGCCATGCCGGTGCATGGTGAATGGCGGCATTTGCGGGCCAATAAGGAGCTAGCCATTGCCACCGGTGTGGACCGAAACCAGGTGGTGTTGGCCCAAAACGGTGTTGTGGTGGACATGGTGAACGGTAAGATTTCCGTCGCCGGCCAGATCCCCGTGGGCAACCTGTATGTGGACGGCGTGACCATGGGTGATATCGACCAGGAGGTGCTTGACGATCGCACGTCGATGGGTGAAGGGGGTCTGATTTCGATCACTGCTGTGATTGACAACCGCACCGGCCGCCTGTTGGAGCACCCAACGGTGCATGCGAAGGGCTTCTCCGACGATGCGAAAACCATGATGCCGGAGGTCCAAAACCTGGTGGAGAACACCATGAATGATTTGGCCGCTGAGGGCGAAAACGATCCCTACCGCATGGTGCAGCACCTGCGTCGGAAAGTGTCACGGTATGTGGAACAGACGTGGCGGCGTAACCCCATGATTATGCCCACCGTTGTTCCCATGAGCTCGGACGTGCATTCACCCATCGATGATGATGAGGTGAAACGCAGCCGCCCCAGCCTCTAAACCACCCTAGCTGGCTGTAACTGGAAGGTAGCCTAGGAGCTAATTAAAGTCATGTCGCCTGATGATTACACTGTGTGACATGACTTTTTCTGATGTGCAACGCCACAAACTCGTTCACTTGCTGCGCGAGGTTGGCCCGGATGCGCCCACACTCTGCGAAGGGTGGACGACACTGGATCTGATCATACATTTGGTCATTCGGGAAAATTACCCGTTGGCTGCCGCCGGAATGATGGTGCCGCAACTATCGGCTAAATTAGCGGCCCAAACCCAGCAGCTGAAGGCCACCGTGCCGTATACCGAATTGGTGGATCGGTGGGAGCGGGGGTCACGATTGTGGCCGGTGGCGAAGGCGGATCGGTGGTTGAACGCGGTCGAACATTTTGTGCACTATGAGGATGTTTCCCGGGCCCAGCCGGGGAAGGCGGACCAGCCGCAGCATGTGGATCGGGCAGATGAACAGGCGTTATTGCGTGGCCTGAAGTCCATGTCGAAAATGCTGCTTCGTTCTTCGACGGTGCCGGTGGTGGTGCAGCCCGATGGGTGGCCGCGGGTAGTGGTACACGATACGCGTGGGGTGGCGCACAATGGCAGCGGCGTGGCGACCGTCAGTGGCCCGGTGGGGGAGATCGTTTTATGGCTATTTGGTCGTGATGTTGCACAAGTAACGGTGGATGATGTATCGGCGGGTATTCGTCGTTCGCAGGCGTAGCCTCACGCGGGCGGGTGTGGTGCGGAAACCTCCGGTGAGTTGGCGTAGGGGAGGGGCGAATTTCGCCTAGGTTTTTCGCTATCATCCCAAGATAATGTGACAAAAATTTATTGTTGTCTTTCAGTGTTGCGTGAGTGAAAGTAGTGACATAAGCGGTTACACTGTGATGCATGACTGTCAGAAGCACTTCTTCGACGGGCGATGCGCAAGGTAGCCGCACGCCCCACCCCGACACCGGTGAATCCAGCTCCGCTAACAGCTTGACGGGAGATGATGTGACATGTCGGATACGGTAAGTTCTACTTCCGGTCAGGATACGGGCTATGCTTCTCGACGGGCCGCAGCAACCTCTGGCGAACGAACCGGGTCTGCGGTTTCCGCGGTTGGGGCGGGCTTGACCGCGGCCTTTGGCGTGACCGCTCGTGGCTTAGGCAATGTCACCCGACTGGTAAAGAACCGTAAGGCATCGCGTGCGTCACATGATACGTCAGATACTGAGGAGCTTAATGAGGTGGCCGGCAAAAAATCGACGAGTAAAAAGACGGCCGCAAAGAAGACCGCCAGCAAAAAACCCGCGGGCAAGGGTGAACCAGCAAAAACAAAGCCCGATGCGGATAGTGTTGGGCTGGCCCTTATTGCGTTGGCGGTGGTGCTGGGCGCCTCCGTGTGGTTCGAAGTCGCCGGCCCCATTGGTTCGGCAATCGCCACAATGACCTACCTGCTGATGGGGGCTGGTGCGTTGATACTGCCCATCGCGCTCGTCGTGTTGGCGGTCGCACTTATGCTGGGCTACCAGCCGCATCCACAAAATCGCATGCGCACCATTGGTGGTTCGGCGCTCATCATTGCCGCCATGTTGGGCCTATTGCAGATCATGGCGGGGAATCCCGAAGCGTGGAGCGATCGCATGCAAGCCGGTGGCGTCATTGGGTTTGTGATTGGTGGCCCGCTGGCCGCAGGTTTTACCGAATACCTGGCCATCCCGTTATTGCTGCTGTTGATAGTTTTCGGGGCGTTGCAGGCGACCGGCATTAGCGTGCGGGAACTATTCATTATTATTCGTAATTTTATAGAACGCCATCGTGATGACGAGGATTATGACGATTATTACGAAGACGACTACGACTATGTTGACCAGGAAATAGCGGCACGCGCAGAGGGGCGCCCGGTGCCAACCCGCCGGCCCCGACGAACCCCGCGGCGACAGCAAGAGCGTTACGACGAGGAACCGTACGATGATTACGACGACTATGACGACTACAGCTATTCCGATGCGGAAACCTCTGCCTTTCCGCGGCAGAACACCGAGGAACGCAAGAAGTTAACGACCGACACCGATGAATTCCCGCCGGTCACCGCATCCCGGGCGGCTCGATCCCGCCGGCCGCGTTCCCGCCAAACCATGCGACCCGCCCAAGGGGCAGCCCAGGCGGCGGCAAAAGCCGTGTCGGATGTGGCCAAAGCCGCCGGCACCGCGGCAACCGCAGCATCCACGGCAGTAACCGGTGCCGCCGCGGCGAAAGCCAACACCACCGGTGCCGTCGCTGACGCGGTGACCGATGCCGCCGCGGACGTTGCCTCCCAAACAGTAAAGTCCGCGGAAAAACTCGGTACCGCTGCGCTTTCCGGGGCAGCTGGTGTGGCTGATGCCGTGGCCCGGTCGCAAAAGAACCTCCGGCAGGCCCAAGGTCGGCACAACAATGCCGAAATTACAGCAGGCAATGCGGAAGCGGACACCGAACCCATTGCTATGCGCCCAACCCAGGGGGCAGCTAATGCTGGAAAACATGCCGTGGACCTGGCCGATACGGCCGCCGCTGACTCGTCGGCAGAAGACGGGGCGGCCGACACGGCTTCGCAGGCGATGGGGAAGCACCATTTGGTGGAGGGACCCGACTACCAAATCCCCAGCACATCCCTGCTCACCCCGGGGGCTCCTCCAAAGACTCAAACCGCGGCTAATGATCGCATGATTGAGGCCATCACCGACGTGTTCACGGAGTTCAAAGTGGACGCCCACGTGGTGGGATTCAGCCGCGGCCCAACAGTGACCCGCTACGAGGTGCAGCTAGGCCCCGGCGTGAAAGTATCAAAAATCACGAATTTGCAGTCGAATTTGGCTTACGCCGTTGCCACGGATAACGTGCGATTGCTCACCCCCATCCCAGGAAAATCGTTGGTGGGCATTGAGGTTCCCAACACCGACCGGGAAATGGTGCGGTTGGCGGATGTGCTCAATAACCCAGCCATTCACGAAGACGTGGACCCCATGCTCATTGGGTTAGGTAAAGACATTGAGGGGCATTTTGTGGCCCATTCGGTGCAGAAAATGCCGCACCTGCTTGTTGCGGGCTCCACCGGCTCCGGTAAGTCAGCGTTTGTGAATTCGCTACTGGTATCGCTGCTCACCCGCGCTACCCCTGAGGATGTGCGACTGATTCTCGTGGATCCGAAAATGGTGGAGCTCACACCATACGAGGGAATCCCACACCTGATTACGCCGATCATCACCCAGCCGAAAAAAGCTGCCGCCGCATTGCAATGGTTGGTGGAAGAAATGGAACAACGCTACCTGGACATGAAATCGGCCCGGGTGCGGCACATCAAAGACTTCAACCGGAAAATCCGCGCCGGCGAGATCGAAACCCCCGCCGGCTCCCAACGCGAATACCAGGCCTACCCCTACATCGTGTGTATCGTGGACGAGTTGGCGGACCTCATGATGACCGCCCCGAAGGAGATCGAAGACTCCATTGTGCGCATCACCCAGAAGGCCCGGGCGGCAGGTATTCACCTGGTTTTGGCCACGCAACGCCCATCGGTGGATGTGGTGACCGGGCTGATTAAGACCAACGTGCCGTCCCGGCTAGCGTTCGCCACCTCATCGCTGACCGACTCGCGCGTGATCTTGGACCAGGCGGGTGCGGAAAAACTCATTGGCATGGGCGATGGGCTGTTCATCCCGCAGGGCGGGCGGCCGCAACGCATCCAGGGCGCATTCGTCACCGATGAGGAAATCCAAGCAGTGGTCGATGCCGCCCGGGAACAGGGCGAACCGGTGTACACCGAGGGCGTGACCGAGGACAAGTCCGCGGAAAATAAGCGAGAAATCGATGACGATATCGGCGACGATTTAGAGAACCTCCTCCAGGCGGTGGAGCTGGTGGTGACCTCACAACTCGGGTCAACATCAATGTTGCAGCGCAAAATGCGCATCGGGTTCGCCAAGGCCGGCCGCCTCATGGACCTCATGGAATCCCGGGAGATCGTGGGTCCCTCGGAGGGCTCCAAGGCCCGGGAGGTGCTCGTGAAACCGGAGGAATTAGACACGGTTTTGTGGCTGCTTCAAGGCGCGGACCCGAAGAATGCCCCGAAGGAAAACCCTGGTAGTGACGCCCCTGATGGTGGTGGTGCTGTGTCGGCCAATGATGGTGGTACCAAGGTTGCTGCAGCCACATATAACCCCACTCAGAATGCGTTCTAAAACGTGCTAGCATAGGATGACATCGTTGGAGGGGAGTACCCCATAATCAGCGTAGACCGTCAACACGTGACGCTTTTTTCAAGACGATCCGGTCTCGCTGGCCCGCACCACCTGGCGTCGTCAAGCAGGAAATACGCACTAGTGGGTGGGGGAGACCTCCGGCTCTATTTGTACGTAATACGAATAAGACCGGAGGTCTTTTTATGGAAGTAAACCTGATGACCTGGGCGATCACTATTGCATTAGTAATCGGCCTGTTCATTTTCGACTTCTATTCCCATGTGCGCACACCGCACGAACCTACCCTCAAAGAATCTGCCATTTGGTCGCTGGTTTATGTGACCCTGGCCTGCCTCTTCGGCATTTTCCTGTGGTTTACATGGTCCGAGCCCGGTAACCCACATCAGCATGGGTTGGAATTCTTCCACGGCTATATTGTGGAAAAAGCACTTAGCGTCGACAACCTGTTTGTGTTTGCCCTCATCATGGGCAGTTTCCAGGTGCCACGGAAATATCAGCAGAAGGTACTGCTCATCGGAATTATGCTGGCGCTTGCCTTCCGGCTCGTGTTTATTCTGCTGGGCAAAGTCGCCATCGACGCCTGGTCTGATGTGTTTTACCTGTTTGGTCTGTTCCTGCTGTATACCGCGGTGAAGCTGGTCATTGACGAAATTCGGCACGTGCCGGAAATAAATCCGAACGACATGTGGTTGATTAAAACCTTGCGTCGGATCATTCCGGTGGCCCACGGTTATGAGAGCGATCACCTGTTTATCCACAAAAAGGGCCAGTTCGCCGTGACCACGCTGCTTGTGGCGTTGATCGCTATCGGCATGATTGACGTGATGTTTGCGCTGGATTCCATTCCGGCGATCTACGGTATTACGGTGGAACCCTATATTGTGTTCACCACAAATGCGTTCTCGCTGCTGGGACTACGGCAAATGTACTTCCTGCTCGATGGGTTATTGGACCGGTTGGTGTTCCTGCCCTATGGCCTGGGCGGTGTGCTGGGGTTCATTAGCGTCAAACTCATCCTGCACGCGCTGCACGAAAACAAACTAGGGTTTATCAACGGTGGCGAGTCGGTACCGGTGCCGGAAATTCCCACCGTATGGTCGCTCGTAACCATTGTGGGCATTTTAACCATTGCGGTGGTTGCCTCGTTGATCAAGGTGAAACGCGACGAAGCGCAGGGTGCCATTGCCCTGAAATGGAATAAAGACTACGACGATATTCCCATGAATGGCGCGGAAGCAGACGGCACCCCAGCGAGGCCGAAAAACCCTTCGACAAGTAACGCTTCGGCGGACGGAAACCCGCGGGAAACCTAGACACCAAAGATGTTCAGTACCGGGTTCCAGGTGTGAAACACCCGCCCGGTGAGCGCATTATTGGTGTGGAATGGATCATCGGCCATAAGTGCCTCAGCGTCGGCAATCGTGGCGGAATCGTCAAGTTGAATCACAATGAGAGCGTCACCATCCCCATCGGTATAGGGGCCGGAACCAATGAGTTTGCCTTCCTCTTTCAGCTTTCCGAGAAATTCCCGGTGGGCGGGGCGCAGTTCGATGATCTGCGGGCTGTCAGCGGGGTAGTGGTATTCAATAGCAAAAACAGTCATGATTTTGATGCTAGTCGGTGATGAGGTTCCGCATGGGGTGATTCCCAGTCCATCGTTGTAGTGTTGTTATTTATGAATGATGCCGTCTCTAGCGCACCAACCCCAGCCAAGCCGTCGAATCTGAATGTTCCTAACATCCTGACCAGCATACGGATCTTGGCTATTCCCCTCTTTGCCTGGTTAGTGCTCCGCAGCGAAGGCCAACACATGTCCTGGATGTTATGGTCGTTGGGCTGCTTCGTGGCGTTGATGATTACCGACAAACTTGATGGTGATATTGCGCGTGCGAAAAACCTTGTGACCGACTTTGGGAAAATCGCCGACCCCATCGCCGACAAGGCCTTGATTTCCACGGCACTCATCTGTCTGAATATTAATGGCAGCCTGCCCGTGTGGGTGACCATCGTGATCCTAGTGAGGGAGATCGGCATCACAATTTGGCGGATGTTTGAGCTGCGTAAAGGCAATGTGGTACCCGCATCGAAGGGTGGAAAGCTGAAAACCGTCCTGCAAACCATTGCGGTCACACTATTTTTAATACCACCGGCGCACATATTCCACTACCCGGCACTGGTGGTCATGCTTATCGCAGTGGTGGTGACCACGGTTACAGGCTGCCAGTATATTGTGGACTCCATGAAACTGAAAAAGACGGTGACCGGTGAGTAGCACGGTTACGGCGCGGGAAGTCATTACTTCGCTTATCGACGCAGGTCAGACCGTTGCTACTTGTGAATCCCTCACCGCCGGGTTGCTGGCCGCCACGCTTGCCGACGTTCCCGGCGCTAGCGCCGCGCTTCGCGGTGGTCTGGTCACCTATGCGACGGACCTCAAGCACACGCTGGCGCGCGTGCCGCAGGAAGTACTGGTGGCGCATGGCCCGGTGGCGCGGGAAACCGCCATTGCCATGGCCCGTGGGGTGCGGGATGTGTGCGGCGCCGATTGGGGAGTGTCGTTGACTGGGGTGGCTGGTCCGGATCCGCAGGATGGTCACCCGGTGGGGGAGGTGTGGGTGGGTGTTGCCGGCCCGGAGGGCACTGGGGTGGTGCATACTGGGGTGGCCGAACTGGCCGGAACCGTTCTCGGATCGACAGACTTATTGGTGGGTGATCGGGCCGCAATCCGGCGCCAGGCGGTGACGGCAGCATTGGCGGTTATGGTGCGGGTTCGGGCTGGTCACATAGGTTGAGTTACCCTGACTCAAGAAGGTTGGAGAAAAATTGGAAAAGCGGGAACAAATTTCCAGTATCATTCGTTGGAGTAAATGATGATGAAATATACCGCAGTTCTAGATAAGCCAGTAACAAAACGTACCCCGAAAACTCCAGAGCCGTTACTGCGGCAAGCTCTTGGTGCAGCGCTGCGCTCGTTTCGCGCTGACAA
>ERZ772921.455-NODE-455-length-25175-cov-5.464650_pt1 | contig 25175 bp, 19 predicted proteins | sample MGYA00512117_ERZ772921 | MGnify/ENA primary metagenome ERZ772921 (study PRJEB29015, sample SAMEA2737944) | human oral metagenome | biome: human oral; feature: human-associated habitat; material: dental | place: China | collected 2150 ...
ACCTCCGGTTTACCGGTTGTGCCGCCAGGTGCACCGCCGGGTATCTGAGTCTGGATCGGATAAGCGCTGAAAGCATCTAAGTGCGAAGCCGGCCGCAAGATTAGAACTCCTCATGAGGGTCGTCCCAGACGAGGACGTCGATAGGGCGCAGGTGTAAAGGCGGCGACGCCAAAGCCGAGCGCTACTAATTGCCCGAAACTTTCTTACCTCCCGCATCTCAGCCGTGTCGTCGGCCCGCATGTTGCGGATGCCGCAGGACATAAGTGCCGCGTGGCGCGTCACTCCTTCTTCGCTTGCTTGTGCGATAGTCAAACCCCTAATCAGGTGGTTATTGCGGCGGTGTCCCACCTCTTCCCATTCCGAACAGAGAAGTTAAGCCCGCCTGCGCCGATGGTACTGCAATGCAATGCGGGAGAGTAGGTGGCCGCCTTTTTTCATACGAAAGCCCTGAGTGCAAACGTCGCACTCAGGGCTTGTTCGTTTTTGGGAAGGGGGATAAGGTGTTAGACCATAAGTCTGCGTGGCCCTATCTTTGGGGATTGGGCTGGTTGGAGGAGGCTTGCGTTGTGGCTTAATGCGCTGAGCCAATTGCTCGGTTACGTTTGCAACTCAGGAGAAATCTGTGGATACTAAACATTAGTGTCGACGGCTGCCTAATTGGGCTAATATTTCTATCATCTAATGAAAATTATGGACTGTTGGGCTTGTCTATTCGGGCTAGAATAGGTATCTTTGCAAGTAGATTGATATGAACTAGTTCCATAGAAATCTACTTAAAAAGAAGAACGTTTGAAGTTACTCTCTGTACCTTGTTTGAATACTTACAATCATCTGAATAGATAGCAGACTACTCACGCAAAGCTTTTCACTTCATGAGTAAAATTACAAACTTAAACGTGAGCAAATGTTTGAACTTGTATGTGAATGAGAATTCGCAGACAGGGGGATTCAATAGTTCCCACGTTCTTAGGTGAAAACCATTACTGTGCTCTGGGAACTGCCAGTAGAGCTAATTTATGACACTACAAAATTCAATGACTACTAAAATGTCTAAAAGGGATCGATTACTCTCATTTCTTAATTTGTTTGGAGATGAGTCTTTTACCTATTTTTTCCTACTTAACCTTGTTTCAAACTGCACCTATGCTTACACCTATCATCCATTTTTTGCCGTATTTTTGATGGTGTGTCTGTCTGGGTCAATGGCCTTATTGGAAATGTTTCTATTTAGGATTCTGAGTAAAGTAGGATCATTAGGGAAGATATACTTGTTAACGATAGGAACGGTCTATACGATATTTATCCTGACGGACTATTTCTGCCTCTTTAATTTCCAATCTACCTTTGACCAAGACAAGCTTGATATTTTAAGAGAAACCACTCCGAAAGAGACCAAAGAATTCTTACAAACTTATTTGTCATTTGGATTGGTATTAGGGGGAGTGGCCTGCGTGGTTTTATTGCATATCATACTATTCTTCATATCACTGACCATTTCCAAAATTAAAATGGTACGATTCTTCTTGGCTATAATATCCACCATAGGCTTTATGGGCTGGGGGTTTATGGTTGTCAGCTATATAAAATTCCACAATGGCTTTACTATACCGCAGTATACTTCAATCACTCGTATAGCCTACTCCTACCATATATCTAAGAAACGATTGGACGAAATCAAACAACTGTATACTGTATGTAAGCAGATACCCGTGTCGCAGAGCTTTGAGGATAGACCGAATGTGATAGTCTTGATTGGTGAATCCTCGTCTGTGTATCATTCAGAGCTGTTTGGCTACAAATATAGTACAACACCTAACTTAAAGCGTTTGGAGCTTGAGGGAAATCTTTTAACTTTCGATAATGTCGTCTCGGTTGACGACCATACTCATGGTGTGATGGAGTCCGTTTTCTCTTTAGACTCTTTGCGCATAAATTTTAATAATACGCCATTGTTCCCTGCTGTCTACAAAAATGCTAAATATCAAACGCATTGCTACGACAATCAGTATTTTGTGGGTGGAGTAAATTTCTTGTCAGATCCTATATTGTCGCAACTAATGTTCACCTCCCGAAATAAAACAGGTTATACATATGATGAAGAGCTTATTAGCACTATTAAAGTATCTAATGTCCCATCTCTATATGTTGTCCACTTAATGGGTCAACACTATACATATACGCAACGTTACCCACAAAAGTGGGACAAATTTAAAGCTAATGATTATGATAAAACTCGCTGGAGTGAAGCTCAAAGAAAGCTGATTGCTCAGTATGATAATGCCACGTTATATAATGACTTCGTTGTTTCATCGCTTATCAACAAGTTTAAGAACACCAACAGTGTACTCATATATTTCTCCGATCATGGAGAAGAAATATTTGAACTTCGTGATTATAACGGCCATGGGAATGCGGCATATTCTCCAGATTTAAGATACCAAATAAGAGTTCCATTGATGATGTGGATGTCTGACACTTTTATTAAGAATCATAAGGATGTGTGTATGATAAAGCTGTAGCTAACAAGCATATACCTATTATCACAGACGATGTTTCTCATACAATCCTCAGTCTTGGAGGAATTAAAACTTCCTGGTATAATCCCCAAAGAGATTTTCTTAATAATAAGTATAATAGGGCGAAACGTAGAATAGTATTAAACTCGATAGACTACGATAGTTATAGCCCAACAAAGTAGAATCAAAAGCTGAATGGCTCCTTCTTTTGGTGAATATTCCCTGTCATGGGAAGAATTGAGCTCGTAAAGAATCTTATGGAAGACAAGTCTTCTAGAAGAGGCTACCGAACATTGGCTATCACCTCTGTGAGGTTATTTGTAACGCATTGTTCTAAATCTTCATCTTGCTCAATGCAATTAAAGGCTCACGGAGAACCCGTGAGCCTTCAATGATATTGAGGATAGACGAATTGGGCATTTGGTAAGTTCATGAGTTACTGAGTTTGTAAGTTGGTGACTGCGTGAGTTTAGCTTTGTGAAAGCCAAGAACAGGTGCTAGAACAGATATTGGAATAAAAAGAATTATTGTGATTCTGTTATTGTATTTCCACCAATAAATTGGATGCCAAGGGATTCATGTCCCTACGTAATATTCCAAGAGTTTGCGTATAATGCTAATTTGATGATGGGATATCTACTATCAGAATTGAATCTGCACCATTACCAAAATGTACTTGACGTATTATCAAATCCAACATTTAATTTTTCTTTCTCAACCATTCGCTTGAACAACTCACTCACTGCAAAGGTAGATTTGTATATGGCATCTCGCACAATCAGCATTTCCTCGTCTATGGAGTCTTTGATTACTTTCGGTTCACTTAGGATTCTACTCCCATCTGTCAATATTCTATAGCCTGATTTTTCATAATCAATGATTGGCTTTATACATTTTATTCTGCCCAGGTAGAAGACGTAAGTGACATCATTAAGGAGTATTTGGCATGGATGGAAATCAATTTTGCCGGAAAGATATTGTTTCGTTCTCTCCATAAACCTTTGCGAGAACAGCGGAATACTGCCAAACCGACTGTTTTCCAAATAGTCTGCTTGAGCAAGCAATTGGTGCGTAAATCCCTTTTGGGCAATTCCACTGAACTTAACGTTGGCAATATATTTTTCATCTTCAATATCTGAAAAGAAATACCTTGATAATTTGTCGTATGAACCATTTAAGGTGACAAATGTATCTTTCTTATTAATGCTTTTTCTTAGAAAGAACCACATAATGTTTTAGTTTACGCCGGCATGCACTACGTCTCCACGTTCGGTGGCAAGACTTAGGTACGTTCCTTTTTAATGACATAGAACAAAAGACATCGCAAAGTTGCGATGTCTTTTATTTCCTAATTTTCCTTTTTTACTTCACCTTATACGTCGTTCTCACCGTGATGCTAGCCACCTTTTCTTTGCTGCTTGTGTTGAACGTTCCGCCCCAGCTGTATTCCTCCTCGCTGTTAAGACCTACAATTTGGAACACACCCATTGATGAAGATACAATTGCGCCAACCTTCGAGTCGCTGCCCTTCGCGATGGTTTGTGCGCGTTCGTATGCGTTGGCCGACGCTTGGTTTAGCATTTCCATCTTCAAGTCGTTCAGTTTCGTGTAGTAGTAGAGCGGTTTCTCGCTACTGAAATCCATTCCGCGATTGTACAGCTCGGAAATACGTTGGTATACGCTTTCTACGCGTTTGAGGTCGTTCGAACTAACCGTGAAAGTCTGCGAAACGGCGAAACCATTTTCAAGTGTTACGTATTTACGGCTGTCTTCATCCCAAAAGTCTTTCGTACGTTTGCTGATATCCACGCTGCTCATCGTTATTTCCTTTTCGGGAATGCCGTGCGTTTGCAGGTATTGGCGCATCACACGAGCGACCTTTTCAAACTCGGTAAAGGCCGAACTACGTGTAGAGCCCTCGGCATTAACCGAGATTTTCCAAACGATAAGGTCGCTCGTAATCTGTTTTTCGGCCATACCCGTAACGTTGATGTTGGGTTCTCCCTCTCTAAAATTCTTGAAACCTGCGGCAATTAGCCAAGCCCCAATAACAATCACCACTCCAATAATGGAGGTGATAATGATTTTTGTCTTGTCCATACGATGTTAAGTTTATTTGTGCATTAGCTCATTAGTTTACCCATTAGTGAGCCTTCGTGAAAGGTTAGGGTGATTACTCTTTTTGCAAAAATAGCGAAAAGAACGATAGGTTGTTAGAAAATTGCCTTGTTTTTTTCCAACGGACATATATTTTAAATAGTTTTAGGTTTTCTCGTTGGGTCTCTTTCGGTTTAAAATGCTTAACTTTGCAATACACATTATATAATGCCTCACGAAACATGTATTATCTAGAACGACTTTGGATTTGGATTACCCGACTTACCTGTTGCCGCGGTTTCGGCATTCAGTCGCCGTCGGCCTATTCGTTCGTGCGTTACGTGGTTAACGAGCATTATCCCTATTATGCCTACGCCGACTTAGTCGATAGCTTTCCACAATTGGGCAAACGTGAGCGCAAGTTGGGCGAGTTTTATTTCCGTCTGGCCAATTTCGCACAGGCCAATCAGTGGCTTTGTTGTGGCCCGATACCGCATTGGCTGGGCCCTTACGTGCAGGCGGGCTGCAAAAGAACTGCCGTTGTGGGGCTGGAAGATGCAGACCTACGCGCCATCGCCTCGGCAGAACAGCCCATTGTGGTGCATCTGCTCGACCCTTTGCATGCCGAAGAAGCCTGCCTACGCCTGCTGCCGCTGCTCAACGAGCAGGCCATACTCATGATAGACGGCATCGCCTGTTCGCGTCAGGCCAGGCAATTGTGGAAACAATTGCGCCGCTACACGCGCACGAGCGTAACCTTCGACCTGCATTATTGTGGGCTGGTTTTCTTCGATACCGCACGCCCCAAGCAGCACTATGTTATCAACTTTTAACCTAACGCCCCCTCTCTCTAATATGAAAGTTTACACCAAAACAGGCGACAAGGGCACCACAAGCCTTGTGGGCGGTGCGCGCATAGACAAGTCGCACGCCCGCATTGAGGCGTACGGCACCATTGACGAGCTTAATTCTGCCTTGGGTTATCTGCTTGCGCTGTTGCCCGAAGGTTCGCATGTGCCCTTGCTCGAAAGTGTTCAGCACGCACTTTTCAACATCGGTTGCCACCTCGCCACCGACATCGCGCAGGGAAACGAAACGGATGCGCCTTGTCTCGACCCGTCTTGCGCAGTGCAACTAGAAACGGCCATCGACCAAATGCAAGCAAAATTGCCGCCCCAAACCCACTTTATCTTACCTGGGGGAACGCCTGCGGCAGCCTGGGCGCACGTCTGTCGCACCATTTGCAGGCGTGCCGAACGGCGTGTTGTAGCCCTATCGCACGAGGCGCACGTGTCTTTCTCTGCCTTACAATACCTTAATCGGCTCTCCGATTACCTATTCGTTTTGACACGTTTTGTCAACCATAATGCCGATTTGTCGGAAAAAACTTGGCAAAACACTTGCAAATAACAATAAAAGTGTTATTTTTGCAGCCTAAACCGAAAACATTAACAAGAAAAACTATTAAGATATGTATTGGACATTGGAATTGGCATCTAAACTAGAAGATGCGCCTTGGCCTGCAACCAAGGAAGAACTCATAGACTATGCTATGCGTTCGGGTGCACCTTTGGAGGTGTTGGAGAACTTGCAAGAGATAGAAGACGAAGGCGATGTCTACGAGAGTATCGAAGATATTTGGCCCGACTATCCTACAAAGGAGGACTTTCTCTTCAACGAAGACGAATATTAACTATATTGAAAAGGGGGATGTGTTTGGGTAAAAGCCCAGCACATCCCCCTTTGTCTTGCTTGGTGGGCGCGTAATAGGGCTTAGCCCTATGATGCCCCACCGATGTTAAAACGGCCTGGAAATGCACAGAGAACAGGGGGAGTCTTCGTGTAACAATGGTTCACTTAGTTGCCTAGCCCATTGCCCCCCAATCATTATACAGCCCGCTTGCTCCCCTCTTAACCTTCCCTTTACTCCACCTTCCACCTCACTGCTTATGTTTAGAAAACTTTCGCGGCTCAGCCGCCCTTGGCTTATTTTCCTCGTAGTGGTTGCTTGGCTATTGTTTGTGGCGCTATCTTTTGTCTGGACTTATTCCTATATGCGCAGCATGGCCGCAAGCGATGGCATTGAACTTCCAACGTTATGGCAACTCTTCTCCAGTGTTTTTTCGTTTGCTTGTCGGCACATTGCCTGTCTTATTCTCTAAACGTAACCCACTAAGCCTTCAATAACAAGTAGGGCAATATGCTCCACAAAACACGAAACCAGTACAGACACTAACGCCCGATTTGGCTTGAAAATCACGCATGTTGCCGATTATTTTCGTAACTTTGCACCATGCAAACAAAAGAAAAAGAGCTGATATTGCTAAGTTTCGACACCGAAGAGTTTGATGTTCCGCGCGAGCATGGCGTAGACATCAGCTTGGAAGAGGGCATGCGCGTGTCGGTAGAAGGCACAACGCGCATTCTCGATTGTCTGAAATCTAACGGCGTTCGCGCCACTTTCTTCTGCACGGGCAACTTCGCCGAGCAAGCACCGCGCCTTATTCGCCGCATCATGGACGAGGGACACGAGGTGGCTTGTCATGGAGTGGACCATTGGAAACCTGTTCCCGAAGACGTATGGCGGTCTAAAAACATACTCGAACGTGTGGCGGGCGTGCCCATGCGCGGCTATCGGCAGCCCCGTATGTTCCCCGTGAGCGACGATGCACTGGCCGAGGCGGGCTATCTGTACAATTCTTCGCTCAATCCTGCCTTTGTTCCAGGCCGTTATATGCACCTCACTACGCCCCGCCGTTGGTTTATGAAGGGCGAGGTAATGCAAATTCCGGCATCGGTTACACCCCTTTTGCGTTTTCCTTTGTTTTGGTTGTCGTTACACAATCTGCCCCAATGGCTGTACAACGCCATGGTTAGGCGCGTGTTGCGGCACGATGGCTACTTCGTAACCTACTTCCATCCGTGGGAGTTTTACGACCTCAAAGAGCATCCCGAGTATAAGATGCCCTACATCATACGCAACCATAGCGGAATGGATATGGTTAACCGACTAGACCGTTTGGTAAAGATGATGAAACGTCGCGATGCAGAGTTTATTACCTATACCCAGTTTGTTGAACGAAAGAAGGGGGAGAAGAAATGACGCGATTGGCTATTGTTTCGCCTTGTTACAACGAAGAGGCGGTGCTAGATTCCTCGGTGGCGCGCCTAACACAGCTGCTCGACACGCTGGTTAGCTTGGGCGATGTGTCGGCCGAGAGCATGATCGTGTTTGTAAACGATAGTCGCACCTCATTTTCGGTGTGCCCCATATAACTTATATTATATTATTGTACTCAGGTAAAAGTTTATGGACCGCAAATATGGTGTCTAGATTGCCAATAAATAGGGAAATTAGTTTCACCTCATGAAAAGTAAGCCCCTTTTCTGTTTGTCGCAATCACTTTTTTAGCGTACAGCAATAATTTAAAGGCCATCGCGCAATGATTTGTTGTACGATTTAAGTTTTACCGGGCAACAATATTTGAGAATAAGCTCGAGGCTCTGCTCTTGCGGATTGAAAAGAGTAGGCTATTAGAACCATTCTAAGCCAATCTTTATCTCGAAATGGCGTACGGATCTATACGAGTGAAGAACTTCCAAAACTGCTAATTTCCAATACAACAAATCTGTTGGAAAGTATTAACTTGCAGCTTAAAAGAACACTGCATGATGGTCATGAATTGAATGAGGTAACAAAAGAAGTTTATAGATGTATTCATAAATACAAAAAGAGGGCCGCAATGACCTGTCTGCCAAATGTCTATAACGTCGCTTTTTATAATATCTTCTGTAAGTGTAAGATAATATTTTCAAGTTGTGAAGTGTGGTTTTACAGAAACTTATCGTAAATTTGCACTTACAATTTCAATTTATAGAAAGACTAATTATAGTGTTGGAATCTCTCACAAGTCATTTACATCAGTTAGGCAAGCCCTTTCTTAAGTTTCTTTTGATTGGTGTGCTTAATACGATTATAGGAACTACCATTATGCTTGTATGCTACAATATTTTTCACTTAGGGTATTGGTTGTCATCAGCACTTGACTATTCGTTGGCAAGTATTGTTAGTTATATCCTCAATAAACGATTCACATTCCAATATAAAGGAGGAATATTATGGTCGCTGGTCCGCTTTATAATTAATATTGCTGTTTGTTATTTCATTGCCTTTGGATTGGCTCGTCCTATGGTACGATATGTCTTGGCAGGACTATCGTTGTCATTTGATAAACCAACATTAGAGAACATTGCAATGTTGTTGGGTACTGGTTTGTTTGTAATTATTAATTTCTTGGGGCAGAGATTTTTTACATTTAGAGAAAATGAAAACAGTAAGTTTACTCATACCATGCTATAATGAGGCTGCTAGCCTACCATCACTTTATCAGGCATTAAAGGAGTTGATGGATTCTCACAACCTGTATAAGTGGGAGGTTTTTATGGTAAATGATGGTAGCACGGATGATACACTTCGTATTATCAAGGAACTGCGTGCAAAGGACCAACGCATTTGTTACATTGATTTGTCACGGAATTTCGGTAAGGAGAATGCAATGCTTGCAGGGTTCGACCATGTTACAGGTGACTGTGTGGTCATTTTGGATGCTGATTTGCAGCATCCTCCACATGTTATCCCGCAAATGTTAGAGAAGTGGGAAGAGGGTTATGAGGATGTCTATGGTAAACGCCTTGCAAGGGGTAAGGAGTCTTGGTTGAGAAAAAAGTTCAGCCTTATGTTTTATAATGTCCTTCAGAAATCTGCACGATATGACATATTACAGAATGTTGGCGATTTTCGTTTGTTGGATCGTAAGTGTATTGACGAACTCTGTAAGCTGCGCGAAACGGAGCGTTACACCAAAGGAATGTATGCTTGGATAGGCTTCAAGAAAATAGGTGTTACGTTCACAACGCAGGATCGTATGGCTGGCACGAGTCACATGAGTGTTAGAGCATTGATTTCTCTAGCTGTAGAGGGTATTACTTCCTTTACCGTGTCTCCTCTAAAATGGTCGATGTATCTAGGTATGTTCTTCTCATTGATTGCCTTCTTCTTTATGATTTATACGCTGATCCATACCTGGTTATATGGCGATCCTGTGCAAGGATACCCAACGCTCATAACTGTTATCCTTTTTTTAGGTGGCATCCAATTGTTATCTCTTGGTATTATCGGCGTTTATTTAGGCAAAGTCTTTAATGAAATCAAGAGGCGTCCTGTCTATGTTGTGGGCGATATGGAAATGAATAAAGACAAGAGAACATCAGGAGCAGGCTAACCTCTTTCCTGTATAGCAGATGTACAACACCGACAAATGCCACTTCTTGGCGCACAAGCCTTGCGTTGGGAGTTGGCATTTTCTTGTTTCTTTGCCTTTCACGGCCTGGACAATTAAAAAAGAATTTCTAAGTATCATGCGACATTTAGAAATTCTAATCGGTTTCTTGTTTGTAGTACCTTTACGCATCTTGCTCTTTGGTGAGCGTTTGTGGGTGGTGAGGCTGATAACTCTTCACCATCATTTCCCAGCAAAGTTTCAACCAAACGATAAGGCAAGGCAGGGCTTTGAGCGAGTAGGCTTGGATGTATTCGCGCTTGATGGCGCGCGGATAAAGGTCGGACGACCCCATGCTCGACAACATGAACACGAAGACTAGCAGCCAAACATCGGCCTTGCCACGCTGCCAAGGGACTGCAAAATACCATACGCACACGCCGCTAAGGGCGATGATGTACGAACTAGACTCGCTCCCTGTACTGAAAAGCACCGTGAAAAGCAACACCGAGGCTAGTAAAGTCATACGGAAACCCTCGTTTCGCCATTGCTTGATGCGCAGGTAGGGTAGGGCGAAAAGCACAAGCGCGGGGGCAAGCAGCCAAAGGTCGGAGTATTGGGGGTTGCCCAACACGCGCCTAACCATGCCCAGTGCCGAGATGTTTTGTGCCACTGATGCCAGGTTTTCGCCGTTTTTCTCAACCAAACACACAAACCACTCGTGATATTGGCTCACCACATAGTCCGGACTACTGATAATCATCGGTGCAACGAACAACACAACACCCCAAAACAACAACGATAACACGAACTTACCCTTATGTCGGGAGAAGAAGAAAAACGCCAAACCAACGATGCCATAGAGTTTAACGAAGGTACCAAGCACGATGAGGAAGGCCGCCCAAAAGTCGCGTTCTTTCTCTATCAAGGCGTAACTGGCGATGATGATGGCTGCAATGGCGATGTTGAACTGCTGCATGAAGAGCGACGTGAGCAGTGTTTCGCTGCAGAACCAAAGCACGAACATCTGCTGCCAGCTGCTAAACGTGCTCCGCGTTATGGCGAAATAGAGGGTTAGCGAGAGGGCAATGCACCAAAACACAAGCCCTAGGGGTATGGGCATCAGCGCGAAAGGTGCTATTACAAGCGAAAAGAATGGGCCGTAGTGGTTTACGTCGTAGTATTCTAGCGGATATTCTGTGTAGAGAGATGTTCCTTGCAGCGTATGCCAAAAAACACCGCGGAAGATGCGGTAGTTGTTGTCGGTGCGGTTGTATTTCAACACGGCGGCAATAACCGATAACGCAATCCATAACCAAAGAATTGTGCGGCGGTCGTGAAAGAAGGGTTTGGCAAAAAACGCCTTAGCTTTTGTAGTGATGTTGGATGACATGTTTTTGAGGTGGTGAGTTTTTGAGTTTATAAATTTCTGAGTTGTTGTTTGAGGTGGTGAATATTTGAGTTTATGAGTTTCTGAGTTGTTGTTTGAGGTGGTAAGTATTTGAGTTTATGAGTTTCTGAGTTGTTATTTGAGGTGGTGAGTTTTTGAGTTTATGAGGTGGTGAGTATTTGAGTGTGCGAGTTTCTTGGTTTTCAAGCCTTTTATCTAGACTTATTTGCGTTATATTTCTTAACGTGGAGTTGAGAACTCAAAGGCTTACTATCTCATAAACTCAAATACTCATTAACTCATTAACTGAAAAACTTACCACCTCATAAACTCAAGAACATACCATTCGCCACACGGTTGCGATGAGCGTAGTCATTATAATGCCTAGGGCTAAGGGCAGCAAAGTGGCCACGGTAGTCCATTTGGCACTCTTCGTTTCCTTATAGATAGTGTAGATGGTGGTTGAACATGGGTGATGCAATAGGCAGAAAACCATCAGGCAAACGGCCGTCAGCATGTTCCAACCGCCCAACAGCAGTATTTGTTTGGTTTGTTGTTCGGTGCCTTCCATCAGCACGCCAGCTGCGCCCATGTCGCTTTGTCCCAACACCAGCATTGTTAGCATCATTATCGTTGGGATAACAATCTCGTTGGCGGGAATGGCCAACACGTAGGCAAGAAGTATCACGCCGTTCAGTCCCATCAACCATCCGGGCTTGTCGAGTAGCGATATAAGATGCTGGGCAATGGTGGCATCGGCCACGTGGATGTTGCAACAAAGCCATATCAGTGCGCCTGCCGGGGCGGCAAACACAACGGCACGCCACAGCACAATCAGCGTGCGGTCGATGATAGAGGTGTAAAGCGTTTGCCAAAACTGGGGCGGACGATAGGGTGGAAGTTCGAGATGGAAGGTGGAAACCTCGCCGCGAAGGATGGTTCGCGACAGCAACCACGAACTGCCGAACATGAAACCAACGCCCATAAGCACCACCGTCATCACCGCTACCAGCGAAACCATGCTGCTATATTGTGCAGGAACGGCTGCGCCGATAAACAGCGTGGCCAACAATATCTGTGTGGGCCAACGGCCATTGCATAGCGAAAAGTTGTTGGTGATGATGGCAATGAGCCGTTCGCGTTGACTGTCGATGATGCGTGTAGACACTACGCCTGCCGCATTGCAGCCAAAACCCATGCTCATGGTTAGGGCTTGCTTGCCGTGTGCCCCCGAACGGCGAAACAATTCGTCGAGATTGAAGGCCACGCGAGGCAGATAGCCGAAGTCTTCGAGCAAGGTGAAGAGGGGGAAGAAAATGGCCATTGGCGGCAACATCACCGATACCACCGACGCCGTGGCAAGGTAAACGCCGTCTACAAGCAAACCCGTGAGCCACCAAGGGGCGTGCATGGACACGAAAGCATCGTGTATGGCTGGGTGCATGATGCCCACCAACAGTTGGTTGAGCCAGTCGGAAGGATAGTTAGAGCCGATGATGGTGAGCCAAAACACGCCACACAGCAAGGCCAACATGATGGGGAACCCCCAGATGCGGTGGGTAAGTATGCGGTCGAGCTTTACGTCTAGCGGCAGTCGTCCGCGTTCGTAGCCCTGCGTAACCACCTCGGTGCAAATCTGTCCCGCTTGTGTGTAGATGTCTTCCACCCACAGGTCGTGGAAGTTACTGCCTATTTCGAGCAGCAATTTTTCGGCAAGTGCGTTCAGTTCGGGGTTTCCGAAACGCTCTTTCACGCTTGTGTCGCCCTCGATTAGCCTGAAAGCAATCCACTCGGCGTTGGAAATGTCGGGGTGTGTCTCGGCTATTTTGCGCGCCAACTCCTTGACATGCTGCGCGGCATGCGGCGGAAGGTTGGTAGAGCGGTGAGGGGTGCACTTGTATTCGCCCACTGCCACTTGGCGCATACGCTCCAAAAGCTGGTCGATACCTTGCCCAGAACGGGCCGAGGCCCCCACAACGGGGATGCCCAGACGGCGAGAAAGGGCGTTGAGGTTGATGTCTATCTTGTTTCGTTTGGCCTCATCCAGCAGGTTAACGCACAGCACGGCCTTGTCGGTAATCTGCAAAACCTGCAAGATAAGGTTCATGTTGCGCTCCAATCGGGTGGCATCGGCCACCATAACCGTAACGTCGGGCTGTCCGAAGAGGATGAAGTCGCGAGCAATTTCCTCGTCTTCCGAAGTAGACGAGAGCGAGTAAGTGCCTGGAAGGTCAACGATGCGGTAGCCTTCGCCTTGGTAAGCGAAGTAGCCTTCGGCCTTTCCCACGGTCTTTCCGGGCCAGTTTCCGGTGTGTTGTTTCAGTCCTGTAAGGGCGTTAAACACCGTACTCTTACCCGTATTGGGGTTTCCGGCCAATGCCACAACGTAGCGTTCGCCGCCCGCTTGCGCACCGCGCCGTTGCAAACTGTGCATCGCTGCCTTGGGGCAAACGTCACAGGGAGATGTATTTTGTTTGTTGGGCATAATCGTTATTGTAGTTTTGGCTTGGCGTTATCTTTTGTTATAGACATTGCCTTAGTCGTAGCCATCTGCAAAGTTAGCATTTTTATGGCAATTAGCGCGCTGCTTTTCTCCCTAGTTTTGTTGCTATACCTAGCAATGGTGATGGTCAATGGCGATTATGGTTGGCTTGTCTCCCCGTCCTACGGCTTAAAGAACAGCACTTTTTCTTTTCTTACGATGTACCACAGCAGCACAAAGAACAGCCCTGTTTGTATCACTTTGCTGTCTGGATGGGTTGCAAATATCTCGTTGGAAACATTGGCAGCCAAGTGAAAGATGATGGCTACCATTACATTGCGCCCCGACTTGAAGTAAAGCCAGTTGATGATAAAGGTGAAGGTAAACAGACTGACAAAGAAATTGAGCGAGTATTGCCAACCCTCTGCTTGTATGTTGCTTTGATAATAGTTCTTTATAAAGAAAAGGGGTAGATGCCATAAGCCCCAGTAGATGGTGAAAATGGCCGACGTGGTAAAGAGCGTGTAGCGTTGGCGCAAGGCGTCGGTGCCATACGCGTGCCATGCCAATTCTTCTGCCACAGGCGCAAAGCAAAGTACAAACCATGCCGAAAGAGGAGCAGAAGAGAAGGTTGGTTGCCCCGAAATATAGAATTGTTCGAGGCCATGACCTACGCCAAGAGAGAGGATTTGCGCCACTATAATGGAGAGTGGCGGCAAAAGTACGGCTATCCAAAAGTATTGATTGCAGAGTATTCCTTTATTTGTGTAATTTTTTCGGCATAAAATTTAACGTTATAGCTAATATTTTTTGCACCAACAGCCCACACGACCGCAAAAAATCGATTCTCGCGAAGGTTGTTTTTGATGCAAAAAGGGGGTGGTTGTACATGCCGGCAAAATGAATTTTTATTTAAGCTGACGGCCACTAACACCCGTTTTGGGGCTATTTGCAGCTAAATGAAGTGCAATATGCCGCTAAATGCAGTGCGTTTTGGTGCAAAACGCAAGGCATTTTGGTGCAAAACGCAGTGCGTTTTGATGCTAAATGCAAGGCAAAATGGTACTAAATGCAGTGCAAAATGGTACTAAATACAAGACGAAAAGCATAAAAATCCGCCGCAATTGTATAAACATAACCTCTTAGAACCATGAAATACATGGCTGAGAAGGGCGAAATAGTGGTTAAAAAGTGGGATTTTAGGGCCTAAAAGTGGGTAATTGCGCTTGAAAAATTACGGGCTGGCAACCAAACTAGAAAGGCGAAATGGGGCAAAATGCAGGTTGTTTTCTTTAAAACTGACAAGTTGGAAGGTGTGAAAGACCAGAAAAAGTGCCTTTTTACCCATTTTAAGGGCTATATTTTCGCTAGAACGGAGCGAAAATCAGAGCGGTATTGTAAAATAAAAGATAACGGTTTGAACTTTTGAGTTGATGGGGTTGTGAGGTTGGTGAGTTGATGTGTTCGGGAGTTGATAGGCCGGTGTGTTGATTTGTCCTACACTTCATGTATGAGAAGGGGGTATCTTGTGTTGACATCACAGAGAGAACAAACTCATCTTAATTTATAGAAATATTAAAAGTCACGATGACTTCTATTGCTTTTACCAGACAGCAGTAAGTATCAATTCTGTTTGTTGATAACCAGTTAACAAGGCGATGACGTCATCTTGACTTACAAAAAACGCTAGCTTTCGGCCGCATGATGACGACTGAAAACCAGCGTTGATAAGTCTTATTTGCTCTTCTACCGCCTTTCTCTAAGTGTTAGACAAATACGTTTCTGCGGTAGAGAACATCCTGCAAAAGGGGGATTCTGCTTAGAAGAAGTAGGCCACGCCCAATTGCCATGCGTTGCTTCGGCCGTCGTACTTCTTCTTTGAGGCTTCAACACCTTTGGTAGAAAGCTCCACCTCTCCTGTCTTTCCCAGGGCAATGTTATAGCCGATGGTGGCTTGTAGGTGACTGGCCAAGGTGCAGCCTATACCTAAATTGATGCTGAAATTGGACGATTTGAGTGTCCAATCGGCCACTTCGGGAATGATTTCCTTATCTTTCTTACCCAGGTTGAAAGCCACCTGAGGACCGGCAAAGAGGAAAATGTTGGCCGTTTCGCCCAATCCGAAAGAGTAACGTGCATTGATGGGAATGGCCAATTGCTCGCGAGAGACAACAGAACCGAGCTTGCCATCCTCGCTCTTCATCTTAGATTCGCGCTTTTCGTATAGCGCGGAGATGTCCATCCCCATGCCAACGATGGGCAGATTGAACTTCACAGTCGGGCCAATAAAGAACCCTAAGCGGTTGTCGGTTTTCCAAACGTCGTCGTTTACCGAAACTTCGGAGGTGTTGATACCACCTTTTAAACCGAATTTCAATTGTGCACTGGCATTTGCAGATAAGGTCAATGCTGCGGCAAGCACAGCCATCTTCATCATCTTTTTCATACAATAATAGTTTTAAATTAAACAAAGTGCGCACTTCGAACGTGGGTGTACACGCCAAATGCGCGTGAAAATTACGGTTAGTGTCTCTCTCTTCTTACCGACATGCGTGGCGATGCGCTGCCCTGACTGCTGCGTGCAGCCTTCTCTTTCTTGGGTGCGGGTGCCACTGTTGTACGGCGGTTGGCGCGGGGGGCTTTCACTCCGCGACTGTTTTTCGTGGTTAGTGCCAGACTGTCGGCTTGTTGTGGTGCCTTCACACCCCACATGCCTTTCTCGAAAGCGGCTATCTCCGCCTCGATACGTTTTTGTTCTTGTGCCATAGCCGTGTCGCTTTTGCAGTATTGCGCCAACGTTAGGCCCAGCATGTTGTTGGTTTTATATATCTTGCCGCGATATTTGTTCATCGTGAAATAGTCGGCTAAACTCATGGTTGCGGCGTTGTTTAGGTTGCTCGTCATCACCAGTTGCTTGGCCAAGAAGGGTGCAAGGTCGTCGTATTTCACCCAAAACAAGGGGTAGGTTGTGGCATCACCGAAGTCGTCTTGTCGTTTCATGATGGGACAAAGGGCCAGAACCTTGGTGTGGAACGTGGCCGTTGCCTGGTCGTAATAGGCACTTTCCTTGATGTAGTAGGACGTAACCTCGCGCGAAGGGATGTCGCTGTTGTCGATGCGCACGCGCCCATCAACCCGCTCGTAGAAGATGTGATAGTTGTCTAGCAATGCCAATGGCTTTACGCGAGCCGAGTCTTCAAAGCTCTCGTTGCCGTCCAACCGATACTCGTATGCCTTTACTTGTCCGCGCATCACCAGCTTAAAGAGGTAGGTAAAGAGGTTCATGCGGCCGTCGATGGGCTCAACGGGGTAGTAAAGTCCTGCGTTGGCGTCTTCGGTAAGGTTCAGTTCGCGGTATATGTCGCGCCTCCAAACAACGTCCTCGTCCATCTTGCTTTGGGTGGGAAAGGATATTCGCGCCCTCAGGCTCACGTTATCGGCGTTGCCTGTGGCGGTGTTCTGCTGGTTGTTTCGGCGTGCGGCAGGTTGTGCGAAAGCCACTTGCAGGGCGCACGACATCAAAAGTATGAATGCTAATCTTATCATCTGTTGTTGAATTGGGTTGGATGGTTGGGGTGCAATCGTGGCCGAAAAGCCTATGCTTGATGCCTTATTGGGTTGCGGCTTTGCCGGCTTTGCACCTCGCCTTGTTACCTTACGATTACCTCCATTGCCTGCGGTAGCTTGCGCGTTATGCCATCGGGACCTACGGCCGACACGTTGCTGATGTAGAAACGCTTGCTATGCGACAGCTTGCGGAAGGCATCTCGCTGGCGTTCGGAGAACTGACTGCCTGCCGAAGACATGGGGACGGCGTTGCCCATGTTGTCGAAGAACACCGTCTCGAAACTCAAAACGCGGAAACGGATGTCGAGAATGCCGTCGTCGATGGCGGCATTTATGCCCTCGGCACCCATCAATGCGCCCTTGCTTAGGCCGCCTCCTTTAAAGCGGTCGGTGCCTACGGCGATGTAGGCAGTGGGGTCGGGCAGCTTACGAACATGGAAAACGGCTTGTCCCAAGGAACGAACCTTACCCTTATCGTTGGCTGTTATGTTGAAAGTTACGTCGCGCCCAACGGCCGAAGGCACGGCCACATAATGCCCGTTGCCCTTGTTGGTGAGCTTACCACCCGTCATGGTCATGCTGATGGCGTTCTGCGGGATGCCCGAAACGCTAACGCTCATGGGGTTGGTATAGCCCGCATAGAGCACGTTCATCAAGTCGGCGGCCACCGTTGCGGCTGTTGGCATGGCCACAACCTCGTACTTTTGCAGGAAGTTTCGGCGCAGAACCTCGCCCGAACCGTTACGCATGGTGATGTATCCGCCAAACGAATGTTGGCCTACACCGCCTGCGGCGAACGAGTATTTGCCGCCCCGAAGGTTCACACGCGCACCGTTTATATATATGTCGGGCTGCTGTGTGGTGTCTACCGCCGCCATAACGATGCTCGCCGAGAACGTTTCGCCGGGGTAGAGCGTGGTCTTTTCGGGTATCACAAACGCATCTAGCTTGTTCACCCTAATATCTTTCATGTCGATGTTGGCCACTAGTGTGTGCAACACTTCGCCCTCGGCATAGCGTATGTCGCTCTGTAACTTCGACAAAAGGGTCACTGCGGCCGACACGGGCATGCTCTCGAACATGTATTCTTGCCAGTTCTTGCCCATCGAACGCTTGCCTTTGGGTATCTCGGTAGAGAGGTTTTGGGCGATGATTTCGCGTTGTGTGGGGTCGTTAACCATCTTTAAGATGTAGTTTCGGTAGGCGTTGATGCCCTCGTAAAGCTTACGTCCCTTGCCTTCAAGCGGAGCCAGCATCACATGGCTTGCTGCTTCGAGGTTTTCTTTGTTCACGATGTCGTGTACGTCGGCGTCGCTTCCATCGGCCTCGCGAACGATTGCTACCTTAAGCTTTTCAACGAAATTGAACAGCGAGTCGCTGGCTCGCTTTACCCCTTCGGCTTTGTCGAACCACGCCTTTACTTTCTCCGGGTTCGACTTCAATTGGCTGGCGAACACGTCGTATAGTGCCTCGTTCTGCTTGGTTGAACCCGATATGGTGCGTTTAAGGCTATCCTCAACCACCGAGAAACCTTCGAGCACTTCGGTAGAAACGTTGAGAGCCAGCATCGCCATGAGTACCACATAAAGCAGGTTAATCATCTTTTGGCGTGGAGATATGGGCCTTTTCTTTATTGCCATCTGCCGCGTTGTTATGGGTTTTGCATCTTCATGTTCACCGTCATGGCCTCAATCATGCGGGCATAGATGGCGTTTAGCTGCTCAATCTGTTGGGCCATGCGTCGGCTTTGGTCGTTAATCTGGTCGATTGTGCCGATTTGCTGACTTGCTCCTTTGAGCTGCATCTCGTAAACCTTGGTGATACCAGTGAGTGTTCGGTTAAGGTTTTCCATCTCTTCGCTGTCTCTTGTGAGGCGTGCACTTTGCTGACTAACCTTTTCCAACGTCTCGGTAAGCTTGTTTAGCTCGTCGATGTAACGGCTCGTAGCCTCTACCACTTCGATGTCGGCCAGCAAGGACGAGCCTTGAGCGGTGCTTGCAGCAGGCGGCGTGTGGACGTTGGCATGGGTATGAGCCGCAGAAACCGCGCCTGTGGGCGTTGATGCGTTGGCCGAAACAACCACTGTGGGCTGCTGAACGCCGGCAACAGGCTGCCTAACGGCTGCTGCTTGCTGCTGTTGAACACCCACAACGGGCGGTTGTTGAACTGCGGCCACACGTATTTTTGTGGGATGTTCGGCACTAACGTCTGTGCCTTCAAGATGCTCTTTTGTTACATGCGAGGGCAAGTCCATGCCGTCGGCCGTCTTGTCAAAAGGCCGGTCGAAGGCCGAAAGAAAGAACACCACGACTTCTGTTCCCATGCCGAAGAAGAGCATGAGGTTGGCACCAGGCAAGTGGGTAAGCTTGAAAAGTGTACCGAGGATAACGATAGATGCGCCCCAACTGTATGCGTAGTTGAGGAAGGTTTGTCCGGGAACGCTATCCATCCACTTTTGCAGACGATAGACGAGGTTGTATTTACTGTACGATGTCATTTGCTTTTTTGCTTTTGAGGTTTGCCCGTGGCCGTTGTTGCGAGGCTCCTAACGCAGCGAAAACCGATGTATGCGCGCGGTTGGTTTTGGTATTCCCAGCTGCGCCATGCACTGCGGATGTACGATTCGGGGTCTTTCCACGACCCGCCCCTCACGCTTTTCTTCTTCAGTCGGTAGGGGTCTTCCTTTGCCGCCTTGTAATCCAGCTGTGGGTTTAGGTCGTTCATGGCGTCAACGCCGGCCTCAGTGTATATGGTGCTGGTCCATTCGGCCACGTTTCCGGCCATGTCGTACAGGCCATTGCTGTTGCTTGGATAGGCCCCAACACGACTCGTTATGAGGTTTCCGTCTTGCGTATAGTCGCCGCGGTCGGGCTTAAAGTTGGCGTAGAAACAGCCTTGTCCGTTCTTTACGTTGGGATTTTCCCAAGGAAACTCGGCTCCGCTTTTGCCGCGGGCCGCATATTCCCACTCGGCCTCTGTGGGTAAGCGGTAGCGTTGCACGAAACGAGCCACGGCTCCCAGGCCTTTAAGCAGATAATCGGTGCGCCATGCACAGAAGGCGTTGGCTTGCTCCCACGTTACGCCCACTACGGGATAGTCGTTGTAGGCAGGGTTGCTGAAATAGTTGCGCAAGTACACTTCGTTGTCCGAGTTGGTGAAGTCGTTCACCCAGCAAGTTGTGTCGGGATATACGTTTACTATATACGTGTTGAGGAAATCCCACGGCCCACTAAGCTGCCTGTTGATGGTTTCGCTCACGATATTCCCGTTGTCGTCCACGTACGCCGTGTCTTTCGATATCATCACCTCTTCGTTCGGGTCGACGGTAAGGTCGGTATTGAGGTTGCGCTCTTGTGGCAGGATGCGGTTTTTGCGCAAGGCGGCCGTTGTGTAGTCGTAAATCTCGTAGCGATAATTCAGCTGTCGGTAGTCGAGCAACTTCTCGCCTGTAACGGGATTGGTTACGTACAGGCTCTCAATGGCGCGCTGTTCGTCTTCGTTAGGCTTGCGTGGCAGCGGCTTTTTCCAGTTAACCTGCGGACGAATGGCGTTTCCGTCCTTGTCTTCGGTTATCATATAGGTCTCGTCGCCGCCGTAAGCTGGGTCGGCCAAGCGTGTGCGGAGGATGCTGTCGCGTACCCAATTCACAAACTGCTTGTACTTCGAGTTGGTCACTTCGGTTTCATCCATCCAGAATCCATCCACCGAAATGTCTTTCACGGGCGTGTTCTTGCCCCAAAGACTGTCGCCTTTCTCGATGCCCATCTTGAGGTATCCACGGCCTACACGGGTCATTCCGTAGGGCGTTGGCTCTGCAAAGCTCCTGCTCGAACCCACGCCAACCACTTCACCACCACGTCCGGAGGCGGACAATCCCTTGCCGCCGAAGCATCCTGAAACCATCAGCGACAGGCCAAAGGCGCACAGCGCCAACACGATTTGCCTTTTTCTCTTCATCATCTGTTTTATCCAATCAACACGAGCCGCACTCTCCTGCATGCCGTTCTGCGGCAAACCGCCCGTTGCCCAAGGCCTTTGCGTTGGGGTGCGCCCTACAATAGTCTTACGCTTTTATGTTTATTCTTTCCTTTTTTAACGAAATTCAGTTCCTGCTCATAGCCCACGAACAGCTCGTGGCTGCCGTTTCCCGGCTTAATGGCCGAGGTGTACATCTCGTAACTGTACCCCAACACGATGCCGTGAAAGCGACCGCCAACCATGCCCGTTACCGAAATGGTGGGCGCATAGCTCACACCTGCGTACAACAAGCGTTTCTCGTTGGTGTATTCCACGCGTGTGGAGACGTCGGCGCGATAGCCCGTGCCGTCTGTCCGCACCAAAGCCGAGGGCTTTATCTTAACAAACGGATTGCGTAGCGAAATATTGCATCCGCTCGTTAGATAATATGTGGGGGCGACGTGCAGCTCGTGGCGTTCGCCTAGTTCCACGGTGGGCGAATTAAGGTGTTGTGCCGATAGTCCCACATACCATGTTCGGGCCATGTAATAGAGGCCAACACCCAGGTCAACAGCGTTTCCCGTCTCCTCGCTTGTAGGCAAGGCGTGGTCGTTTGCATCGGCAGGGTCTAGTCGTGTGCCGTCTATGTTCTCCAACAGCAACGCTCCTTGCAGTCCCAATCCCAACGTTGCGCTGCCCAGTTTCAGCTTATAGGCATATTGCAGGGCTATGCGTTGGTGTTTGAAAACGCCTATTTGGTCGTTCATCAGCTGCACGCCTGCGCCGTGGTTCATGCCTGCGAACACGAAAGGCATGTCTGCCGCGAGCACCATTGTTCGCGGATTGTTCTCAAAACCCGCCATGCTCATGGCGTATGCCCCCGTTATGTTAAGCTTCGGCTGCTTGCCCACGGCGGCAGGATTGAACGTGGGTTCGAGGTCGAAGTAATGCGAAAAGGTCGCATCGTATTGGGCACTGGCCTCCGAAAAGCCCAGAACCAGCCACAGCGTAATGATGGTTAAACGTTTCAACACGTAGTGTATAACGCGCGGCAGGCAGATATATTGTGTGCCCGAGATGAAAAATAGCTAAGCAAAGGATTGTTTGGGCATTGCGAACAATTTAAATACCAAATTCTTCACGCTGACAAGATGTTTTTACAAAATAAAACACTAAATTTGCATCTGTGGGCATACAAGGAGATTGTTGCTCGCTAATCGACCCCAAACAACGGCCAATCAAGAAGCTAAAAGCTCAAAAAAGAATGTATTAACAATGCTAACTAAACACTACGGATATGGCTGAATACTTAACTTTAATGGACAAAAGGAAGTATGCCGCAGCAGAACGCTTGCTGTTGGAATGCTTGAATGATGACCCGACTGATGACTATGTGCTTAGTCAGCTGGCACTTGTTTCCTGGTACAGGGACAAAGACGAGGAAGCATTACGTTATGCAGACAGGGCCAAAGCGGTTGATCCAACAGCACCGCTTACACTTTCTATTCGCGCCAAGATCCTTTGGTCAATGAAAAAATTCGAACAATCCATAACTGAATGGGAACAAATTCTCAACATGAGTGAACAGGAAGTGGAACAGAAAGGGTATGGAAAGAATTGGGCAAAAAGCATTATCAACGATGCCAGATACTACAATGCCCTCTGTTTGCATAAGCTTTTTCGGGATAAAGAGGCTCTTCCTTTGATGGAAGAACACCTTAAAAACAGGGCGAAAGGCATCGCGAGTGACATCACCAAGCAAGAGGCAACACTATTTTATAAAGGACTGAAGTATAGTGATTTCCGACCCTATGTAAGCGAAACAGCCGAGGGTTTCTCCACAAGCAAGCAAGACAAGCAAATCTTTAAAAGGCTAAACGAACTGAAAGATGCCAAGAAACGGATGGTAGATAGATTAGACGATTTGAGAAAAGACATTACACATAAACTTGGAGGGGCTAGACTAGAAACGATTGATACTATCTTACAAGACGATATTGGGGTACAGGAAGGTAAAGTTTCAATGTATGTTTTGGAATATAAAATAGAGGAGATTCTCTCCGAGTGTTCCGAATGCAACAACCATAGTATTTTTGATAGAACTGTCGTCTTGGAACAGAAAATGGAAGAAGAAGGGCAGTTTCTTGCCAGTTGTGTAAAGTTTGGTGCAAATTACTTGAAGAATGTTAAAATAAATGCAAATCAAGTAAAGGCAGTACGTGATGTATGTTGCAAAAGCTATAAGTTTAAACCATGGGGAGCAGTGAATCTAGGAACGAAAGCAACAAAAGTGCTAGGGAGGGCAGGCCAAGTAGCTGCTGTTGCGGTAGAAGGATGGCAATGGTTTACTGCTTGGCGGGATAATAAAAAGTTCAATGAACTCAAAAGTAACTTGTTGAATTTAATAAATGACATCTTTGCTCAGACATATGAGCAGTTCCATTCTGAAGATGCATATTATAAAAACTTTGCCCCAAGTTATTTGGAACTAAAAAAAACTTTAGCAAATAGAGAAAACGAAATTGAGACGTTAAATAAAAAATTAGAGGAATTTTCTAACTTGAAAGAGAAAGTGCGTTCTTGGGTAAATGATGCGAAGTATGTTGATTTTGAAGAGATTAAATAGATAATGTGTTGTGTGTATTCTCCGAGTGCATTGAGTTGCATTGCATGAGAATGCGTGAATGTTCTTATGTCTGTTTTCTACAGCATATCTTACTGACTTGGCGTTGCTAACGCCTTTGGGAAATTCCCCTCCACCCTCTCGGCCTACATTGCGAGTTTGCAGCTGTTTAAGAGGGTGGAGGGGAACAACTATATTGGGGTTTCTTCCCAATTCGCCACCTGGGTTATGCCATACTTCTCTAGTGTTTCGGGCTCGATGGGCAGGTAGACGTCTAGCTCGTCGAAGGCAAGATATGCTTTGTTGTCCATAAGAAGTACACCCACGTTGTCGCCCATTTTGATTCTCTCAAAGCCATCGTGCGCATCACGTGGAATGCGATAGAGAAAGTCGTCGATTACCGATAAGATGTAGATGTAGTTTATAGAAACGGCGAAAAGACTGTGGTAAAACGCGTATTCGGCCGAGGGATATTGGGCGGTAACTCCCTTGTTGTGCGCTATCCAATTGGCGTATTGCTCGTTCAAGGCTTCGTCTGTTACGCGCGTAAGGTTTATTTTTGCAGGCCATTCTTTACAAGGAAACTCGCGAAGCAGGTTTAATTTAAGCGGTCGTTTGCCTTTAGACTTCTCTACGAGGTAGTAGGTGTTAACTGCATCAGAATAGGGATGCCCCTGTATGTGCTGCCAAAACGCTAAGGGGTGCATGATATTGGCAACGGGTTTGCCCTGTTCTCCACAAAGGAACCTGACGAGGAAACGCATGTGGCGCATTGTTCCATCGGCTAGTTTCTCCCAATGATACATAAAATGCCCCGTGTTATTGTCGGCCTCAACAAACTGCCAGAAGTGTGTATGCTCGTTGCGCCCCTCGCATTCGTTCCAAAAGCCATCTAAATCTAACGCCATCGTCTGTTGTTTCACGTAGTCTACCGTATCGTATATCCCTTGTGGGTGGGTTAGGCCATTATAGATTTCCAACACTTCGCGGGTGTGGTAAATCAGCATCAACCTTGTTTTGTTCTGTTCTTGTCTGGCCTTAGCCAGTGCAGGAAGTAAGGTGAAGGTGGGTGTGTTGCTCGTAACGCGCTCTAACAGTTGCATCACGGCCTCGTATTTTTGGGGCATGTCTGTTGCATCGCCATCGCGCGAACCATATCCTGGGATGGCTTTTAGTAAGAAAGCGATGAGGAAAGGGGTGCTGATGCGTTCTGTTTGCACTTGCAAAAACGTTTGTGAGATGCGTGGGTTTAGGTTTGTTGGTG
>ERZ772921.463-NODE-463-length-24940-cov-10.274744_pt1 | contig 24940 bp, 18 predicted proteins | sample MGYA00512117_ERZ772921 | MGnify/ENA primary metagenome ERZ772921 (study PRJEB29015, sample SAMEA2737944) | human oral metagenome | biome: human oral; feature: human-associated habitat; material: dental | place: China | collected 2150 ...
GCCCTGTCCTCACCCTTCGCGCAGTTCTCGGTCTTCGCCCTCGGCGCGTGCATCACTGCCTGGGCGCTGCCCCGACTCCTGCCGCGCGGAACGTTCATGTCCCGCCGCGGCATGCCCTCGGCGATCCTTGCGAGGTTGAGCGCACTGGCCTCACAGGTCGGTCTCGCCGTCATGATCCCGCTCATCCTCCAGCGCGTGCACGGCTGGTCCGAGGCATCCTCCGCCTGGTGGGTCACCCTCGGGTCGATCACATGGTCGATTGGCGCGGTCGGCCAGGCACGCGTTCACGATGCACACCTGCGCCGCCGGCTCCCGGTCATCGGCGGAACACTCATGGCGATCGGAGCGATCCCCGTCGGAGCGATCCTGTTCCCCTCGATCCCCGTGTGGGTGGCCCTCATCGGCTGGCTGCTCGTCGGCCTCGGAGTCGGTCTCGTTCACGCTCCCCTGTCCGTCATGGCACTCGAGGTCACCCCCGAGGCCAAGCACGGGCGCGTGGCCTCTTGGCTGCAGGTCGCCGATTCGGCGGGCCCTGCCCTCGAACTCGCCCTCGTGTCCGTCGCCATGAGCGCGTGGGCCGCCACCGCCACGGTGGGCGGGGCGGCCTACGCTCCCTATTGGGTGATTGCTGCTGTGCTTGCGATCCTCACCGTGGTCGCGGTGACGCGGCTGCGTCCCTCATGGGAACGCGCCACGGGTGAGGCAGCTAGCGCTCAGTCGTCGTAACGGCGCTTGCCGAAGTGGCGGCGTCCGCCGTCGCGGCTTCCGTCGCGGTCCCAACCGCCATCGCGGCCGCCCTCGCGTTCGCGGCGGGCGCGCTTGATGTCCTTCTCCCAGCGCTCGGTGCGAACGCTGCGGCGCGGACGCGATCCGTCGACCTTTTCGAAGCGGTGCGGACGCTTCTCATCACGGTCCCCGAAGCGGTCCTCGCGATCACCGTAGCCACCGCGTCCTCGGTTATTTCGGTCGAAGTCGCGGCGCTCACGGCGCTCGAAACCGTCGCGGTCGCCGTGAGAGCGGCCGCCGGGGCCCTCGTCTACGCGGATGCGCAGCTGACGGCCCGACACGTATCCCTTGGAGATACGGGACAGCTGCTCGCTGGACAGGTCCGCGGTGATGTCGACCAGTGAGAAGGTTGGGTAGATCTCGATGTTGCCGATGTCGCGGCCGTCGATGCCGCCCTCGCCAGCAATGGCGCCAACGATAGAGCCGGGCTTGACGCGGTCCTTCTTGCCCACCTCAATGCGGTAGCGGGTACCGGAGCCGGGTGCCGGGCGGCCGCCCGCGCGACGACGAGCACCGTTCGCGCCGCCCTTGAGCGGGCGGTCCTTATCACGCCCAGCCTCGAAAGTGGCGCCGACGAACTCGCCGGACTCGTCCAGCTGTTCCTCGCGGCGGATTTTGCCGTTGCCACGGCGGTCTTTCTCGACGCGCGGGGCCGGGCCTTCGTCGCCGACGGCCGTCGCCATGAGGGCGGCGGCGATGTCCTCGACGGAGATCTCATCGCCGAGGTCGGCGAGCAGACGCTTGTACATGTCGAGACGGCCACGCTCGATACGAGCGGACAGGCCCTCGAGCAGGCGGCTCGCGCGGAATTCGGAGACGGCTGCAGGCGAGGGAATCTCGACCTCTTCCATCTCGGTGCCCGTCAGCTTCTCGATGCGGCGCAGACGGCCGTGCTCACGCGGGGTGAAGAACGTCAGCGCGCGGCCCTCACGGCCCGCACGGCCGGTGCGACCGATGCGGTGGACGTAGGCCTCGGGCTCACGCGGAACGTCGAAGTTAACGACGAGGGAGATACGTTCGACGTCGAGGCCTCGGGCGGCCACGTCGGTCGCGACCAGCACGTCGAGCGAGCCGTTCTTTAGGCGCTCGACCATGCGCTCGCGCTCGGTCTGAGCGACGTCGCCGGAAATGCCGGCTGCACGGAATCCACGGCTCGAGAGCTCCAACGACACCTCTTCGACATCGGCGCGCGTGCGCACGAAGACGATCGCGGCGTCAGCCTCTTCCTGGCCTTCCTTGATGTGCTGGGCGCGGGTAGCCAGTACGCGCGAAAGCGCACCGATCTTGTGTTTGTAGGGCACCACCGCGTAGGTCTGGTGGATGGTGTCGACCGTCGAGGACTCGGTGGAAACCGCGACCTTCACCGGATCCTTCAGGTGCTCGCGGGCAACCTTCTCAATGGCCGCGGGCATCGTCGCGCTGAACAGCGCGGTCAGTCGATCATCCGGGGCGCTCGACGCAATCGTCTCGACGTCCTCAGCGAAGCCCATACGCAGCATTTCGTCGGCCTCGTCGAGGACCAGCATGCGCACGTGCGACAGATCGAGGGCGCCCTTCTCAATGAGGTCAATGACGCGACCCGGGGTACCGACGACGACCTGTGCTCCTCGCTTGAGCGCGCCGATCTGCGGGCCGTAGGGCGAGCCACCATAGACGGGGACGACGTCGAGGCGGGCCGTACGTGCGGCGAAATCCTCGATCGCTTGGGCACTCTGCATCGCGAGCTCGCGGGTGGGGGCCAGAACGAGAGCCTGCACGTTGCGCTCGTCCGCGTCAACAATCGCTAGGAGCGGCAGACCGAATGCAGCGGTCTTTCCGGTACCCGTCTGGGCGATGCCGACGACGTCGCGCAACTCCAGCAGCGGAGGGATGGCGGCGGCCTGAATCGGGGTGGGGACGCGGAATCCCATATCGGTGACAGCCGCGAGGATCTCCTCGGGCAGGCCGAGGCTCGCGAACGTCACGGTGTCCGTGTCCTCCTCGTCCGCGTGGTCATCACCGAACTCACGAGCGTCGTCGAGGTCGTCAATATCGTCGGCAATCGCCGTCATCTCGCGCTCGTCGTCAGCGCGTTCCATGAAATCGTCAGAGGGCATAATTCATCCTTGCGTGGTGCAATCGGTGTCAGCAAAACCATCGGGGCGGGCCTACTCGGCTCCTCGGCGCGGCCTCACCCATAACAACAAATCCCGCATCCCGCGGGCACCATAACAAGGGGCAGCGCCTCATCGCTACAACCAGCATACCCTCGCAAACAGCTGACAGAGGCGCGTGGTCGGCGAACTCACTGTCAGCGAATCGTCCGCCCATTGCGGCGGGACGACACTCAGACGGGCAGGCGAGCGAGGAACGAGGCGATCGTCACCTGCCGATTGTCCTCGGAACGCAGGGGAGCAACGACGAGTCGATCGACCGCATCGCGGCACAATCCCCGCAGGTCACGCATCACGACACGTCGACGGCGCGATGCAGCCCACCGGGCGAGTGCTCGGCTCGCACACGCGCAGAGCACCGTGATCAACAGGCACAGCGCGACCAGGGCCGTCGGAAGCGGAATCGGCCCGATCGCGGGGACCCGAACATCGATGAGGACAGCCCTGCCCAGGTGCACGAGGACGATCCACGCGACACCCACGACAACGCCGAGCCACGCGAGCAGCTGCGCACCACCCAGCGCACGACACAGCGCCGGGGCTCCGGTCGAGACGCGAATGTGCTCCGCAACCTTACGGTGCGCTGCGTCCGGGACCTCTCGCGCCCCGCAGAGCGCACGCTCGACCAGCGCCGCACGCCAACGGGCGGGACGCGCCTGCGCGCGCTCCCCAATCGCCCCCCGAACGGCGTTGACGAAAGCAGCTTCATCGGAGGCGGACCGAGTCGGCAACGTCGGAGTCGTCGCCCCCTCGGCACGCGACTCATCATCCAGATGCAGGCGGCGCAGCGGGTCCACACCCGTACGCGCCAGCCAGCGCAACGGTAGCCAGCCGCCCGCCCGGCGTCCGGCTCGCAGCGTCGAGTCAGCCACGGCCTCGGCGATAATCGGAGCACCCGCGAGGTCGGCGGCCGTGCCAGCCAATTCGGCGGCCAGGCCATCGGTCTCGAGGCCTCGGACCGTTCCGGTCAGCTCCAAGGACTCGCGCAGTATCCGGGAGGCCTCACGCAGCGCAGCACGCGCGCGTGACGCCTGGCGTGAGACCCGCTCGGCCTCGCGCGTCAGGTGCTTGATGAGCGTGCGCATTCCTTCACCCGTCGTCGCCGATACCGCGAAGACCTCGGCATCAGCCATGCCACGATCACTCAGCAGACGATGCAGATCCTGCTCGATCGCATCACGCTCGGGCAAGGAAATGGTATCGATGTGCGTCAGGACGACCGTCACCGAGGCATGCGACGAGCGCAGGCGCACCAGCCACTCGTCGTGCAGACGCGCGTCCGCGTACTTCTGCGGGTTGACGACAACGACGAGCGCGTCGACGCGCGACGCCAGACGATCGGCGATGTCCGCATGACGGGCATCAACCGAATCAATGTCCGGCAAATCAACGACGACAGTGTCGCCAGGCAGCGCTTGCGGCGCCTCCACCCGACGACCGATATCCAGCCACCCCAGCAATTCCTGCGGTTCTCGGCCTCGCGGCAGCACGGCGCATGCCTCGTTCGTCGTGGGGCGCCGAACACCCGCAGTGACGACCTCTCCACCGCTCAGCACGTTGACGAGGGAGGACTTGCCGGCACCCGTACCTCCCAGCATGCCGATAACGCACCAGGACGGGTCGACCTCACTGCGTTCGGCGGTCACATCAATGAGATCGCGAATGTGCGCCAGAGTCTGCTGATCGAGGTCCGGTGCTGCCAGGGTGCATATCTCGTCAAGCTGCTGGGCAGCCGATGCCACGGGGTTCGTTGCTCGCCTCACGCCAGCACCTCCCGAGCTCTCTCCTCAGCCACCGCCAGCTTGTCGATGAGAACCCTGTCGGAAGCCCGATCGAGGCTCGCGCTCACCGGGGCAACGACAGCCGACAGAGACTCTCCGGCGAGGCGTTCGAGCGCCGCACGGGCTTGCTCGGCCAGCGAACGAACTGTGCGTTCACCGAAATAGGCTTCCAGGATTGTCTGGGACAGGGCTGCCGATGCCCCGGCGATACCGACTTCAACACCGGTGAGACCACCGGTCATCGTAAACGCGGCCACCATCAGCGAGACCGTCACGACGTTGATGCCGCCCGCGAGCATGCGCCCGCTGACCCGCGAGGACTCGGCCTGGCCACGAATGATCTGCGTGACCTCACGCGTCCACTCCTGCGCCACTGTGCGTGCGCGCTGCTCTGCCGCATCGACGTCGAGCAGCTCATCGAACGTAGACGTGTCCACGACCGTACGCGCCCTGCGCAGGGATTCACCCCACGCCCGGTGGTATTGGTCTGCCAAACGCTGCGCAAGGCCTCCGGTCAGATCGCGCTGCACCTGAACGTCCGGGGCTGCCTGTCCACGAAATGCACCCATCACGCGCGAACTCAGACCAGAAAACACACGCGAGACGGTCTTGGACATATCCCACGAGCCCAGTACCTCGGCGATGCGTGCGCTTACTTCGCCGCGCAGTACGTCATCACTCGACGTGGAGGACACTTCCCGGGCATAGGAAGCAACGAGCTGCTCGATATCGCCGGCGGCCGCCTCGAACTCACGGTTGCGTTGCCTCGCAGCCTCCAGTGCGCGCGTCGTCTCCTCCAACGACGAGGCGACGGCACCGGACAGCGATCGACGTACGATAGCGGCACGTTCCTCGGCATCGCGTCCGATTCCCTCCAGGTAGGACCCGATCGGCGCGATTGCTTCGGCGGACAGGCGCCCATCGCTGAGGGGCTGTTCCTCGACCGTATAAATCGCGACCTCACCCAGGCCACGCCGGCGAGCCAACGAGGCCAGATCCTCGCGAATTTCCTGCACCGCCCCAGGGGGGACGCGGTTGAGTACGATGGCGACACGCAATCCGCGGCTCGCGGCTTCCTCCAGGTGTTTCCACGCCACCGCATCCGCGTAGCGGGCCGCGGTCGTGACAAACACCCACAGATCTGCGCCGTCGAGCAGCTCTGCAGCCAGGCGACGGTTTCCGTCCTCGACGGAATCGATGTCTGGCGCGTCCACAATGCCCACGGCAGGCCACAGCGTCTTCTCGACAGCGATCGTGATCGCGTCGAGGCTATCCCCACCCGAGCCCTCGCTCTTCGCCAGTCTCGGCAGCACTCGGTCCGACATGAACCACTCGCGTGCCTTGGGCGCGCAGACCAACACGGGGCGCCGAGTCGTCGGACGCACCGCGCCCGCCCGACTCACGTTTCGGCCAAGCAACGAATTGACGAGCGTCGACTTACCAGACCCCGTCGAGCCACCGACGACCACCAGCACGGGTGCATCCGCATCCTCGAGGCGCGGCAACACGACGTCCTGCAGGCGTCGCAGCGCGCGCTCCGCGTCGCCACGACTCCCTTCCGGAATGGCATGGAGCGTTTCCTCAAGGGCATGCGCCAGCGAGCGAGCTGCTTCAACCGCCGTGAGGGACACTCAGTCGGTCACCTTCTCGATAGTAGGGACCGCGTCGGCCTCGGGCAGGACCCACGTGTGCGGATCGGCGTCCACCTGCTCGCCACTGCGAATGTCCTTCACCGTGTCAGCGCTACCCTCCTCGCCCGGGAACCAGACGAAGGGGATGCCGCGCTTATCGGCGAACTTGATCTGCTTGCCGAACTTTGCGGCGCTGGGAGCAACGTCCGTTGAGATGCCGCGCGAACGCAGCACAGCGGCAATCGCCTCCGAGCGCTCACGTTGCTCCTCCGCGATGACCGCGACGACGACCGCCGTGGGCACCTTGCGAGAGGCCCTCACCATCGGCGCGGAAATCATGCGCGACACGAGGCGCGAGACGCCGATAGACAGGCCGACGCCCGGGTAGGTGCGCTTGCCGTCCTTCGCCAGGGAGTCGTAGCGTCCGCCCGAGCAGATCGAGCCGAGAGCCTCATGACCTTCGATCTCCGACTCGTACACGCTGCCCGTGTAGTAATCGAGACCGCGAGCGATCTTGAGGTCCGCGACGACCGCACCCGGCATCCGCTTGTTCGCGGTATCGAGGAGTTCGGTCAGCTCCTTCAGGCCCTCGTCCAGCAGTTCGCCGCCCACACCGAGGTCGGCCAGACGCGCGCGCACCTCTGAAGACTCGGACGTGCGGATCTGCGCCATCTGGAGCAGAACGGATGCCTGCTCGCCATCAATGCCGGACTGAGCCAGCTCGGCGGCCACACCCTCCGGGCCGATCTTGTCGATCTTGTCGAGGCCGCGCAGGGCAGCCTCAACGTCCGTGACCCCGAGGGACTCACACACGCCCTGAACGACCTTGCGGTTATTCACGAGCACGCGCACGTGCGGGATCGGCAGGTTATTCAGAGCCTCGGCCATCACCAGCGGCAGGTCCACCTCGAAGTGGAACGGGAGTTCACCGTTACCCACGACGTCGATGTCCGCCTGCGTGAATTCACGGAAGCGACCGTCCTGGGGACGCTCACCGCGCCACACCTTCTGGATCTGGTAGCGCTTGAACGGGAAATCCAGCTCGTTCGCGTTCTCGACCACGTAGCGGGCGAAGGGAACCGTGAGGTCGAAGTGCAGACCCATGCCCTTGTCCTTGGGAGCGCGTGCACCGGCCGCCGCGGCCTTCAGGGCCTGCAGGCGTTCAAGCACGTAGATCTCCTTGGAGGTCTCCCCCTTTGCTTCCAACTGCTCGAGGGTCTCGACCGCACGGGTTTCGATGCCCGCGAAGCCGTGCAATTCAAACACGCGACGCAGCTCGTCGAGGACGTGCATCTCAATGATGCGGCCCTCCGGGAGCCATTCGGGGAAACCTGACAGGGACGTGCGAGCCATTAAGCGTTCTTTCTATGACGAAGGTGGTTAGCCGATGCGACGAGCGCGAATCAGATACTGGTTTGAGCGTATCTCATCTGCGAGCGTGGTCGCCGGGCCGTGTCCGGGAACAAGGACGGTGCGAGGATCGAGAGCGTTGGAAATCGTGCGCAAAGAATGTCGCATCTGAGTTTCGTCGCCCCCGGGCAGGTCGGTGCGCCCGACGCTGTCCTTAAACAGCACGTCTGCGCTCATCGCCCACGGAACCGCCTCATCGGAACAGTAGAAGGACTGGTTGTTGACCCGGATATCGAGCGGGCTCTCCCCCAGGAAGACAGCCGATCCCTCGGTATGACCGGGTGCGGGAACCATGCGCAGCCACACGCTGGGGCACACCTCAAACGAATCTGAGGGCACCTCACGCAGGTCGGCTGGCTTGACCCACTCCCCCACAAAGTCGGGCAGCGGCATCGGCAGGAACGAGGCCGGGGCATCCATGCGGTACATGTCAGGTCCCGGCACGTACACGGGAACGGTGCCTCCGTCCACTCCCCAAGTGGACACCGCGGCCGCGTCCCAGACGTGGTCGGGGTGTCCGTGTGTCAGAAGCACCGCGCCCACGCTGACACCCTCAAGCTCGAGGACCTCGCGGATCAGGTGTTGAATTCCCGCTGAAGGGTCGACGACAAGGGCAGTGCCCGCCCCGGAAGGGACGAGCACGAGCCCATTCGCCGCGTAGAAAGGCGATGGAATAACGTGAAGGCGCATGTCACTCCATGGAGGAGGAGATCTGCGCGAGCCAGGCGCGCTTGGTCTCAAGAGCCTCGCGCACGTTCCTGGCGGCCTTCTCGTCGCCCTTGGCCTCGGCCTCGGACAGAGAACGCTCGAGCTGAGCGATCTGCTCCTCAAGCTGACCCACCATGCCGGCCGCGCGTGCGCGCGTCTCGGGGTTGGTGCGGCGCCATTCCTTCTCTTCGGCCTCGCGGACGGCGGCCTCAACGGCACGCAGACGACCCTCGATGCGGTGCAGGTCGGCGGACGGCACGCGGCCCACCTCTTCCCAGCGGTCCTGGATCTGACGCAGCTGAGCCTTCGCGCGATCAATGTCGGTCACTGGCAGGATGGCCTCAGCATCAACGAGGATCGCTTCCTTCGCGACGAGGTTGTCGCGGTACTCCGCGTCGGTGGCCTCGTCCTTGGCGCGGCGAGCGTCGAAGAACACCTGCTGGGCGGCGCGGAAACGTGCCCACAGCGCGTCGTCTTCCTTACGCGACGCGCGAGGGGCGGCCTTCCAGCGGTTCATGAGCTCACGGTAGGCACCGGAGGTACGCGACCAGTCCACGGACGAGGACAGAGCCTCGGCCTCAGCGATCAGGGCTTCCTTCACTCGCTTAGCCTCGGACTGGGCCTGATCGAGCTGCGAGAAGAACTGGCGGCGGTGACGGTCGAAGGTGGTGCGCGCGTGGGAGAAGCGCTTCCACAGCCCGTCCTCGGTGGGACGGTCCAGGCGCGGCCCGCGCCGCTGCGCGGCCTTCCAGGACTCGAGCAGCTCACGCAGCTCGGCGCCGGAGTTCTTCCACTGCGTGCGGGCCGGGTCCTGCTCGGCGATGGCCTCAGCGCGCTCGACGATCGCCGTGCGCTCCTTGAGGGCCTGCTCCTTGGCGGCCGCGCGCTCGGCGGACACGGCCTCGCGTCGCTCGGCGGCCACGGTCTTGAGCGCGGCGAAACGGGCCCGCAGTCCCTCCAGGTCGCCGACGGCGGCCGGCTCGGTGAGGGACTCGGAGATCGAGGACAGGGTCGAGTCGATCTCTCGGACGCTGAGCTGGGGCAGGCGGGTGGCGAACAGGTCGATGGTCGCCTTGAGGTCCAGGTAGCGGCGCACGTAGAAGGCCATGGCCTCGGCGATCGGGGCATCGGGGAACTGGCCGACCTCGCGCTCGGCGCCACCGTCCTGGACGTAGACCCGGCCCTCACCGTCCACGCGTCCCCACTTGGCGGCGTCCATGGCCTCCTGCGGGTCGACGGCCGGCTCGGCAGGTGCCGCAGGCGCCGCTGCCGGGGCGGGAACCTCGGCCGGGGTCGGCGTGGCGTCCTCGGAGGTGGTCTCGGTGGCCTGAACCTTCTCGGTCGGCTGCTCGGTCTGGGCAGGCTCCTCGGAGGCGGGAGACGCCGGCTCGTCAGAGGACGCCGCTGTGGACTGCTCGACGGGCTCCGCGGGCTCGCCGGGCTCGGGCTCCTTGGAGGACTCGTTGGAGGACTCGACGTCGGCATGTGTCTGCGGGGTGCTGGTCTGCGTTGACGCAACGGCCTCGACCGCGGGATCGGCGGGGGAGGCGTCGGCCGTTGGTGCCTGCTCCGTCGGGCTGGGCGCTGCCGACTCGTTCAGGTCGGTCGGCTGGATGGTCTGCTCAGCCTCGGGCTGGTTGTCAGACCGGTTGTCGGGCTGGTTCCGCTCAGTCACGGGATGCTCCTTCATGGTTGACGGGGAGGGAGCGGCGTGACCGCTCCGTTCCGTTCGCGCCCGGCTCTCAAGCCGGGTGGTGGTGAGGTGCCGTCGGAGGACGGCAGTGTCGAAAGTCTACGTTCCCGCTGGCTCCATTCACCATCCTTCGCCCCATTGATTTCAGTTGATTCGTTGAGCGCCGGTGCCCCTCACGAGCGGGCCGGTGTCGGTTGCCCCAACCTCGTCGACGGCTGGCGCTGTTAGCATGTGACCATGCTCGCGTGACTCGTCCCTGTGCCCCCACCGCCTCATGCCAAGGACGAGTCATGCCTGCGATCAGTTTCTCCCATGTCAGCTTCTCCTACACCTCCGCCCCCTTGCTGGAGAGCATCAACCTCACGGTCTGCGACGACGAACGCGTCTGCGTCGTCGGCCCCAACGGATCGGGGAAGTCCACGCTCCTGCGCCTGGCCACCGGTGAGCTGTCGCCTGACCAGGGGACTGTCGGCATTCCCGAGCAGCATGGCCCGCAGGCGGCCGACTCGGAGGAGGCGACCGCCACGTCGATCGAGGGCTATCTCGACGCCGTCTGCGCTGAGACTCTGGACGCGCTTGATCGTTTCGAGCGCATGGGCGAGGCCATCGCCCATGCCGGAGCTGAAACCGGCTCCCTCGCCGAGGAGTACGACTCGTTACTGACCCGGCTTGAGTCGCTCGACGCCTGGAACCTGCCGGCTCGACGGGCTGAGGCGCTCGCCGGGCTGGAACTGGGACGCGTGGATACAGGCCGCCTGGTCTCCTCCCTGTCGCCGGGCCAACGGGGGAGGCTGGAGATCGCGGCTCTGCTTCTTTCAGCCGGTCAGGCGCTGGTGCTCGACGAGCCCACCAACCACCTGGATGCCGGTAGCAGTAGCTACCTGAGCGAGATGATGGTGTCATGGCCCGGACCGGTCCTGTTCTCCTCTCACGATCGTGCCTTCATTGACGAGGTGGCCACCGCCGTCGTCGACCTGGACACAGCGCCGTGGCAGGCACTCGCCACCGCCTCCGGGGACAGCGGCCCCATGGGTGCCTACCGGTGCGCGGGGCGATACAGCGACTACCTCGTGGAGAAGGCGCACGCCAGGTCGTCCCACCGCAGTCTTCACCAGCGTCAGCAGGAGCAGCGGCGCAAGCTCGCGCGTCACCGTCGCGACTCCGAGATCGTTGGGCACAGCGGGGCAGCGCCCCGGACCGAGGCCCGCATAGCCCGGAAGTTCTACGCTGACCGCGCCCAGCGCGTCTCCACCCGGCGCCAGACGCAGGACGACCGCCGGCTGGAGGCGCTCGCCAGTACCGAGGTGCGCAGGCCCCGCTCCTACGACCTGCAGCTGGGCCTGAGAGAACCGGCGCCGCGAACAGGGATGGCGGTCTCGGCCCGGTCAGCTGCCGTACCCGGGCGCCTTGCACCGGTCACGGTCGACGTCATGGCAGGCGAGCACCTGCTGGTCACCGGCGCCAATGGGAGCGGCAAGTCCACGCTTCTGGCCTGGATGGGGAGACGGTCAGCACCCACGGAGGACTCCGTCGGCAGCCTCACGGTATCTGGTTCAGTGCTCCGGATACCCCAGCACCTGCCGAAACTCGGCGACCCTGGGATGGATGAGAGCGTGTGGACCGAGGGGATTGGGGACCGTGGCCGGGGCGCACTGCACCCGCGCCTGTGGAACCGTCCCGTCAGCGAGCTCTCCGACGGTAACCAGCGCCGCGTTCAGCTGGCCCTGGCCGCTGCTGCTGGGCCTGAGGTGCTTGTCGTCGACGAGCCCACGAACTACCTGGACCTGGACGCCCTCGAGATGCTCGAGGCCGCTCTGAGGACATGGACGGGCACGCTCATCGTCGCCAGCCACGACCGCTGGCTCATTGAGCACTGGTGGGGGCGGCGGCTCCACCTTCGGTGAGCCAAGCCGGGTTATGTGGACCGGAGCAGTTCTTTTATCCGTATCGTCACTGTTCCCAGACGACCCAAGTAGGGTGGGGGCATGATCTTGGAGCGCACCATCGCACCCGTGTTCGCCGCCAACTGCTACGTCCTGGCCGCAGGTCCGGGCGAACCCGCCCTCGTCGTCGACCCCGGAGCCGGTGCCGCCCGCGGCGCCCTGGCCCTGCTTCGCTCCCATCGGCTCACCCTGAGCGCCATCCTGCTCACCCACGGTCACGCCGACCACGTGTGGGACAGCCAGGCGCTCATCGAGGCCGCCCACGCCGAGGGCCTGCTCACCAGTGACGACGCCGTCGACGTGCCGGTATACATCCCCGAGCGCGACCGCTACCGGCTCGAGGAGCCCGACATCACCACCGGTATCAGCGCCAACGGCATGACCTTCACCGACATGGCCGGCAGCGAGTGGAAGCAGCCCGCCGACATCCGTCTCTTCCCGGGAGACGGCTTCTCCCAGGCCATCGAGCTGGCCCCCGGTATCGCGCTGCGCGCGGTCCCCGCCCCGGGCCACTCGGAGGGCTCCACGCTGTTCTTCTTCGAGGCCCGCCTGGCCGACAACGCCCTGCTCTACGAGGCCGAGGTCATCGATGACGACCCTGCCGTCGCCGACGAGGAGCACTCCTACCTCATGGCCCTCGACGGCGACGTCATCTTCAAGGGCTCCGTCGGACGCACCGATCTGCCCGGCGGGGACCAGGTGCAGATGCTCGCCACCCTGCGCTTCCTGGCCAACGCCGTCGACCCGGCCACCATCCTGCTGCCCGGGCACGGCGCAGTGACCACCATGGAGCACGAGCACCACGGCAACCCCTACCTCGCCGAGGCCAAGATCCGTGGGGGAGACCTCAAGGCCTGATGGCGCCAGGGCCCGACGGCGACGCGCAGGCTCACTGCTCGTCATGACACAATGCGGACCATGGCACAGGTACGACAAGCTCTCTCCTCACTGTCCGGCTTCCCCGAGTGGCTCCCCGCGGGCCACATCGTCGAGCAGCACTTCGTCGACATCCTGCGCCGCACCTTCGAGCTCCACGGCTTCAGCGGCATCCAGACCCGCGCCGTCGAGCCACTGAGCGAGCTGACGAAGAAGGGGGAGACCTCCAAGGAGGTCTACCTGCTCAGCCGCCTTCAGGCCGATCCCGCCGACGCCGAGTCCGAGACGGATCCGCGCAAGCAGCTGGGGCTCCACTTCGACCTGACCGTCCCCTTCGCCCGCTACGTCGTGGACAATGCCGGGCTGCTGACCTTCCCGTTCAAGCGCTACCAGATCCAGAAGGTCTGGCGCGGGGAACGGCCCCAGGAGGGACGCTTCCGCGAGTTCATCCAGGCCGACATCGACATCGTCGGTGACGGTGCCCTGCCGCTCCACCACGACGTCGAGGTCCCCCTCATCATGCACGAGGCGCTCAGCGCCCTGCCGGTGCCCGCGGTCACCATCCACGTCTCCAACCGCAAGGTCGCCCAGGGCTTCTACCAGTCGATCGGCATCGACACGGACCGGCTCATCGAGGTCCTGCGCGTGGTCGACAAGCTCGACAAGATCGGTCCCGAGAAGGTGGCCGCCGAGCTCACCCAGAGCGTCGGCATCAGCGCGCAGCAGGCGGCACAGGCCCTCAGGCTCGCCACCATCACCGGCACCGATGGTCAGGACGTCTCCGATCAGGTCCTGCGGGCGCTGGCCGGCGCCGAGCCCACCGAGCTCCTCATCGAGGGCCTGGCCGAGCTGACCGCCCTGCTCGAGGCCACTGGACGCCGCCGCCCCGGCGCCGTCATCGCCGACCTCAAGATCGCTCGCGGACTGGACTACTACACCGGCACCGTCTACGAGTCCTTCATGGCAGGCCACGAGGATCTGGGCTCAGTGTGCTCCGGGGGCCGCTACGACTCCCTGGCCACCAACGGCAAGCGCACCTTCCCCGGTGTGGGCATCTCCATCGGCCTGTCCCGGCTCCTGGCCCGCGTCATCGGCGAGGGCCTGGTGCAGGTCAGTCGAGCCGTGCCCACGACGGTGCTCGTGGCCGTCACCGACGAGGCCCACCGCTGCGCCTCCGACGCCATCGCCGATGCGCTGCGCGCCCGTGGCATCAGCGCCGACGTGGCCCCCAGTGCCGCCAAGTTCGGCAAGCAGATCAAGGCCGCGGACAAGCGGTCCATCCCCTTCGTGTGGTTCCCCGGTGCCGACGGCGAGCCCGACTCGGTCAAGGACATCCGCTCCGGCGAGCAGGTCGAGGCCGACGCCGCCACCTGGCAGCCGCCCACCGCCGACGCCGCCCCACGGATCTCCGCCAGTCCGGCTGCGGCCTGCTCCCAGGCCGGTGGCCAGGACGGCTGTGAGGTCGGCTCAGCCTCATGACTATGAGCCGGAGCGAGTCCAGCAGCACGCACCACGTCCAGCAGGCGACCATGGCGCTGTCTGCTCTCCGGGACAGCCTGACGGCCCTGTCCATGCCCTATGTCCTTCAGGGAACCGCCGCCGCCTCGGACAAGGCCACGCTCATCCGTGACCAGCTCGGTGACTACGTCCTTCCCCGCCTGGCCAGCCTGGACGCACCGCTGCTGGCCGTGGTGGGCGGCTCGACCGGGGCCGGCAAGTCGACCCTCGTGTCCTCGCTCGTTCGCCGGCACGTGGCCAGGGCCTCGGCGATCCGCCCCACCACGCGTCGCCCCCTGCTGCTGCACGCACCGACCGACGCCGCCTGGTTCGACACCGACCGGGTCCTGGGGTCTCTGTCGCGCATGCGCGTGGACGCCGACGCACCGGCGAGCCCGGCCACCGATCACACCCCCAGAGAGCTCGAGCTGCGGGCCTGCGAGGGGTTGCCCGAGGGACTGGCGATCGTGGACGCACCTGATGTCGACTCCGTGGTCGAGGACAACCGGGACCTGGCTGCCACGCTCCTGGCCGGGGCGGACCTGTGGATCTTCGTCACCACGGCGGCCCGCTACGCCGACGCCGTTCCCTGGGAGCACCTGCGGGCCGCGGCCGAGCGGCACATCACGGCCGCCATCGTCCTGGACCGCGTACCGCAGGGCGCGCAGATCGAGGTGGAGGCCGACCTGCGGCGCCGGCTCGCGCAGGCGCACCTGGCCGAGGCACCCGTCTTCACGATTCCCGAGACCGCTCTGGACGATGACGGCTTCCTGCCCGAGTCCTGCGTCTCGCCGCTGCGCCAGTGGTTGGGGGCGCTGGCCTCCGACGCGGCTGCTCGCCAGGACGTCGCGCACCGCAGTCTGACCGGCGCCATTGGTTCCCTCCTGGCGCAGAGCGAGCTGCTCGCCGTCGAGCTGGCCTCCCAGGAGGCCGAGCACGCCGAGCTGCGGCGAGCAGCCACCTCCGAGCACGATGACGCTCTCGAGCGCGTCATCGAGGCCACCGAGGACGGCTCCATGCTGCATGGCGAGGTGCTGGCCCGCTGGCAGGAGTTCGTGGGCACTGGAGACCTGTTCCGGTCCTTGGAGGTGCAGGTGGGGCGGGTCCGCGACCGCGTCACGTCGCTTCTGCGGGGACGTCCGGCGCCGGCCAAGCGCGTCGAGCAGGCGATCGGCTCCTCCTTGGTTGAGCTCCTGGTCGCCGAGTCCCAACGGGCCTGCCTGGCCACGGAACGCTCCTGGAGACGGGCCGGCACCTCCCAGCAGGCGCTCAACCGGGCTCTGGCGGAGGTGCCCAGTCAGACCGGCCTGGAGGTTGTCGCCGCGGCCCTCGTCCACGACTGGCAGCGTCAGGTTCTCACGCTCGTTCGATCCGAGGGGTCTGACAAGCGGCTCACTGCCCGTTTGCTGTCCCTGGGGGTCAACGGCGCCGGAGTCGTTCTCATGATTCTCGTCTTCGCTCACACCGGTGGACTGACCGGGGGAGAGGTGGGGATCGCGGGAGGTACCGCCATCCTGGCTCAGCGTGTCCTGGAGGCCGTCTTCGGGGACCAGGCGATGCGTGGCATGACCAAGCGGGCCCGGGAGGACCTCAGCGAGCGTGCCACGGCTCTGTTCGCCAACCAGGCGAAGTGCTTCACCGACGCTCTTCCGCTGCCCATCCCGAGCGCCGATACGCTGCGAGAACAGCTTCAGGCCTGCCAGGAGGCGGCCACGTCGTTGCGCGCTTTGCCAGCTGCTGGCAGCCGCCGGTCGGCCGGGAGGAGGTCCAGGTGACGACCGACCGCTCCGCAGTGTCAGACCTTCCGCTGGTTCTTGAGGACCTGGCCAGGGCCGTCGACCTGGGTGAGCAGCTTGGTCTGGGCGAAGAACTCGCCCATGCCCGGGACGTCCTCACGCAGGCCTCCCACCGTCGGCGTCTGGCGCCGCAGACCACGGTGGCGGCCCTTCTCGGAGCGACAGGGTCGGGTAAGTCGAGCCTGACCAACGCCATGGCCGGCTCCGAGGTGTCCCGTACCGCCCGTACCCGCCCGACGACCACTCAGCCCCTCGCCGTCGTCCCGGACACGGCGAATGACGCCACTGAGCTGCTGGACTGGCTCGCCATCAGCCACCGGGTGCGCGTCGACGGCGGCTGGGCCCTGGGCGAGAGCACGGTGCTGGTCGATCTGCCCGATATCGACTCCGACGAGCCCGCGCACCGGGCCATCGCCCAGCGCATGGCGGGAAAAGTCGATGTCCTGGTGTGGGTCCTCGATCCGGAGAAGTACGCCGACGGCGTTGTCCATCGCGACTTCCTCATCCCTATGGCGGCGCACGCCGAGGTCATGGTGGTCGCCCTTAACCAGGTGGATCGGCTCGACCCTGAGAGCCGGGACGCAGTGCTCGCCGACCTCAGGAGGATCCTGGACCGAGAGGGTCTTGGAGCCGTCTCAGTGATTCCTGTCAGTGCCCGCACTGGGCAGGGCGTTGAGACTCTGGCACGCACCGTGGCCCAGGTGGCCTCTGATCGTCTGGCCAGCGCTCGTAGTCTTGCCGCCCATGCCCAGCGGGCAGCCAGGGAGCTGGCGGACCGGACGGGGCTGATGTCCTTGGCTCTTCCAACTGTCGGCGAGAGGCCACCTGAAGGGGGCCGGATTCGGCAAGATCGGCAGGATCAGCAGTCCCTGACCGCTCTCAGACGGGCGGCTGCGAGCGTCGCCGGCGTCGACCTCGTCGCGCGGGCCGTGGAAGAATCCGACCGGCACCGGGCGCACACCTGGGTGGGCTGGTTCTGGCTGCGGTGGATCGAGCACCTGCGACGCGACCCGTTGCGGGCGCTCCACCTTGGAATCGGGCGCCCGTCCTCCCCGGCGTCCGAAGGCGTCGACGATCCCGACTCCGGTCAAAGGCGGGGTACGCCGGACCTCGGCTCTCTTCCGCCGGCCGGACCCGCGGCAACCGGAAACCTGCGCAACACCGCCCACGTCTACGCCCTGACGGCCTGTTCCGGGCTGCCGGGAGACCTGGCGGCGCAAGCCGTTCTCCGCAGCGACGAGCGCGCCGAGAACCTCGCCGCCCCCTTGGAGCTGGCGGTGTCGGCGGTGGATTACGGAGCATGGATGCGCCCGGCTTGGTGGGCCGTGGCCAACCTGCTGCAGTGGGTGACCGCATTGACCGCGCTGATCGGTGGGCTGTGGCTGGTGGCGATCCACGTACTGGAGGACTATCTCCTCCTCATCAGCATCGACGTCCCCCGCTGGGGAAAAGTTCCCTGGCCCACCATCCTCCTGCTCGGCGGCCTGCTGATCGGGCTGGCGCTGGCCGGTCTGGGCTCGTTCCTGGCCCGTGTCCAGGCTGGGCACCACGGCAAGCAGGTCGCTCACCGCCTGCGCCGGGCCACCGATGAGGTCGTTGACACCGAGCTCGTCAAGCCGCTCAGGACCGAGACGTGCCGGTGGGCGCAGCTCGCGCAGGTTCTGAACCGAATCACCTCGACCGACATCAGTTGACACCATTCTGCACCATCAGATCCCGCACTCAATGTCATGGTGGTGTCATAATGGCTAGACGGAATCGATCAATGATGTCAAAATGATGTCATGCATATGGATGCCTACATGGACACCTTGCGTCGGACCCTCATGGAGACCTCGTCCCTGGGCGATGAGCGCACCCAGGAGGTCGCTCGTTCTCTCACCGCCGCGTTCGACCCGGCTCTACGGCTCGTGGCCCTGCAGATGCTCACAGACATCGCCGACGAGCTCAACAGTGAGCTCGATGATGCGCACGTGGCCGTCGTCATGGACGGCTCGACGCCCCACCTCCTGGTGACTCAGGCCTCGCCGTCCTCCGAACCGGGGCCGGATCACCCGCAGACGCCGGATCGTCCAGCCGGGACTCCGGTACCCGAGGATGTGCAGGAGGGGCCGGAGATTCGTACGACGCTGCGCCTGCCCGAGTCCCTCAAGCGGCAGGTCGATGCCGCGGCCCGAGCTCAGGGGCGCTCGGTCAACGCCTGGCTCGTGGAGGCAGCCCGGCGCTCACTGGCGGCAGAGACGTCGCCATCGGACGTCCGAGCCGCCGGACACGATACCTCCGGTACTGCGAACAACCGCGATGACGCGGAAGCCCCCTTCGGTCGACCTGTCGATCCAGAAGGGCGGCGGGCCTCGGGCTGGACGCTCAGGGGGTGGTTCGGCTGAGCCTCACCGCCCGCGTTGCCACGTCATCGATCCGCCCCGAGTCCACTCACCCGTCTGCCGCCGCCTCCATCTCAGTGCGGCCCATTGACCCCAACCGAGCCTGAGGAGACCACCCATGCCGATCTGGACCTTCGACCTTCCCGAGAACACTCAGCCCGGACTCGTCCTGGACCTGTCCTCCCTGAGTGTGGTGACCGCTCCCGGAACAGGGCGCACGATCACCGTTGAGGCCGACGAGCTTCTCGAACCCCTCCTGGACGTCACTGCCGACGGTGCGATCGTGACCATCCGTCAGATCGCGCTCGTGGGGCGCGATCGATTCGTGGGACTCTGGCCATGGGGGCCGAAAGGCTCTCGGTTGCGGGTGACGGTGCCGGAAGGTGCGCGCCTCGACGCCCGGATCGACGCCGGCTCGATCAACGCCGAACACCCTTGGGACCAGGTGCAGGTGCACGCCTCAGCGGGATCGATCCGACTGGGTGACTGCAAGAGCGCCCAGGTCCACGCCGACGCCGGCTCCATCGTCATCGGGGCGCTCCATGACGGCAGTGTGCGGGCCCGGGCGGGCTCGGTGCGCATCCGGTCGACCACCGGCACAGTCTCGGCCTATACGGAGGCCGGCTCGGTCGAGGTTATCGAGGCGTATGAAGGATTCCTGGACCTGTCCAGTCAGCTGGGAACCGTGTCAGTGGGAGTCCCCCAGGGCACCGCGGTCCTGGCCGACTGCCGTTCTGAGTTCGGTCAGGCGACGACCGATCTGCCTCGCCAGGACCACCCCGAGGCGCTCGAGCGACGCCTCGAGCTGCGTGCTCGTGCCCAGATGGGGACCGTCCGGGTTCGTCGAGCCTGAAAGGTGCGAACGCCGATCCGGTCCCCGTCCAGCGCTCGAGCGGATCACCGAGGCCGACGGCGGAGCCGGCCGGTGCGCCTGGCCCACAGCCCCAGGCCCGCCGCCAGGACGATGGCGTTCGGAATAATGCCCACCACCGGGGAGACCAGCAGTCCCCAGCCCGGCGTGATCGGCAGTCCGCCCAAGCTGACGGGGATCTGGCTGAGGTTCGCGATCGAGTGCGCGATGAGGCCCGGCCAGATGCTGCCACTGAGGATCCGAAGCTCGGTGAACAAGGGGGCCCAGCAGATCGAGATGGCAATTGCGATGAGGGCGTAGACGATCGGCGGGACGTCCCAGACCGAGCGGATGAGCGACTCGTCCAGGAACCACAGGTAGTAGGGGATGTGCCACAGGCCCCAGATCATTCCGACGACGAGCCAGATCCAGGGGTCGGGCAGCCTTCGGCCTATGAGCGCGGGTGTCAGATAGCCGCGCCAGGCGCCCTCCTCGGCGACGTTCTTGAGCACGGTCGCCACCGCGCTCGCGGCCACCACGCCCCCGAACGCTCCCAGCCCGGAGGGGGTGAGCCATCCCGCCGCCCAGCCGACGGCGATGGCGACGGCGAAGGACAGCGGGAAGACGGCGAGCGCCACGCCGTAGGCCCGCAGTCTGCCCGGCAACCATGAGGCGGCGTAGAGGCGGCGCAGCGACAAGTCGCTCAGAGCCATGACGGCACCGGCCAGAAGGGGCGTCGCGATCCAGATGAGGGCGGCCGGCGACTCCATGGAGTGGGGGATGCCGAGGATGTTGTCGGCGACGAGTCCGATCCAGCCGGAGCCGAGGGCGACGACGAATACGGCGAGGCGGGTCGTGGAGCTCGCGGCGACGATGCCGCTGGGATGAGGTGTACGCGCCATAACCATACTATGCAATACGACTAGTGGACTTTGCAAGTATGGGTAGTTGGTGACATCCCTCAGCGGGACTCTCCACCATCGGCGTCAGCGGTCATGGCCGCCTGGGCCGCCTCGGTCGTGTCGGCGACCTTTGCGGCTTCGGCGGCGCCGGCGGCATCGATGATCTCGCCGGTCCCGGCCGCCGCAGTGGTCTCGGCGGTCTCGGCGACTCTGGCTCGAGTCCTGAGGGCATCGGCGGCGACGGCGCGCCTGGTCCGCGCGATCCACTCCAGTTCGGCTTTCGCGCCGTCGATCCCGTAACGAAGAGTCGCGGCCTTGAGGGTGGCGTCGAGATCCACCGCGTCGATGTCGATCGCCTCCAGGGCCTCCAGGTCCCGTCGGACTTGCTCCTCCATCCCGGCCAGGAGCTCATCGGCTCCGTCGTGCCCCAGCCGAGCGGCGAAGAAGACGCGCGCCAGCACGGGGTCCTTGCTCGTGCGGGTTTCGAGCGGGCTCGCCAGCCAGGCGTCGAGCTCGGCGAGACCCGACTCCGTCAGGCTGTGCACCCGGCGATCCGGCCGGCCGCTCTGGGGGATGACTCGCGTCGATATGGCGCCGTCGGCCTCGAGGCGATCGAGAGTGCGGTAGATCTGGGACTGGTCGGCGTGCCAGAAGTGGACGACCGAGCTGGCGAAGGCGCGGCTGAGGTCGTAGCCGCTCTGCGGCGCGTAGAACAGCAGTCCGAGGATGGCGTGCCTGAGTCTCATGCACTCCACAGTAGGCGAGAAGGACTCCGGGACCCGGGCGCCGCCGGGAGGGCCGACGTCCTGGAGGACGCGCCCGCCCTGTGAGAGCCGGGACGCCCGGGCGTCGCGAGGGCCGCAGCACCTCGTGAGTTCGTGGCGCGGCTCGATGCAGTGCGTCGAGCCGGGCGTCCTTGCTCGAGTCGGACGACGGCGTCGTCGGACTCGCGCCGGAATGCCGGCCCGTGCAGACATGCCCGACTCGTGTCTCCGACGGCCGGGCGCGGCTCCGTCGGACCGATCTCGAGCCGGAACCGGACCGATCTCGACGAAGCCGACTGCGCTCCTGCCCGGGCGTGACGTTCCTCCCTTCATGTGTTGGGACTTGCGTCCCCGGTCGCCGCCGAATAACGTGTTACCCGACCATCTAGAGCAGCCGAGAGACCTGGCTCATCGACGTTGCAGCAACCCCCGCGAAGCGGTGCAGGTGCTTCCGCCAGGACCGATGGAGGAACGAGTGACCGCAGACCCCGCACCCGCCAGCGACTCGGCCCGGGCCGGTGTCCCGGTGGACGCCCCCGGCGCGGATGAGTCCATGATCTCGCTGCGGAACGTCCACAAGATCTACCACCTGCGCGACGGGTCGGACGTGCGCGCCCTGGACGGGCTCACCCTCGAGATCCCCGCCGGCTCCATCCACGGCGTCGTCGGCACCTCCGGCGCGGGCAAGTCCACCCTCGTGCGCTGCCTGACCGCCCTCGAGAGGCCCACCGACGGCGAGGTGCGCGTCGCGGGTCAGGACGTGACCTCGCTCAGCGCCTCCGAGCTGCGCAAGGCCCGGCGCGCCATCGGCATGGTCTTCCAGCACGCCAACCTCCTCGAGCAGCGCACGGCCGCTCAGAACATCGCCTACCCCCTCGACCTGGCCGGGGCGCAGAAGGGGCAGCGCCGCGGCAGGGTCTCCCGGATGCTCGAGCTCGTGGGCCTGGCGGACCGCGGCTCGTCCTACCCCGCCCAGCTCTCCGGTGGCCAGCAGCAGCGCGTCGGCATCGCCCGGGCCCTGGCCGACGAGCCCGCCGTCCTCCTGTGCGACGAGCCCACCAGCGCCCTCGACCCCGAGACGACCCGCTCGATCCTCGACCTCATCCGCGACGTCCGCGACCGCCTCGGCGTCACCGTCGTCATCATCACCCACGAGATGAGCGTCGTTCGCCGGATCTGCGACTCCGTCAGCCTCCTGGAGGCCGGTCGGATCGTCCAGTCCGGCCCCATCGAGGCCGTCGTCTCCGACGTCGATTCCCGGCTCTCCCGCGAGCTCGTCCCGCCACCGGACGTGCCCGCGGCCGTGCGCACCGCCGGCGGGGCTCACGGTCACAGCTCCGGCTCCGACGGCCCCGACGGCGCTGCTGACGCCGTGATCGATGTCGCCCTGACGGCGCACCCGGGCGAGCCCGCCGCCGCCCAGGTGCTCGCCCTGGTCGCCGAGCAGGGTGCGGACGTCGCCGGGGGAGTCTTCGAGACCCTGGGCACCGCCCAGGTCGGGCGGCTGGCCCTGACCATCCCGGCCGATCGTGCCCGGGCCACCGTCGAGGCCCTGCACGACGCCGGTCTCATCGCGGAGGTGCGCCCGTGAGCCCTGTGACGACTGCTCTCCTCTCCTCGCCCGTCGCCGGGCCCGCGCCGTCGGCCGGCGCTCTCGCCGCTCGCAGCGGTGACGGCACCTGGTTCTCCAACCCGGCCGTCAAGAGCCACCTCGGCCCCGCCACGGCCGAGACCTTCGCCATGACCTTCGTCTCCGGCGTCCTCGTCATCGGCTTCGGACTGCTCCTCGGACTCGCCCTGGTCACCACCGGAAAGCGCGGCCAGCACCGCAACCGCGCGGTCTACGAGATCCTGTCCCAGATCGTCAACATCGGCCGCTCGATGCCCTTCATCGTCCTCATGGTCGCCATCGCGTCGGTGACCCGCCTCATCGTGGGGACCTCGGTCGGGTGGGCCGCCGCGTGCGTGCCGCTGACGATCGGCGCCATCCCCTTCTACGCCCGCCTGGTGGAGACCGCCATCAACGACGTCGACCACGGCAAGGTGGAGGCGGCCCTCATGATGGGGGCGTCCGGCTCCCAGATCACGTGGGGCGTCCTCGTCCGGGAGGCGCTGCCCACGCTCATCCAGTCCGGGACCGTCACGATCATCACGCTGCTCGGCTACTCGGCGATGGCCGGGACGGTCGGCGGCGGGGGGCTGGGCGACTTCGCCATCCAGTACGGATACAACCGGAACATGAGCGACGTCATGGTCATCACCGTCGTCCTCATTGCGATCATCGTCGGCATTATTCAGATGATGGGCGACATGCTCAGCCGGCTGGTCGACCACCGCTGACGGCGAGAGCCGAGCCCCGACCAGCCGGAGTCCCCGCCCGCGGCGCCGCCGCGCAGGCGCAGGCTCGGCGCACCCGATCAGGGCCATCGGGCCCGCAAGAAGAAGGAATCACCATGCCCCGCTCCATCCGCACCTCCGTCACCCGCCGCTCCGTCATCGCCGGCTCGCTCGTCTCCGCCGCCGCCCTCGCCCTGGCCGCCTGCGGCTCCAAGGGCTCCTCCGGGGGCTCCGCGGGCTCCGTCAAGGGCATCGAGGTCAAGGACGGCGTCGCCACCATCACCATTGGCGCCACCCCGCAGCCGCACGTCACCATCCTCCAGTGGGTCCAGGACAACCTCGCCGCTGGCGCCGGCCTCAGCCTCAACATCAAGGAGATCAACGACTACCAGACGCCGAACTCCTCTCTCGACGACGGCTCCCTGGCGGCCAACTTCTACCAGACGCCGAACTTCCTCAAGCAGCAGATCGAGGAGAAGGGCTACGACTTCGTCTCGATCGCCGACGTCCACATCGAGCCCATGGGCATCTACACCTCCAAGGGCTACACCTCGGTCGACCAGGCGGCCAGCGGCGGCACCGTCGTGCTCAACTCCGACCCGGCCAACACCGCCCGCGGCCTCAAGCTCCTTCAGACCGCCGGCCTCATCACCCTCGACCCCTCCGTCGAGATCCCCTCGGACCTCGACGTCACCGCCAACCCGAAGAACCTCAAGTTCGTCACGGTCGACGGCGCCCAGGTGGCCACCTCGATGACCGACGCCGAGCTCGCCGTCATCAACGGCAACTACGCCCTCCAGGCCGGGCTGGTGCCCAGCCGGGACGCCCTCGTCCTCGAGCCGGGCGAGCACAGCCCCTACGCCAATGAGCTGGTGGTGCGCACGGCCGACAAGGACAACGAGCACCTCGTCAAGCTCGCCGGGCTCATGAACTCCCCCGAGCTCAAGGCCTACATCGAGCAGACCTGGACCGACGGCTCGGTCATCCCCGCCTTCTGAGCGAGTTTCCCGCCCTGGCCGACGTCGGCTCCGCCCCGGCCGATGTCGACCCTGCCCCGGCCGACGCCGGCTCCGCGACCGTCGGAGTGGTCGTCCGCGTGAGCACCACGCCCCGGGGGCAATGCGAGCGCGTCGGCCGAAGCTCGATCACGCCGCCTGAGCGCCACGCCCTGAGCGCCACGCCCCTGGGGGAGTCGATTCGGTGATGTCACCTCAGCTCGCATTGTGCGAGCTGAGCTCGCACGAATCGAGCTGGGGTGGATTTTGTCGAACTCAGCTCGCATCATGCGAGCTCAGTTCACATTGTGCGAGCTGAGGTGGATTTTGTCGAACTCAGCTCGCATCATGCGAGCTCAGTTCACATTGTGCGAGCTGAGGTGGATTTTGTCGAACTCAGCTCGCATCATGCGAGCTCAGTTCACATTGTGCGA
>ERZ772921.464-NODE-464-length-24936-cov-7.991439_pt1 | contig 24936 bp, 23 predicted proteins | sample MGYA00512117_ERZ772921 | MGnify/ENA primary metagenome ERZ772921 (study PRJEB29015, sample SAMEA2737944) | human oral metagenome | biome: human oral; feature: human-associated habitat; material: dental | place: China | collected 2150 ...
AAATTCCGTCGCTCTTGTGATCGTATTTGACGCCGCCCGAGCGGTCTTTGTAATCTCCGCCGTAGTTTCCGATCGCGCTTACGTTTACGTTGAACTCCTGCCCGTCAGTGTCGGTTAAATTTTTATAAGCGGAATTTCTTGCAAGCTTAGTAAGATCCAAATCGACCTTTGAGCGCGGCATCTCGATGCCTATGCGATCGCCGCTTCTTGCGGCCTGCGAAAACAGGCTGCCGTTTTTAGGCGTGAAGTTATTGATCGCTAGCATCAGCGCCTCAAAATAGCTCGGCAGATCGTCGTATCCGCCAGGATAGCGGTTCGTATCGGAAGTGATGAATAAATTCGCCGCATTGCGCTCGCGCGACAGCCTTATAATCTCGTCATATTGCTCGGGCGAGGCGTTATAGATGACGTGTAAGATTTTAGCGGAATTTGCGGGGTCTTTTTCAAATTCCGAGGTTCTGGCGCGATAGCGGTTGATATACTCGTCCGCGCTTACTTCTTGCAGCATCCAGACGTCCGCGTAAGGGGCTATGGCATCGCGCACGCCCCAGCCGTTATTCGCCAAAACGAGCATCTCCGGATATTTGGATTTAATGTAATTATAAATGCTAGCCATATAAGCGATATTGGAAGGGTTATCCTCGGTATTGACCTCGTCGATGAAGTATCCCGCGATGTTTTCTCTGCCGTAGAAATTTACAAAATTATCGATATCGGCATATACTAGGCTTAAATTTCTACTTGAACCAATGGCAGTAGGACGACCGTCAGGACCGATAGGACCGGTAGTGCCCGTATAAGTATAGGCGAGATTTTTGATACCCGCGGCTTTATTGCGCTGCATTTGAGCCAAATCCTCGTCTCTTCGCACCAAATATTGTGAGTGAGAATCTCCTCCTGGGCGCTTTTCGTATGAGCCGAAAGCCACATAAGGAACCAGCGCGCCGCCTATATTGGTAATGCCGTTCCAAAACTCGGCATTTACGCCGCTATTGCCCGTCCAGCGAAATGCAGGCATCATAACGCGCTGATTATTAAGCCTGCCCGAATATGAGCCCTTTTTGGCAAAGCCCCTTGCGTACTCGAGCTTGATACGAAATGAGTTTTCATACTCGTCGCTCGCGGAGCTATCGCTAGCTGCGTCGCGCCTGCTTAATTTCGCGCCCAAGCTATCCGCAGCGCTCATTACATCGGAACGGGAAGTGTTGTTGGAAGGAGATTTTTGCGCGTTTGCATAGCTCCAGGAATTCTGCTCGCTCGCATAGCCGAACCCTGCTGCACCGACAAGCGCAAGAGATACGATTTTTTTCAAAGACTTTAGCATTCTGCACCGCCTCAAATAAAATTATCCAAATTCTTAAATTTCGACAAATTTGCGGACGCGCTTTTAAAATTAAAAGCTTTGTCGAAATTTAAGAATTTGGCCGCCTTAAGACGGCCAAATTTTAAAGCTTATTTTAATGCCGCTTTTGCCTTCTTCGCGACGGTTGCGAAAGCTTCGGCGTCGTTCATAGCCATATTTGCTAAAATTTTTCTATCAAGCTCGATGCCCGCTTTTCTAAGTCCGTTTATAAATTTAGAATAGCTGATGTCGTTTAGCCTGCAAGCTGCATTGATGCGCACTATCCAAAGTCTGCGGAAATCGCGTTTTTTCGCGCGTCTGTCACGGAAGGCGTAAACGAGGCTTCTCTCCAGCTGCTCTTTAGCCTTTCTGAAATGTTTGCGTCTTGCGCTATAAAATCCGCGCGCAAGCTTTAGCACCTTGTTGTGACGGCGGCGTCTAACGATGCCCGTTTTTACTCTTGCCATATTAATCCTTTCTTAATCGGCGTCCCTTTGGGGATCTTGCCCTAAAATCCATAAATTTAGGGGAGTTTGAATGACTTTCGTCAAAAACTAACTTCGCACTATTTGCAAAGCATTTTTTTAACCGCAGATACGTTCGTAGAATCGACGTATTGGGCCTCGCGCAAATTCCTCTTGCGTTTTTGAGACATCTTCGTCAAAATATGGCTGCGAAACGCTGAGCCTCTTTTGATCTTGTTTTTGCCCGCTTTAAAACGCTTGACGGCACCGCGCACGCTTTTCATCTTTGGCATGGTCGTCCTTTTTTTAAAGTGAATGGGAAGTATATAATAAAATTTCTTTGAAAAATTTGAATTTTAGCAAAATTTATGAAAATACAAAATGCTACATCGAGATTGATATAATTATTACTCATAGCAATATTTTCAGATTTATATCGTTTGTATAAATTTAAGCAATTGGATAAAAGTTTTCCTTTTTAATACAATTAAAACTATAAAACTTACTATTATTAAGCAAAACGCATAGATGCCAGGCAATATATGAGATATAGCAATAAAGCAAACACCACAAAAAAATTCCGCACCAATATTGCAAAAATTTACACTTTTTATAAATTTTTTCAGACCATAACTCAATGCGATATATTTGGCAAAAAGAGATAAAAACAGGCAAAACATTATGGTAAATATATCATTGCAAAAATATACAATAAATCCAATAAATACTGAAAATATAATCAAAGAAATTAAATTTATACGAAGCATTTGTCCTTCTTTGCGTAATGCCTTAAAATATGAATTAGTAAGAAGGAGCGTCTTACCTTCGCATAGCAATATCGTAAAAATTATCGGCATATAATTTAAAACGTCCGCATATTTAGGTAGCCAAGCGCCCAGTAGAACTTCTACAGGATATGCAAATAGAAATAAAAATACAAATATGATTGATAGTCCATCATCTAAAATTTTAAAAATTTCGTTTTGTTCGCAAGCTTTTTTAGTTCGTAATATCGGGAATAAGATCGCCGAGAATGCATTGATAAAAAATAGAGCAAAATTTAGTAACGACAATATAAGTGAAATTTTGCCAAATAAAACGATGCTAAATTTCCATGCAATCATAGATCTTGCAATAAATATTAAAAATATATTACAAAGCGCAGAGATTGTTAATTTTATACCTATTCGCATATTTTTATATATATAAAATAAGCTATCTGTAAAAGGAGCCATCTTTACTTTAAAAAGATCCCTACATAAAAAACAAATATAAACAAGCGATATAAATCTGGCAAAAATAAATGAAAATATTAAAAATTTAGCTTTATCGAAATCCACGAAATAAACTGCTGATATAGATGATAAGACAAAAATTCTTTCTATAAACAAAACGAGTATTGACTTTTTTATCTCATTTACACTTTGCAAAAGATTATATAGAAATGATCTTGGCACCGTGATAGCACCCGAAATAGCAATATATAAAAATAACCTTTTATCGAACGAAAACGCACAAACCGTAAAAAATATAATTAGGCATTCTAGAATATATAAAATCTCCATCGTACAAATTTGGGATTTTAGAGTTCTTTTAGAAATAAATTCATATCGCCTACCACCGTATCTTAGATATATACCATCAGATAGTCCAAAATGTAAAAATTCTACGTAATTAGCAAAAAATATAAATAATTGATAGTATCCAAAGCCTTCTAAAGATAAAAGCTTTGGTAGAACTAAGATCGATACTACGGATACAAACGCAAAAAATATCTGCGCTAGCGCCATATATGAAATTTTAGATAGCAAATTCCGTCCTAAATCGTCTTTTGCATAAATTTAACTATTAAAAGGCCTAGCTTTTTTGGTATCCACATCGCGCTAACCGTGAATATCCAAAAAGAGGGGAATTTCTTATAAATTTTATATAAATTGCGAAAGCAGTTTTCGTTCCTAACTGCAGAAAGGCCGTTTCGTATCCTAATTATATTGGCGGGATAATAATATATTAAAAGCCTTTTTCTAAAAATTTCAAGCACGAAATCTACGTTAAAATTCTTTTCAATAGTGATTAAGGTATCATTTAGATTTGCACCAAATACTTCTGAAAAATTATATCTTCCACTATTAAACTGCCTTGCTGCATAAATTTTATCAAACACCACGACTTGCTTATTAGACAAAATCGCGCAGGCGATATTCCAATAAAGCTGCACGAGATTGTTATTTGCTATTGCGTCTAAATCGATTCTATCAAATAAACTTTTATTTACTATATTAGAAGTTATAAAAGTTAAATTAGTATGGGCTTCTTTTATAAACTCCGCTTTATCATCATCATAAATTTTAAAATTACTAAATTCTTTAAATTCTACCGGCTTAATTTTGTCTATGAAATTTTGTGCCTTTAAATGAATGATACCGAATTTCGAAGAAGAATCTAGTATCCGCATTAAATATTTAATCGTATCATCAAACACTAAATCATCATCACCGAATATCCATATATATTTTCCGCGCGACAAAGAAATCGCTTTTTTGAAATTATTATCTGGACCAGTATTTTCACTATTTTTTATATATTTTACAAGTCCGAAATCAATATATTTTTTTGCAATATCCGAAGTTTTATCACTGGAAGCATTATCTAAAATTAAAATTTCAATATCTTTTCGCTCGCTTTTATACACGCTTTTGCATAGACTATTTAGACTTTTATCTAAGAATTCTGCTCTATTATAAGTCGGTACCGCAATGCTTAAAAAAATATCCTCAGTCAAAATTTATTCTTTCTTTTTCAAATACCAATGGGCGATTCAACACTTGTGTATAAATTGCACCGATATATTCGCCTATTATACCGATAAAAAACAAAATTCCAGATGAAACGAATGAAAAAAGTATGATAAGAGGCGCGATGCCCACGCTCATCTCATCCCAATAAATTAGCTTAAGTATAAAATACACAAGTCCTACTATTATACTTAAAATGCCCGTTATCATACCTATAAAGGTTGCGAGCCGAAGTGGTACTTTGGAATTGCAGATTATACCGAGTATCCCCATATCATAAAGCGTATAGAAGTTGTTTTTGGTAACTCCTTTAATTCTCACGGGTTGATCATAAGGAATTTTAGCTACTCTATAACCTGCCTCCGCTAACATTCCGCGAAAAAACGGATATGGATCATGCATCTGCCTAAGCGCAATGATGACTTTTTTATCAAAAAGTCCAAAGCCGGTAAAATTCTTAAAAATTTCGATCTCAGATAACTTTGATAAAAGCTCGTAATAGCACTCTCTGATTTTAAACATCACGCCACGCTCCTCGCTATCTCGCTTAATAGCCAAAACCAAGTCGTTGCCCTCCTGCCATTTTTTTATAAACTGCGCAATCATCTCGGGCGGATCTTGCAGATCGGCTACGATAGATATAACGGCATCTCCGTCTGCACCCAAAAGCGCATAGGTTGGTGATTTAATATGACCAAAGTTTCTAGAATTTACGATGATCTTTAAATTTTTATCATCCTTTGCTAGGCGTTTTAAAATTTCAACCGTCCTATCGGTCGAAGCATTATCGATAAATATATGCTCATAGGCATACTCCGGAAATTCGCCCATAGCTTTTTTTACGCGCGTATAGACTTCCTCTACATTCTCCTCTTCGTTAAAGCAGGCAGTAACTATACTGATTTTTTTCATATCATCTCCTAAAGACGAAAAATTTATTTAATAAAAATGATACCGCGGCCAGCGGGATCAAAAGCACAAAACCGTTTATATACATATTTTCGAAACCAAGCCGCTTAAAAAGCCATAGAAAAAATATATTTAAAAGATAGGTTATAACATAGACCAAAATAAATTTAAAAATAAGTCTATTATCGTTGCTGCCGAACACTAGCCCGCCTATGGTTTTAAAGTTAAACAATACGCCAAGTATCGTAGAAAGCAACACGGCAAGAGGATAATATAGACCCAGATAGATAAAAAGGGCAAATAGACCGTAGCCAAAAACAGTATTTAATATACCAACTAAGAGGAATTTTATAATTTGAATATTCAAGCTATTTCCCCTTAATTAAAAAAATATCAATTAGTTTTTTATATTGTATTTTTCTTAAAACTTTTACTATAATGAAATTTAAAATAATGCAAATTGTTGCACCTAAAAAATAATAGACAATAGATTGATAAGGCTTCATAGAATATTTAGATTGCGTAACCATAATTATCCAACCTATGTAAAAATGATTTAAAAAAATATTAAGGCTTAATAGCCCTAAATTATTAAAAATTCTTTTTTGGAATAAAGTTGCCAACAATGATTTACTACTAAAAGAGAAGCTAAGAGATATAGATAAAAACAATATTATAATAAAATCAGTATTATTTGGTTTACGCGTAAAAATGATAAGATAAAATATTGCGGCATATAAAATAAATTCTAATATAGCGATCAAAATAAGTCCTATTGTTGTAAAATTAATAGAATTAATTTTTTCTGTAGCAAAATATAAGCAATAACCCAAAGAAATATCTGCAATAGCCCTAATGAGTCCGATATGAATGAATCCTCCAAAAATAGGCTCCATAATGACTCCCATATAATTGTATTGATATGCTATCGATCCAAATGAAATCAATATAACAAGTGGAGCAATGAAATTTATAAACATTTTTTGATTTTTAAGTATAATTGGAAGCAATATGGATATAGAGCCTATCATAGCTGATAGATACCACATAACGCCAGTTATAGATCTTACAGGAAAACCCCAAATTTGCAATAATAATATATCTCCTATTGTCAATGCCAGCATGCCCGATATGGACGGTACTTCATTCCAAGCAAATAAACATATGAAAATAAAGCCTATCGCAATAGCCACAAGGTATTCTAAATAAAATACCTTTATTTTTCTCACTATATAATTTCTAGTGATAACAAATATATTTTCATTAAGCTCAAAATCATAAAATTTTTTAGCCATGAGCCAACCAGTTACTAAGAAAAAGAATTCCACGCCTATATATCCTATAGGCAGTATAGGAAAAAACTGCCAGCTATGATGTATTAATATTATAATGGCAAAAATAAATTTTAAAAAATCTATAAAACCATTTCTTTTAGAATTTTCAGGAATTTTATTTTCTCCTATATACATCTATCATATTTCCTTTTTCAACCAAAATATAATCTTCCCTGACCTCATTAAATAGCTTAGATAATACCTCTAATTTTGGTATTCTCTGCTTAACATTTTCATTATACCAATATTCATCATATAGGTCAAAAAATCGCCTTTCTCGCATTTCTGCCTTATAGTCTCTATCTATATCGGCATCTACATATAAAATATCGGCTTTATTTTTTATCAAATTTAAGACTTCATTATATTCTATGTCCGATACTAGAAAAGAGCGTAACTCAAAATACTTTAATCCGCTATATCTTTTACTAAAAAACTGTAGTATATTATCATATTTTGATATCATATACACCTCTTTGGTATCAGGCGAATACTTATTTATAAGATTAATAGAGCTTTGAAATTTATCAAAAGGATATGTAGTAATTATCCCTCCGGCTCTTTCATGGTTCCATTTATAGATTTTATGCGTTTCAAATATTTTTTCATAATTAAAAATTTCCTTAATATAAGACATTGAGAATTTAGCATATGTTATTATGCATATAAATATGCATAATATAGAGATCACCTTTTTAGCCTTATCCGGAAATAAATTCAAAATTATAATAAAAGGAAGGGCGGCAATAAAAAAATTAACGGCAGACAAGTCTACTTTCCAAACTATATAAGTATAAAAAAATCCTGTATAAAATAGCAAAAATGAATAGCTTAATAAATATTTACTATCTTGCAATTTCTTATAAAAAAATATAAATAACAACCATTGAATAAATATTACCGACAATACCGCGAGCAATAAAGCAGCAGGAATATTAAAAGAATAAAAACCATCTAAAAAGTATTTTATTGATGGATTTTTCATAAATGGATATTTTATATATATTATTGTCCCCAAAATGGTATAAATGAGTATAAAAAATATTTTTTCAGCATTTACGAGTTTTCTATTTTTTACAGCAATTATTCCATATTCTACAATAAGTGCACCTAAAAGTGATATAAAAATATATAGACCAAAATCATTAGCCATCAAAATGGAAAGCAACGCTAGCAATACACATATTACTTTAAACATGAAATTAAAATTTCCAAATTTTGAGGCATAGAATAAAAGCAATACTATCGTCAAATCAAAGAAATGCCTAGTATCGAAATATGTAGGACCATAATGATAAAAATAATAAGATATGGAAAAGAATTTAATACTTAGCAAAAATATAAAAATAAGCCTTATCAAGTCATTTTTAAAAAATAGAAATACAAAACTTATCGCTATAATATAATAGATCATACATACTATATTTTTCGTCTTTTCAAAATTACTAACGCTTATGCCTCCAAGCTGTTCCATTATAAATTTAATAGGGTATAGACTTAAAAATCCATATTGAGAAAAAATTTCCGATTTATCTCTATCTAGATCTAGCTCATTTATAGGATTTAACATAAATGGGGTTTCTTCCCAATAATACCTACTAAGAATCTGCATATTTTGTTCAACAATATTATATGCTATGAAGTCAGTTTTTTCTTTAAGCTTACTTAGAGTATCTGCGCCAAACATAGGATAAGAATGCGAAAATACATCTAAACCGTATCTATTTATGCTATTTGTCTCTCTGGCTTCATAATAAGTAAGATTAAAGTCTTTATTATAGCCTATATTTTCTATATGAGTTCCAAATTTTTTAAAAGTATCTGCGCTAATATGCCTATAATAAGGATCAAAAATCAAAAACTTTGGGTTATTATGAAAACTAAATCCATTTTTACCAGATAAAAAGACATTGTCGTATGAATTGAATTTATAATTTATATTATTGGGGTCAAAGCACAGGTTTTCTGTAATATATTGATCATTCGAAACTATTTTATTACCATCCAATATCGTCTGCTCATCTATATATCTAAATTCGTTTGCAAGCTTAAAATCCGAAAAAATACCATAAAAGTAAAATGAAATTTGTATAATTATTAAAATTGCTATGGCTACTTTGGCACAAAGGTAAAAATTGAGATCCTTTATTTTAAGCAAAGCGCTATTCATCGATATCGTCTTTATAAATTTTATACCATAAAATCAAAGAAAAGAAAGCAGAGATGATAAAAATATAGAATAGATAAAAATTAAATATAAATATCTTTTCGTGATTCATAAAATAGTAAACCCATTTAAAATAATTGTATTTATCTTCAGTAGGATCAACGTAAGCAATAAAAATCTTTTTTCCTATTTTGTAAATCAAACATATAGCAATGCAAAATAACAAAGATAGTTTTAAGACGGCTTTATTTGGCATATATTTTCTCTTTCTAAATTCCACTACTGAATTGAATTATATTTTAGCTTTTTGCTGATATAAATTCTTTAATTACTTTTATGATGTATTCTATCTTCTCGTCGCTCATACCGGGATATACGCCGACCCAGAAACTATCGTTCATTATCTTATCAGTATTTTTTAACTCGCCTAAAATTTTATAATCGACTCCGAGTTTAAGGTCTGCAAATAGCGGATGCTTGATCATATTGCCCGCAAATAAATTTCTTGTTTGCACGCCCGCCTTCTCTAGATGCTCGCTAAGCTCATTTCTATTAAATTTTGCTCCGTCTGCAACCGTCATCATAAAGCCAAACCAGCTAGGCTCGGAATGCGGCTGAGCTTTAACTAAGATAAGCTCTTTTATATCTTTCAGCCCGTCATAAAGCTTTTTAAAATTTTGCCTACGATGCTGCACAAAGCTAGGAAATTTATCTATCTGAGCGCATCCCACGGCAGCTTGCATATCGGAGGTTTTTAAATTAAATCCGAAGTGCGAATAAACGTATTTATGATCGTACCCGGGCGGCAGCTCACCAAATTTTTGCGAAAAGCGCCTGCCACAGGTATTATCTACGCCGCTCTCACACCAGCAATCGCGTCCCCAATCACGCATACTTAGCATAATTTTTTTAAGCAGCGGATTGTTTGTATATGTGGCGCCGCCCTCGCCCATCGTCATATGATGAGGCGGGTAGAAGCTGCTTGTGCCTATATCCCCCCATGTGCCGGTCGGCTTACCGTCATACAGAGAACCCAGCGCGTCGCAGTTATCCTCGATAAGCCACAAATCATGTTTATCACAAAATTCCTTCACGGCTTTTATATTAAAAGGATTTCCCAGGGTGTGAGCTACCATGACGGCTTTTGTTTTTTGACTAAGCGCAAGCTCAAGCTTCGTATGGTCTATATTAAAATATTCAAGCTCCATATCGACAAAAACGGGAACGGCACCATATTGCACGATAGGCGCAACCGTCGTAGGAAAGCCTGCCGCTACTGTTATGACTTCGTCGCCCTTTTTTATGCGGCGCTCTTTTAGAAGTGGCGAGGTAAGTGCAAAAAATGCAAGTAGATTTGCGCTGCTTCCGCTATTTACCAAAAATGCCCATTTTACGCCAAGCATTTTGGCAAATTCTTTTTCAAATTTTTTAGAATATGCGCCATATGTGAGCCAAAAATCAAGTGAACTATCTACTAAATTTACTATTTCGTGCTCATCAAAGACTCTGCCTGCGTAATTTACGCGACTTTTGCCGGGCTCAAATTTAGCGTGCTGCACCGGCTCATGAACCAGCCTATAATACTCTTTCGTTTTTTCTAAAATTTCTTGTTTTAATTCTTGAGGGGTCATTTCTTGCCTTTCCAAATTTCATTGATCTTTCCCAAATATGGATCTTTTTTGATGGTATCTAAGTCTAGGCTAGTAAAATTTTGCTTAAAATATTTATGAATTTTACCGATCGCTTCCGAATGCGGCGTAAGCTTGAATTTATCTTTCATTTCGGATTTTAATAGGCTATTGTCGGAAGTGTATTCGTTATTCAGCCCTTCATTTAGCGCGATTGTCTCGGATTTAAAATCGCTCGCCTCATTTACTAGCGCAGCTAGACTAAGCAGATCGATTTTTGTCCCACTGCTTGCGTTGTAAATTTTATGTTGCGCGTCATTTTCTATATAAAATTCCACTACGTTTAACAGGTCATCGACATACATGTAATCAAAAAATACGTTTTGATTGATCGTGATGGGTAGGTGCAGTAGGTTTTTTACTACGGCATTTGTAATAAATTTATAGCGGTAATTCTCCATTTCGCCGTAAATTCCAAATAAACGAAGTTGGATAATGTTATCCGCGCAATCCTCAATATAATGTGATGTGATAGCTTTGTAAAAACCGTATTCATCAAGCGGAAGCGCCTTTTTATAATCATCCTCGCGAGCATTTATTATCGGCTTGTGTTTTCCGTATTCCGCACCGCTTCCAAATGATATGATCTTTGCAACCTTATTTTTTTGCTTAGCAATATTGAAAAAAATCCGCAAATTATACTCAGTCACATTTGTCATATCCAGCGTATCTCGACCGCCGCCACGATTGGCAAGATGGACGATAGTATCGATTTTATGCGCACGGACAAAATCGTCAACTACGCTTTCGTCAGTCAAATTTAGCTCGCTACTTTTTGGAGCAAAAACGTTAAAATTTCCATTTAGCGCAAGACGCTTTTTTAGATGCGACCCGATAAAACCGCTACCGCCCGTGATGAAAAGATTCATCTGTTACTTAGCCTTTTTTCAAGCATTTCGATTCTCTTCTCATCCTCGGACTTGATTCTGTGATAATACCTACGCTTGCTCTTAAGCCAGGCTAATTCAAATTCCACACCGGCTAAAATTCCAGCCTCCATATTATTTATGGCGTCTTTATGATAGACAATCTTTCGCGTTTCGTATTTATCAAGCAGTCCTTTGGAAATGAGATATTTAATAAAATCGCACGACTTCGCGGATATGGCTCCGCCTAGACCGCATTTTAGTCCTTTGGCCCTTGCTTTAGTGTAAATATCTTCGCAATATTTTAACATCTCATCGCTATCTGCAAAATCCCTATTTTTGCCCATCGAACCAGTAAAATCGACCCTACCTATCGTTATGCCGGTTAATGTATTGATATTTTCTAAAGATAAAATATCGTCTAAATTCTCATAGCATGTTATGGTTTCTACATTAATCGCGAATTCTATATCATTACGGTTATCTTCTGCTACAAAGGTATTTATAGCGCCCACGAACTTACTAACTGCAAATTTTGTTTCTGCCATCGGCGCTATGATACCATTTACACCTAGAGTAATAGCGTTATATATATCGGTTACCGCTTCGACGCCTCCGATTTTCATAATAATAGGAAGCCCAACTTTAGAGGTAATATCTTTTAGTCTACAAAGTTCCTCCTGCCTACTACCTTCATTCTCGTACTCTGCTTTGATCTCAAAAACACCATATTCGTCTTTAAGTCTTTTAAGAATATCGATCATCTCGTATTCTAAAACATTCATTTTAGCTCCTTAAAATTTTATTCTTAACATCTAGCAATGTAATATTATCGCCAACTAGAATTCCTTTACAATTAAAATTCTTTGCCATAGCCATATCACTTTCTATCCTATCACCTACCACAACGATATGCTGTTTATCAAGCTCCCAATCCTTACATAAAATTTCGAGCATAAAAGGATTTGGCTTTCCTACTATATCCAGCTTAATTTCTTCACCAATACTACCAAGGATTGCACTTAGCATAGCATTGGCACCGGGTCTTAAAAGACCATTTTCTACCGGGAAATTTTTATCTGTATTTGCCACTATTATTCTACGAGATTTTTGTAATGCAATAAGAGCTCTTGATAAAATTTCATAGTTAAAATTTAAATCAAGTCCAATTACCACGGCTTCACAACTATACTCATCCTCAACATTTATATCTGCATTAGTTAATTCACTTTTAAAACCACGGCTACCAACTAAAAATATATTTCTTAGATCCTTTCTTTGCAAAAATATAGCACTAGCATAAGCTGAGGTATATATTTTATCTACAGCAGTTCTTATACCCATATGAATTAATTTATCTAAAATTTCAACTCTTGTTTTAGTTGAATTATTAGTAAAAAATAAGACATTATAACCATTGGATTCAAGCTCATCTATAGTTTGCAAAGCAAAATCGGCAATTTTACTCCCAAAATAAATAGTCCCGTCTAAGTCAAAAACTGCAGCTTTATTCATCTACCGGCTTAATTATCATATTTTTATAGAATTCTTCTCGCGGTAAAAAGGGAAACATATCCTCAAGTGGCTTTGAAACCATTTTGCCGTCAGGCTTTATCTTAGACGATAATTTTGGCTCCATTTTTTCAGTAGGCGAAAGCATTATTTCGCAAACTACCGCACCTGGTTTGGATAAAATTTCCTCCAACTCCCCTTTTAAATTTAGCTGATTTTCTATCCTGCAGGCTTTAAAGCCATAAACCTCTGCTAATTTTACGATATTAGGAAAGCTGACGCCGCTATCTTTATCCGAGCCTACCTTGTGCCCTTTAAAAAAGTTGTTTTGAGTATTTCTGATAGAAATATAGCCTGCATTATTCAGAACAAAGATTTTGATCGGAAGCTTATTATGAATTATTGTCTGAAGCTCTTGAATATTCATCTGCAGGCTGCCATCTCCGGTGACGCATATAGTATTGCGCTTGCCGTTTGCAAAGCACGCACCGATTGCGGCAGGTAGATCATATCCCATCGAAGCGCAACCGGAATTGACTACGACTTTTTGATTTTTATATAGCCTCAAGCTCTGATATGACGAAACACACGCCGTGCCGTTTCCAAATACGTAAACTAAATCGGGCTTATCGCTTGATAGAATATCAAAAAAATTATACGAATCGACACAACTCTGCACCGCCTGCCTAAAAGGCTCGATCGTAGGATAATTTTTTCTATAATTTTTGCAAATTTCAAGCCAAGATTCAAAATCCGGTTTGTCTTTCAGTGCAGATCGTAAATCCGATACAAAGGCCTTTGCATCGGATTTAATCTTAATATCTGCAGCAATTGTTTTTTTATTTAGTTCGTTTTCGTCGATATCGACCAAAATTTTTTTTGCTTCTCTGCCGAAGAATTCCCAGTTATAGCTGACTGCACGGATGTTTAATCTAGCGCCTACGGCGATGATGAGATCGGAATTTTGCACGACAAAATTTGCCGCCCTATTGCCGATAGTGCCATATCTGCCAAAAAACAGCTCGTGGTCATTTCTAACGATATCGTATCTGGCGAAAGTACCGATAACGGGAATTTTTAAAATTTCGATTAGTTTTAGAAATTCTTCGTTCGCATCGGCAAGCGTTACGCCGTTGCCGACAATAATTACAGGGCGCTTAGCGGCTTTTAATGCATCTAAAACCTGCGGGATTTTGGTGTCAAATTTTGGCTCTTCGGGAATTTTAAATTCTATCAGATCCGCTTCATCCACCATTGCGCCCTGTATATCTAGCGGCACATCCAACCATACGGGTCCCGGTCTGCCGTGCTTAGCCTCATAAACCGCTTTTTGCAGATGGAATTTTATGCTATTTTTATCAGTTATCATTACGGCGTATTTTGTGATAGGTTTTACGATGTCAATGATATTGACCTCTTGATCGCCGAGCTGACGCAAATTTAGCTCAGGCTGCGAAGCGATGGTAGTTTGGAATTTCACCTGTCCCGATATAATCATCGTAGGGATTGAATCCACCCAGGCGCCGTAAACGCCGGTAATCGCGTTCGTTCCGCCGGGACCTGTGGTAACATAGGCAATACCGATCTTATTTGAAACGCGTGCATAACCCTCTGCAGCTATCGCGCAAGCTTGCTCGTGATGGTTGCAGACATACTCTAAATTTTCATTTTTACCAAGCGAATCTATTAGGTGCATATTTCCGCCGCCCGAGACCATAAACACGGTCTTTGCAGTATCTTTGTGCTCGGCTATAAATTTCGCTATAAAATCACTAACTTTTATCATCGCATCATATCTTTTACGTAGTCGTTTAAATTTTGCTCGGTATCAATTGCGCCGTTTTCGTAGAAATTTTTATACCATTTTACCGTTTTTTCAAATGCCGTTTCGCTATCCCAAACGGGCTTCCAGCCAAGCAGTGCGCGTGCTTTGGAGCAATCAAGCTTCAATAAATTTGCCTCATGCGGCTGATCTGTGCTAGAATTGATTTGAAATTCTATCCTATCCCAATACCGCTTAGCGCTTTTCAGCACATCAAGCACCCTAATCTCACCTTCGTCGCTAGGCCCAAAATTCCATGCGCTGCCGAATTCCTTTCGTCCTTCAAGCATTTTTTGCCCCACAAGCAAATATCCGCTAAGCGGTTCTAACACATGCTGCCAAGGACGCGTCGCATTCGGATTGCGGATCGTTACCGCTTCATTTTTAGCTGTCGCGCGCATTACGTCGCAGATCAATCTATCTTGCGCCCAATCCCCGCCGCCTATGACATTACCCGCACGACATGTGGCAAGCAGAGTTTGATGCTTTACGCCATAGTCTTTTTTGTTAAAAAATGAGTTTCGGTATGAGCTAGCCAAAAGATCCGCGCAGCCTTTCGACGAACTATATGGATCATATCCGCCCATAGGATCGTTCTCGCGATAACCCCAAACCCACTCTTTATTTTCATAAGCCTTATCGCTGGTGATATTCACGATCGCGCGAACGCCCGCCTTTCTGCAGGATTCAAAGACTTTTAATGTGCCTATGACATTGGTCTCATAAGTCATGATCGGATCTTCATAAGATGGACGCACCAAAGCCTGAGCCGCAAAGTGGAAGACGATATCGGGTTTATAAGTAGCAAAAATTTCATTTAATTTAGCAAGATCTCGTATATCGCCCATTATCTGGACAATATTTAAATTTAAAAGCCCTATATGATTTGGCTCTGTAGGCGCCGGAAGCGAATAGCCTATCACTTTCGCACCCATGCGCTCCAGCCACAGACTAAGCCACGAGCCCTTAAAGCCGGTATGTCCGGTAAGCAAAACCGTTTTGCCCTTATAAATTCCGGAGTATAAATTTTGCATTTCTTGCGCCGCTATTGCGTTGTTCATCCGCTACCACTTTTTCCATGGAGCGCTACCGCTATCCCATAGTTTTTCTAATACTTGCTTATCACGCAAGGCATCCATCGGCTTCCAGAAACCACAGTGCTTGAAAGCACAAAGCTCGCCGTCTTTAGCCAAATTTGAAAGCGGAGCTTGCTCGAATACCGTAGCATCACCATCAGTAATATAATCAAAAACCTTAGGCTCGCATACGAAAAAACCTGCGTTTATCCAATTTCCGTCACCTTTAGGTTTTTCAAAAAAAGATGTAATTAAGCTTGAATTATTAATATCTAAAGCACCGAATCTACCTTCTGGCTGAACTGCAGTCATAGTAGCAGCCTTGCCATGTAATTTATGAAATTTTACTAACTCGTCTATATTCACATCACTAACACCATCACCGTAAGTAAGCATGAAACTCTCATCTCCTACATATTCCTGAGCTCGTTTTATCCTACCGCCAGTCATTGTATCTAGCCCAGTGTCAATCAGAGTAACCTTCCAATCTTCGCTTAATGTTTTATGAATTCTCATATTATTACTTTTTATATCAATCGTTACATCACTTCTATGCAAGAAGTAGTTTGCGAAATACTCTTTTATATAATAACCTTTATAGCCAAGAAGCACCACAAATTCATTAAAGCCATAGTGGCTATAGATTTTCATAATATGCCATAATATCGGTCTGCCACCAATCTCAACCATTGGCTTAGGTCTGATGCTAGTTTCTTCGGCAAGCCTAGTGCCAAAGCCGCCAGCTAAAATTAAAACCTTCATATATTCATTTCCTTTGTTTACTTCTTTTATAGCAAGTCGTCGTAGAGAGAATTTATTTGTTTTTGATTTTATCAAAATAAAACTTAGATAAGAATAATGATTAGATAAATTTTAAACTCCCTCACCTTTTATTTCTAATGTAATATTCTTTAACCAGGAGCAAACTTAAAATAGTAGAATTTTAAAATTCCACTATTTTATCGCTGCGATTTTTATAGCATAGCTAAATTTACTCTACGCCTTCTTCGGCGTGATCAGCATATTTACGTAGCGACCCTCCAGCGCAGGCGCTTTATCGCGATCGGCAACTTCCGCGAAAAATTCGTCCCAAATTTTATTGAGCAAATTTACGCCGATTTCCGGGCTTGACATCTCGCGCCCTTTTAAAAATACGCGAAGCTTGACGTGTTTGCCGCTACTAAGGAATTCTTTCGCGTGTTTTACTTTGTAATTAATGTCGTTTTGAGCGATTTTGGCGGACAGCTTGATCTCTTTGATCTCGATGATTTTTTGCTTTTTTTTCGCCTCTTTGAGCTTTTTTTCCTGCTGATAGCGAAATTTACTGTAGTTCATGACCTTGCAAACGGGCGGCTTTGCATCGGGCGCTATCAAAACCAGATCCACACCCTCTCGCTCGGCGATTTGCAGCGCCTGCGCCTTTGAAATTATGCCGTAAACCTCGCCGTTGTCGCCTATGCACCTGACTTCGCTAGCCGGAATGTCCTCGTTTAGAAAAACCTCTTTGCCTCTGCTCAAAAATTCACCTCGTTTAATTTAGCTTTTACGAAATTTAAAAACTCATCCAGCCCTAAATTTCGCTGTTCGCGCGCCCTGCGATCGCGCAGAGCCACGCTGCGAGCCGAAACTTCATTATCGCCTAGGACGATGATGAGCGGCACCTTCTGCTTTTCAGCCGTTCTGATTCGTTTATTTAACGTCTCGTTTTTATCTAAAATTTCGCCGTCAATGTCTGCTTTGCGCAGCAAATTTAAAATTTCTTTCGCATAACTTGCATGCGCCTCGCCGATCGGCACGATCGATACCTGCGTAGGACAGATCCAAAACGGAAGCTCGCCCGCGGTGTGCTCGAGCAAAATCCCCACAAAGCGCTCGAAACTTCCCAAAATCGCGCGATGCAGCATCACGGGCTGCTTTTTTTCATTATTTTCGTCGATGTAGCCAAGCTCGAAGCGCGCAGGCAGGTTAAAATCGACCTGCACCGTGCCGCACTGCCATTTTCGGCCGAGCGCGTCGGTGATTTTGATGTCGATCTTAGGCCCGTAGAATGCGCCGCCGCCCTCGTCTAAGCCGTATTTTAAGCCCTTTTCGTCAAGCGCGTCTTTTAAAGCCTTCGTCGCGATATCCCAAACCTCGTCGTCGCCGACCGCCTTTTGCGGTTTGGTCGAAATTTCAAGCTCGTATTCAAAGCCGAAAGCTTTCATTAAAAGCTCGACGAAATCTAAAATTTCATAGACGTTTTCTTTGATCTGACTCGGCATCACAAACAGATGCGCGTCATCCTGCGTGAACTCGCGCACGCGGAAAAGCCCGTGCAAGACGCCGCTTTTTTCGTGGCGGTGCACGACGCCGTACTCGCAAAATTTAAGCGGCAGATCGCGATATGAGCGGATTTCGCTTTGATAAACCTTGATGTGACCGACGCAGTTCATCGGCTTGATGCCGTATTCTTGCTCCTCGATCGTCGTAAAATACATATTTTCTTTGTAATTGCTGTAGTGTCCGCTGATCTTCCACGCGTCGGATTTTAAAATTTCAGGACCGCGCACCGGCTCGTAGCCGCGCTTGCGAAGCTGTCTATAAAGGTGCTCCTCAAGCTTTATACGCATCCTCGTGCCGGCAGGAAGCCAGATCGGGAGTCCCGCGCCGATCTGCTCGTCGAAGGTGAAAAATTTCATCTCGGCTCCGAGCTTTCGGTGATCGCGCTTCTTGGCTTCTTCTAGCATCGTAAGGTGTTTTTTAAGGCTATCTTTATCGGCAAATACGACGCCGTAGATGCGAGTTAGCATCTCGCGCTTCTCGTCGCCGCCGAGATACGCTCCCGCGATGCGCGTAAGGGCGAAATTTTTCAAAAATTTCGTATTTTGCACATGCGGGCCGCGGCAGATGTCCTCAAACTCGCCCTGCGCGTATAAGCTAACCGGGCCGTCGGGGATACGCTTTAAAACTTCTTGCTTAAGATCGTCGTTTGCATATTTTTTCGCGACCGCCTCTTTTGTGGAGGCTATCTTTTTAATCTCTAAATTTGCCTCGGCAAGCGCGCGCATCTTTTTTTCGATCGTCTTTAGATCCTCTTCGCCGAGCTTCTCGCCGCTATCTTTGCTGACGCGGATGTCGTAGTAAAACCCATCCTCGATCGCGGGTCCCACGAAAAATTTAGCGCTCGGATAAAGCTCGCGCACCGCCTGCGCCAAAAGATGCGCACAGGAGTGGCGCAAAATTTTAAGCGCGTCCTCGGAGTTATCGAAATATATCGGCTGCGCCTCGCTTGCGCGCTCGCCGATACTTTGAGTATCGTAAATTTCACCGTTAAGTTTATATGCGATAATATCGCTCATTGGCTTGTTTCCTTTTTTACCGAATTGTCTTTCTTACACTGAAAGAACGAGAGCTAATTTTAGCTAATCAATCCTTAACGATAAATTTAAAAAATATTAAAATTAAAATTTTTGATTCTTTTCTCGCAATAAAAAATACACAGCGTTCGCACAAAGAGCGCAAATCGCCATCACACTTGCGAGCAAAAACGGCTTATTCGCTCCCACTGCACCCACGATAAACGAAATAGCCCCGGCAATAGCAAACTGCGCAGTCCCCAGTACCGCCGAAGCCGCGCCCGAGTTGCCGTCCTTATACAGCGCCATCGCAAGCGTCGTGGCGTTAGGCGCGACAAAGCCGAGCAATGAAAGCAATACGAAAAGCGAAGCCTCAAAGCAGATGAAAGGAAGGTCAAGCATAGCGCATGCGAGCAGAATCAGGCTCATCACAAGCATCGCTATTAGGCCGAAATTTAATAAAGCTGTGGGTTCGCGATTTTGCACGAGTTTGGCATTTAGTGCCGAAACAAGGGTCATCCCAAGAGCGTTGATGCCAAATATTACGCCAAAGGCATGCTCGCCCAGCCCATAATAGCCCAAAAATATAAAGCTAGAGCCCGTGATATAAGCAAAAAGTGCGCTCATCGCAACCGCAAATCCTAGCGTATAGCGCATAAATTCTTTATTTCGCAAGATTATGCCGTATTCGCCAAGCACGCCTTTTACGCTAAGTGTAGCAGTCCTGTCTATCTGAGCGCTCTCGTCGAGTCCGAAAAATATAAATGCAAAAAGCAAAATTCCAAGCGCAAACAAAATCGCAAAAATCGCTTGCCACGAGAAAAAATCTAGAACAAATCCGCCTAGAGTTGGTGCTAGCATCGGTGCTAGCGAGCCCACGACCATCATCAGCGCAAACATCGCCGCAGCCTCGTGCAACTCAAATTTGTCATTAATAACAGCTCTCGCAAGTACCACTCCCGCGCACCCGCCCAAAGCTTGCAAAAACCTAAAAAATATAAACGCATAAACGCTATCAAAGCTCACGCAGGCAAGCGACGCACATATAAAAAGCAAAATGCCCGCGTATAACGGCTTTTTACGACCGAATTTATCGCTTAGCGGTCCATAAACGAGCTGTCCTAGCGCAAAAGCGATGAAAAAGCTCGCAACCGATAGCTGAGTGTAAAACTCGCTCGTAGCAAAGCTTGCCTTTACCTTTTCCAGCGCGGGCAGATACATATCGGTAGACAAGGGCGCCAGAGCGGACATATAGGCGAGTATAATCACCAGTTTAAATTTAGCGAATTTACTTTGTTTGACCATCGTTTTTCTCAATTATTTTTAGGCAGAGTTCAAACGTGCGCACGAGCGCGTTTAGATCTTTAAATTTTTGCGGCAAGAGCCTGGCGATAAAATATATCGGACGCAGCGCAAGTACCGTAGCCCACGCACTTTGCACTACATCCTGCCCGCCGCTTGAGGCGTAGGTGCGAATGCCTGCGCGCACTAAGCCTTCGCTCAGACCTTCGCGACACAGATCATAGACAAACAGCAAAAAATCTCGCATTTTGGCTTTTTGCAGATCACCGCGCTCGCCACGATTTTCAAAATCTATAAATTTCATCTCGCCATTTTTTACTAAAACGTCGCGCAGCGCAGGTCTGCCGTGTATGAAGCCGCGCGAATGCAGCTGTGCTAACGCCGCAGCATAGCCCTCAATAAGCGCCACGCAAGCCGCCTCATCCGAGCTTTTTAGCACCTCGTCCACCGGCGTGCCGCCGTCTTTGAGTACGAAAAAGCTCTCGTCTCGCAGCACCAGCTGCGGCACAGGCGCGCCGGCTGCATACAAACTCTCGCATTTTAGCGCTTCGTAATCGAAAGCGGCTTTCGGATTTGCTTTGAATATTTTCGTAAGCAATCCGCCGCGGATGCGCAGCTCCGGCTGCTTGAGCCAGTATTTCTCGCCCTCGAAACTAAAGCTCGTGACGCGCTCGCCAGGATGATTTTTTAGAATTTCATTTACGTATTCTTTAAAATTTTGCATTCAATAAATTTAGCGAATTTTTTTTAGAAAGAGCTAAATTCGCGAGTTTTATTTCATAGAGTTTCATCTGTCCGCATAAAATTTATTGCGTAAATTTGGCGGAGCTAATTTTAAAACTATCAAGTAGAATTTATTGAAGTCTTGGAATTTTGTAGCGCAGGAAACAGCAAAAGCGCATAATTTTAGAATTTAGTAGTTAGATAAAATTTCAGAATTTTACAAAAGCTAAGATTTGCGTCAAAAAATTTTAAAACTAGAAGTGGCGACCCCTACGAGATTCGAACTCGTTTTACCGCCGTGAAAGGGCGATGTCCTAACCGTTAGACGAAGGGGCCACTTAATCTGGTATTAAGATTAAAGGCGGTATTCTACTCAAGACGCACTTAAACCCAACTTAAATTAAGGATTATTTATGAAATGCTCTTTTCTGGCGCCGCTTGCACTTTCGCTTCTGCTCGCAGGCTGCGCTACCACCGCACTCAAGCCCGCTTCTACGCAAGCTGTAAATTTCACCGTCATTTCGCCGCTTACTCGCACCAGCGACGCGGGCTTTATGCGTAAATTTAAAAACCAAACCGAGGTTCAAATTTATGCAAGCGGCATCAGCGTGCTGAGCCTGGTTTTAAAAGGCGATAAAATTTGCATGAACGGCGCGTGCGACGACGAGCTCGTTTTCAATAAAAAATTCTTCGGCACCGAACACTACCGCGGACTTCTGGGCGAAATCCTAGACGGCAAGCCGATCTTTGGCGGCAGCGACGCGGGCGAGCGCCATTGCCTCGCGCAAAGCCTGCAAAAAGGCTCTATCGATTATAAGGTTTGCCGCGACAAGGACGGCGGCGGAAGATCTATAAGCTTCGCCGATGCAAAGCGCGGCGTAAAGATTAAAATCCGCGAGCTGCAGTAAAATTTTGTGCGATCTATGTTTGTAGCGCGCGAAACGCTATTCCGCAGGCGGCGCTAACGAGTAAAATTCTACGCATCTTATGTTTGTAACCGCGCGGAAATAATGTGCCCAGTAGCCGCCTCAAAACACAGCGCGAGAGGTCAAAATTCCATTACTCGGCGGGGTAGCTGCCTAAGCTGCACAAACGGCGCAGTTTTATCAATACTCTGCGCCGGCTCTTTGCGACGAAATTTACTAAGCAGTGCGTATGTGCGAAAGAAAAAAACGCGCATTTAAATTTAAAAAGCCGCGCGCGGCCAGAGTTAATAAAATTTTGCCGCACGCGGCGTAAAATAAAATTTAGGAGGCAGAATGAAGCGTATCGGAGCGCACGTGAGCGCTAGCGGCGGGGTTTTTAACGCGCCGTTAAACGCCGCAAAGATCGGGGCGGACGCGTTTGCGATGTTCGTCAAAAATCAGCGCAGATGGGATGCGCTGCCGCTTAGCGCGAAGGAGATCGCCGCGTTTAAGGATGCGCTGAAGCGAAGCGGCATCCGCGCGGAGCATGTTTTGGTGCACGACAGCTACCTCATAAATTTGGGCCATCCGCGCGAGGCAGAGCGCGAGAAGTCCCTAAACGCCTTCGTGGACGAGATCCGCCGCTGCGAGGCGCTTGGGCTTAGGCTTTTGAACTTTCATCCGGGCTCGCATCTAAATGAAATTTCAGCTCAAGTGTGCCTGGATAATATCGCAGGATCGCTAAATTTCGCTATCGCAAACACCACAGGCATCAAACTCGTGCTCGAAAACACCGCCGGGCAGGGCTCCAATCTCGGCTATGATTTCGCTCAGCTCGCTTACGTGATCGACAAAATTTCAAACAAAGATCGCATCGGCGTCTGCATCGATACCTGTCACGCGTTCGCCGCAGGATACGATCTGCGCAGCCGGCAGGCCTATGAGCGCACGATGAGCGAGTTTGACCGCGCGATCGGCTATAAATTTTTAAGCGGCATGCACCTAAACGACACGAAAAACGAGCTTGGCGTGCGCAAAGATCGGCACGAGAGCCTCGGACGCGGATTTTTGGGGCTCGCGGCGTTTGAAAACATCATGAACGACCCGAACATCGACGAGATCCCGCTGATTTTAGAAACGATCGACGATAGCCTCTGGGCGGAGGAGATCGCACTTTTGCGCAGTATGCAAGGACGCCGCAAAGCCTAATCGGACGCCTTTTGCGCCACGTAGAATTTATCTCATTTCGCTTTAAAGTGGCGCCAGCGATAAGAGCCTTATGCCGTGCGTTTACATCGTGGGATTTATCGCTTAAATTTTAACAAGCAAAATAATGAGGAACTTCGCGCTAACAATTCTGCACCGTAAAAAGGCGCGAAATTCTACGACAAAAACACATCGTCATAGCAAAAGAGTAAAATTTTTATAGAAAAACGCGGCGCCGCGGCAGAAATGAAAAATTTTACGCTGCGTAATTAAAATTTTCAAGCAAGATTTTTAAAGCGATGCGGCGGCAAATTTTAAAATTCTATCGCTACGGTATTTCAAGGCTCAGCGTCAAATTTGAAGTTCTAGGAATTCTAAAATTCTAAATTCCATATCAAAAAATTGGCGCGAAGCTTTATACGCGCGACTGCGTAAATTCCAATCTTGCAATTCTACTTTCGTCCGATCCGTGCAGAGGCGAAGCGCATAAGATTTCATAAATTCTAACTTAAAATTTTGCTGCGTGCCAATCTATGCTTTTAGCACGCATTTGCTTATGACGAATCCGCCTCTTTATTTTAGCGCTTTGCTTGCGCCAAAATCTATGCAGGATCCGTGTAAATTTACGCTAAATTCTGCCGCATATTGCCCGATTAATTTAAAATTTTATCGTTGAGCTTAGTTGCCTACCGCCACGATTTAAAATTTAAAGGCGGCGGGATTTTAATCCGCAGCCGAAGCGTATTGTACCAGTCGCGACTCGGCGCGCTATTTTAGCAGCTCATACATATCGCAGGATTTTTGCCAAATATCCTTCAATTCTGTCATATTAGGAAGATCAAGATAAGAGCTATTTTTGCCTGAATCACAAGCTTTCTTGTAATACTGCGCAGCTTTACTTTTATCTTTTTCGACGTAATGGTTAAAAACCGCAAAATTGTAGCAATTCAGTAATTCGCCTGCTACGTCGCAACCTTTTTTATAATAAACCGCCGCTCTTATGAAATCTATTTTTATGCCGTCTCCTTTACGGTACATATCTGCCAACATACCGCATGATAGTCCATTTCCTATGTCACAAGCTTTGTCGTAATAAATTACCGCTTTTGATATATCTTTTTTGACTCCGTCTCCGTCCTTATACATGGCCCCTAATAATGCACAATCAAGAGCATCTCCAGAGTCGCATTTTTTTTCAAAATACTCGACGGCTTTTTTTGGATCTTCTTGCATCATTACGCCCGAGACCCCGAGACAACCGAGCTTATTTCCGCCATTACAAGCCTTTTCAAATAGTTTTAGCTTTTTTGCGTTATCCTTACATTGCAATCCTGCCTCGGCGCAAGACTCCATATCGCCGTCATTGCACTCTTTTTCTAGCGTCTCAAGCTCGGACGCTCCTAACGCAAAGCAAACGGCGAGCGCCAACGCAAATAGCAATTTTTTCATTTAGTATCCTTTCCGGGTAAAATTTGGCTAATTCTACCCCC
>ERZ772921.466-NODE-466-length-24892-cov-8.872851_pt1 | contig 24892 bp, 28 predicted proteins | sample MGYA00512117_ERZ772921 | MGnify/ENA primary metagenome ERZ772921 (study PRJEB29015, sample SAMEA2737944) | human oral metagenome | biome: human oral; feature: human-associated habitat; material: dental | place: China | collected 2150 ...
TTTTTGAATGTATTCTAACATTAAACTTTGTAGATGTCAACTTAAAATCCACCAAAATATAGATAAGAAGTTAGTGTACCAAATATTAAAAAGCCCTGCCATCGAAATGATAGCAGGGCTTAACTTCAATATCCAGATGATATATTTATCTAAAAAAGGTAGAGTAAAAGGTAGTGTTTTTATTGATTTGTAGTGCGATATAATGAGTTTCCAAAAATCAAAAATCGCTTAAAATCAATATTATGACATCTATTGACGTGTACTGAAACCCTTACTTAACCTCTGTAAGGATATAATTACGGTACCAGTATATCATAAATAATAACAAAATCTTGACTTTCCGAAAAATAAGTATTTTCCCGAAAGAAGTAAAACTAACTTAAAAAATTAATGTCTTACACCTGTAATATTTCTTTGGTATAATATAATTGGAGGTAATCAAATGAAAAGATTTATCACATTCCTTTTAGTGTCTCTATCTGCAATTTTATTAATTGCCTGTTCTAACCAATCAAGTAATTCTCTAGATGGCGAATACTACTGGATAAACGAGAGTAGAAATGAAGTTGCCTTTACCATTTCAGGTAACAAAGGAAATATCAATAAAGGGGAGGCTGATGCCTTTACAATTGATAAAGATAGTTCAACAATCGAACTGACTGGTTCTAATATCATAAATCGAAAAGAGAATTATACCTTCAAGGATGGCGTATTCACTGTAGATATTTCAGGAACGAAGCAAGACTATTACAAAAAGGATAGTGAAGCATATAAAGAAGCTGTGAAGAAATACGGCAACAAGTAAAACTCTCAAACTATTCGTTGTTCTTTATACAATAAAAACGCTTTGATTGAAGCGTTTTTTGTACCTCTAAAAAGGGATAATTTATTTTTTTGTGCTTTTCAGGCTATATTTTGATCATTTGAGGAAATCAACATTATTTTTAAGAATTTATCTGATAAGATAGGAGTATGAAAAATTTAAAAGAAGATAACATTCAAAAATCCTTATGGCACATCAAACGACATTGTGAAAAAATAGAGAAAAATACTGATGATTTAAAAAGAAAAATCGAACTCTTTTACCTAAAGGAAAGCGTTGAGGTACTATTGAGAGTTTTTAATGATGAAAAACCCTATCCGAATTTGGATAGGGAGGAAGTGTTTTGAAACTTCGAACCATTTATTGCTTTTGAGCTAGGAAGTTAAGTAGTTCTGAGGTAAACTGAGTCATAGGAATAAATCTCTTTCTAGTAATGTTTCGCAACTCTACTATAACAGATTTATTCCTTTTTGTGTTTACACAATTTATTGTCTACTCTATTTTCATTTTTAGAGCGATTTAATTATTCGTTAACCCTCTCGCCATAAAGCGCCATCTGGAAACAACAAAGCATCTGAGAAATAGCTGTATACCCTAATTTCTTTAGGCTTACTGAACGTCGATCCAAATCTTAGTTGCATAAAATATCTCGGTAATTCTTCAAATTTTATATTGCTATAATCCTTTGTTAAAATATCTTGCCTTAAAGCATTTACTTTAACCATATCAAACAAGTTGTTTATTGTTTGTTTTTTCGCAGCAATTATATCTAACTTTTGAGTCTTCTCATCATATTTTACATCTCCCCAAGCAAGAACTAAATTCATACTTCGATCCTCATATGTTTCACCTGTTCTTGTCAACATATAATCAAGAGCTGCCAAACATCCTGGATATGGATCACCTCTGAACCCAGCATTAACCTTATATATTATTGTTTCTTTGCGTTCAGACCAGATAGTATTGTCAAAATACATTCCTGGCATACCCGTTTTCACTCTTGATATGTAATCAATTACAGAACTTGATGGAACTTTAATCGTTGAAGTTATAGGTGATGCACTAGGGGTAGAGTTCCCACCCTTTCTATAATATTCTTGTTGCATATACATTTTTCTAGCACTCACAGCTGGCTGAGAAATCAAGGTCCCTTGATTTTTATTCTGGTGAAATTGAATAATTTCATTTATACACTTAAACATTTCAGCCATCTCTCCATCAATAACAGGTTGGTCTGAGTTTGGTTGCAATAGTAACCCCTTATTCGTATTATTAATTTGAGCCGATGTCTTATTACTTCTAAAATCACTAGGATAATAATATAGGAGAGCCGGTGCCTCTGGAAAGATATTTGATAGCTTTTCCATTGCATAAAATATCAACGGGTTTATGGGATCCCATTTCCAAGTATTTGATTTTTGTCTGTAAACTCTTGCTGCCTCTGGATAGATATAAATTGTTGGGACTTTATTTTCTACTGCTGCTGCAAGTCTAGCAAATCGTTGAAAAACATTATGACCTGTTCCTGCTTCCCGAGAAATCTCAATAGAAAGAATTGGATCCCCATTTAAATCAATAATTAAATCTGGTGAATCAAGATATTGAATATTTTTTATATGAGTGGGCAATCTATGAAAGGACTTTGGTTTACTAGCATCGCTTTCTGGTAGGTACTTAAAAGAAACATTCTCATTTTTCAGTATTGTATTGGTATGTATAAACTTTGAAAAGCCATCTGTGCTTCCCCATAAAACAAATTTATCCATTTTTTTCTCCTAAAGTTTTCAATAATTCCTGTGCGACACTATAGGCTAGTAGTGGTGGAACTGCATTTCCCGTCTGTACTCTTCCTTGGACGACTCCACCAACGAAAATGAAATCATCTGGGAAACTTTGAATTCTAGCTCTTTCGCGCACGGACAACCCTCGAGGTTGATCTGGATGCCCAAACTGAAATTGCGGTCTAATTCCCCCTGCTAATTGTGTTGGGCTTTGGATATCCCATGCAAGTCTAATTCTTTGCTTATAATTTTTATACATTGGCCTTCCGGGAGTCGTTTCCCTTATCTTCGCTATTGTGCTTTCTGGATGTTTTGGGGACTTATGATTGTTTAAAGTCTCAATATTGGAATTCGCTCGCATCTCAACCTGATATTGGGTCTGAGGTGACTCACTATACTTTGTCACTTCATCATTGTTATTTAGTTTTGGCAAATCACCTATTGCATCTCGAATTGTTCTATAAGGCCTATCTGATGTCCCAAACTTAGGATTAGGAAAATGAAACTCACTTTCGATATCATTTCTAATGGCAACAAAAATTAATCTTTTCCGAATTTGAGGTACACCAAAATCAGCAGCGTTAAGCAACTCTCTCTTAACTTTATATCCAAAATCTCCAGCAGATGAGAGTGCTTCTGCAATAGCTTTTTCAAACTCACCATTTTTAAGCGATCTCATACCCGAAACGTTTTCAATAACTACGACTTTAGGATTAAATAAATTTATAAATCTAATAACTTCTAAAAATAAGAAATTCCTCTCATCCTCAACATTTCTTTTTAAATTAGCCAGAGAAAATCCTTGACATGGTACTCCAGCAGCCACAATATCCACTTGCTGAATACCAATTGCCTCCTGATACAATTCATCAGTAATCTGCCTCACGTCTCCCAAAATAGTTGATGTATTGGGATTATTCAATTCATACGTTTTTAATGCCTCTGTGAATATATCAACGCCTAAGATAGGAGTAATTTTGTTAGTGTCACTTAACCCCTTAGATAAGCCCCCTGCTCCACAACAGATATCAACTAGTGTATATTTTTCGTGTGTATCTTTATTTAGTTTCTTTTTTAAAATAGGGTCTCCATCCCAATAATAGCTACTTTTCTCTGTAAAACTTTTTATTTTTTCTTTAAAAATCATTTATACACCCCATACTCCATCAACTATATGATAGTAATTATCTTTTACCCTTTGTTTTGCTTTTTTTGGTAAACCAATAAAAGTTTTCAGATCTAGTATTTCCAAGTCCAATCCTAATTTTACTTTAAAAGCATCTTTATATTCTTCTAGATTTTCTCTTAGAAATTTTAATTTTTCAAAATCTTTTTTATAAAATCTATCTTTGTTTTCAAATACCCACAATTTATCATCCTTTACTGCAATTATGTCCAAATTTATTTTTGGTAACTTTGGATTTCTAGGGTATAAAATCACCCCAGTTCCAGACTGAGGATAGTCAAAAGCTTTTATTGTAAAACCTTTGTTAACTAGTTCACTTATAATCTTTTTTGTTACTTGCTCTTCTTTCATGCTATCAACTACATCTATTTTATTAATATTTCTTCTATTTTATTAATATTTCTTCTATTTTATCACATTTCTAACGAATTATGATTTATAAGATATCCCTTCAATTTTTTTAAATTGTGTACTTTGTATTTAAAGAGTCTTAAATTGTTTTTAAAATTGGATTCAAAATAAAAATAATGATCTCGCCCATCCTTAGAATTCTCTTTATTAAGTTTGAAGTAGTTTTTCTGATTCATTGCCATAGTTCTAAGAATATCATCAATTAAAAAGGTTAGAGGAACATCCATTGAAGAAAACTTCTGAAAGTCTTCTTCAAAGCGGATATAGTCTTCTGAAAAATAATCCATCTGCAACTTATTCTCATATAGTTCTTTTCTACTCATAGATAACCTCTTCTAATAACTGGATGCTCAAGAAGTCTTCTACTTGAATCAGTCGGTATTCTTCATATGTTTTGATGGATACTTCTTTTGCTGAAATTTCTCTCACTTCGCCAAGCAAAGTTACTTTTTGAGCTTTTTGTTTGACTGTAAAGCGACCTTTTAAATGCCCAACATAGAGCTGAGAAAGTAACAATAGTTTTTCTGTTCTGTTCAAGTCACTGGTTAGATCGACACGATATTTTTCTTCTCCTAGTGACGTGGTATGTTCGGATAAAAAGAAGCCCATCCATTTTTGCATACCTGAGTCTTGATATTCTCGGGCTGACTGATAGGGTAAATAGGAACGATCAATCATTTTAAACCATCTAGTCCACCAGCAGAATGACCTCCAATTAGTTTACTTCTAGCGATGCTTCTTGATGCTGACTCAAGCGCATTGGCTTTTAAAAGTGAAGTGAACCCAAACTGATCTCGTATGCTGTCAATCGCTGATTGGAGCCTTTCTTTTTTTTCTATTTTTTCAACATCATCAAATAAAGAAACTAGTCCAAACGATTCATCCACTAGACCCGAATAGTTGATGGCAACGTTCCTTACAGCACCTGAACTGTATCTCTGATGAAATAACTGTAAAACTACATTAGTTAGCGTGTCTGTCTGATTCGTTGGTTCGATCTTTTTTTGTGTGTTGATTGATTTTTTATTTTCCTGTTTGGAATAGCCTACGTGAATAGAGACAACCGTTGTTTTCTTACCTGCTCGTCTAAGACGTATAGCAACTTGTTCTGCCATCTCTCGAAGGACAATCTCGATATCCCGTTGCTTGATATAATCTCTTGGTAAGACTTGAGAGTTACCTAATCCTGAGCTCTTTGGTTTATATGGATTATTAACATTACTTTCATCTACTCCATTCGCGTAAAACCAGAGACGTAGCCCTACTACCCCTAAAGACTTTTTTAGTAAATCGGGATTGCTATTAGCAAGTTCCTTGATAGAAAAGATTCCCAAGTCATTTAATCTCTTTTCCATACGATGACCAATTCCCCAAAAATCTGTCATATTAGGAATTGCCCAAACCTTGCTTTCTACGTCTTCATAAGACCAATTAGCACGCATGGTGGGCATTTTCTTAGCTTCATTGTCTAGGGCTAGCTTAGCAAGCAAGGGATTACTATTTGACATACCAACAGTTGAGTAGATGCCTGTTTTTCGCCAAATATCTTTTTGAATCTTAGCAGAAATCATATCCAGCTTATCTTTTCGAGATATGGTCTGATTACTAACAAAGTAGTTAAGAGAAGTTGTTAAGTCAATAAAGCCCTCATCAATTGAATATGGGTATATTTCATTGGGGTTACCGTAGTCTTGAAAAACTCGCTGTATTTCCATATTAACCTCAATGTACTTATCCATTCTTGGTGGGACGATAAAGGTAGTCTTCGCCCATTCCTCAATATATCGTACAAAATCTGGATCCGATGGAAGCCCCTGCTTTTTTGCGTTATAGTAAGAAAATTTTCTGGTTTTGACGTCAAAGGGTAAATCATAAGCCCTACCAACATTCTTTTTTCCAAATACTTTCTTAAACATTGGTGATGATGCTAATATCAATCCAGCAGAATTATCCGCTCGACTCATCACACAGAGGGAGGTTTTAAGAGGATGAAGTCCTCGCTCCACACATTCAACACTAGCATAGAAAGACTTCATATCAATAAAGGCAATATCACTGACAGGCTCTTTTGAATAGTCAATGATTCCCATAGTCTAGTCCTCCAAAGGTATAAAGTTTCCGACAATTTTTCCAACAATCCGAGGATCATCGTCATAAGGAGCAAATTTGTCTTTGTATTTCTTATTGATAGAAACTAGGCGTAAGCCATCTTCTTCCAAGTAGACTCGCTTGATATAGGTCTGCTCATTCCAAACAACTGCATAAACTGCCCCATTATAATCAAAGCCCGTCTCACGAATGAGGGCAACGGAACCATTTGGATATTTAGGCTCCATAGAATCCCCCGATACCCAAGAGGCGAAATCATGCCCTAACTCTTCGTTATAGTAGACCGTATCGTATTCTTTTTCTCCATAGATAGTGGCACCAAGACCAGCAGACATTTCTTCATAGACCCGATATTCATAGCGTGGTTCAGCAATTGAGATCACCTTCTTATTTTGCTCTTCTTCGACTAAGTCACGAGCATAAGACACAACTTGTTCTTTTCCATTGGATGAGAGGACATTATAAAGTCTGATAATCTCTATCTCAGTAAAATAGCCTTTTGGGACGTTCAAAAGTTTCTCTAATAATGCCACTTTCTCAGTAGAAGGTTCTTTGACTCCACGTTCCCAAGCAGAATAGGCTTGATAGCTAATTCCTAGCTTATCTGCAATATCTTTTTGTGTTAGTTTTAGCTCTTTCCTCCGAGCTTTTAATTTTTCTGGTTGATACATGATTCACCTCACATGACTAATAATTCTAAATTTGCCTTTCTCCTAGCTTCTGCCTCTGATAGTTTGTTGCTATCCCACACATAGGCTAAAGATTTTCCCTTATTATAAACAAGCCACACCTTGAATTTCTTTACTGCTCTAATCTCGTCCCACCTTGTCTGGTCAAGCAATTCTGGTAATTCTTGACTCGTCACGAAATTGGTTTGTTTCAATCTCTTTTTTAGCCGTGTTATAAGCGAGGGTTGATATTTATTGAACTCTTCAATCAATATTTCTTTTAGTTGATGAAAGTAATGGTGAAGACAGGCGTTTTGACAGTCTAGGTATTCATCTACTGCCTGCTTGATGGCTGATTCAGTATCCACTTGGTAAACTCTCAATAAATCAATCAATCGAAAATAAAGCGCCTGCTTTGAAACTTCTAAATCTTCTTTGATTTTTTGAAACGAATCACAAGAGTAGTAAATCTTGGATAGTAGCACAATATCAGGCATCAGAACAATAGCTGAAAATACATTGGCTTCTCGCTCTAAAATAGATTCCTGATTATCCACAGACTCTGTAAAATAAGAACCATCGTGTTTCAAGATAAAATGGCCTAATTCATGACACAAGGTAAAGTGACGCTTGGTTACAGGATTATCCTTCTCATAAGAAAAACTCGTTCCTAGTTCATCAATAACTGTCAAACCTTCAATTTTGTGATTTGAAAAGTGATGACTGATGACTTGAATGTTATTCTCATGAACGCAATAGTCAAAATAATAGTGAAAGTGATAGTTCAGAGTTGAAATTTCTTCATCTTTCATAAAAGAATAAAGGGCTTGTTTTGTGATTTCACTTACTCTCGAATACAATTCATCCAACTAACAGTACCTCCTTTAAGTTACAATTTACAAAACTAAACCAAACAGGTTGAGTTAATTATACAAAAAAAGTAGACGATTGTCTACTAAATGATTATTTTGTTATTAAAAGCCAAAAGTAGTATGCTGCTAGACTCATACATAATAAAATTAAATGTATAAAGCCCCATTGAAGCCATATATTATCTGTTTTTGATAGCATTATCATACTATCTTTCTCTAATTTTACTGTAATATCTCTGTTTAACAGAATAGTTGTTTTCTTACTCGGTTTCAATTTATCTAAATATTCATCTTTTTCTTTTTGATATACAAGATTCTCGTTCTCAATTTTTTTTATTATCAGTTCTGTCCCTTTAAATAATTTTATTTCAGAACCTTTTGTCAATATGTATACATTATCTTGAGACTTATACTCATAAGAATCATTTTTATTAAGATTAGAAGGTTTACCTGACTTAAAAATAGGTTTAAATGTTGATTCTGCAGGTAATTCAAAGGTATTTTTTGAATAAGAAACTACAGTATTCTCGACTACAACGCTTTTTTGAGTACCATAAAAGCCATTCATAATAGAAAATAGTAATATGAATAAAAATTGAAATCCAAACATAATAATCGATCTCCTTTTTTTATCCGTATAATTTCCTACCCATCTACCGATACACTTTATTAGCTTAGTTATCTTTGATGTACTAGAATCTTCTAAATGTTCCATCACAAAAGTGGATACTATAGAATTAAAATAGAAATAGATCATTGAAGAAAAGAATATAGATAACAATATATCGCTGTCTGTTGGCGATACTTTAAATAAAAAATTTCTATTCAGTATTCCATAGACTATAAAGCAATATGTGATAACTATACAAATACTTGCAATGAAATATTTTACTAAACGTTGTTTTACAATCTCTTTATCTTCAATTTTTCTCTGAAAAAAATCATAAATTATTTTCAAGATTATACCCACAATTGGTAAAAAAATCCCTACTATACCGTCCTTGAAATCCATAACTCCTCCTTAAGGCCTACTTTACGAGACTATCCAAACTAATTTCAAAAAAGTTTGCTACTTCTACCTCATTTGTCAAGGTCATGGATAATTTATCCTTCTCCCATCGAATGATGCTCCTTACACTTACTCCAAGTTCTCTAGCTAGTTGCACCTTAGATAGACCTCGCTCAATTCTCAATTCAGTAATATTCAAAGTGGTTATTCTCTCTTATTAAAAGCCTTTTTCCTTTCCTCCATAAACTCAATCAACTCTTTTTTGAAAATTTCCTTTTCTTCTTCAGTCAAACCTTTTGAGTTCATACGGAAAAGCAATTCAATATTATCTAGTTCATCTGATTTTTCTTCTGAGTTACCAACTAGATAATCAACGGACACATTTAAAACTTGTGCAATCTTAACAAGATTTTCTTGTGTTGGTTTTTTGACGCCACGCTCCCATGAAGCGTAAGCAGGTTGCGAAATTCCTAGTTTTTCAGCCACTTCAACTTGAGTGAAGTTTGCTTTTTTTCTTAGTTCTTTTAAGCGTTCCGAAAATTCCATTTTTAAGCCTCTAAAAATTTTTTAAATTTTTTCAAAAACCTCTTGACAAATATAACCAATGGTTATATAATACAAATATAGCTGATAGTTATATCGGTTTTAAAAATAATAATGCTAACTTCTAGCATCACGATCTTTGAAAATTAAATAAAAAGTGCGTCTGACAACCAGAGGACTGATTGCCAAAACTACACTAAACTTCGTACCTTTATTGTAAACGTTTTGGAAAGAAAAGTCAAGTCTGTTTGATGGTTGAAGTGAAGATTTAAAACATTATTTGTGGGCTTCCACCCATTTCGGACTTTCGCACTTTTCCGAATAGTAAAGTGAACTGGCTTCGCCAAAAGGCGTAAGAGAATCTTAAGGGTATGACAATGACTACCTAATGAGATTGGCTGGGAAAGCGATGGTAATTCATGCAATGCACCTTGCTAAACGTTGCCACCGTGAAGGAGGAATCCTTCGACCAAATAATTTTTCCCTACTGCTGTCTATCTAATTTACTAGATAGATCTACTCTAGCTACTAAGTCCATTTTCTTAGTAGCTTTTTACTTTTACAATAAAGGAGAGCACTATGTCTAACTTTTTTCGCACAACAATGTGAACGACTCTATAAAAACTATATCTTCACCTATGATATCTTTTCCTCATCAGAACAACTCCAGGGGCAACTCTATCATCAAGCCCAAAAGGATTTAGATAAACTTGCCAACCAATCACTGCTTACTGGCTTTGCTCAAGGTGAAGTTCAATTTTATACCAGAATGTTTAAACGAAAACTTTTTACTCATTACTACTCAAGAGTGAAGCAACTAGCTTAACTCTTTTTATTTTACACTCAGAAAGGAAATATCTATGATCCCAGAAACACTTGTTATGCTACCAGAATTTATCGGCACTGCTTACTACGAAAAATTGGGCAATGCGCCACGCTATGTCTTCGGAAAAGAAGGCAAATACCAACGACACGTACTGAACAATGAAAAGCACGGAGCCTTCCACGTAATCACACCAGCTTCTGCTACCGTCTTTCCAGAAGATGCTCTAGTCGAAGTGGTCAATCCCATTTTTCTCGCAGATACTTCCCTAAACGGAAATTCTGTTGCCCCAGCACTTAATGTATTTGCTGAAAAACTGGTTTTGAAAAAATAAGAAAGAATAGGAGAAAACATACATGGCTAAAATCGGATTAAACTACGGAAAAAAACTTCAAATTGCAGACAAAACCTATCGGGTTATCTCAGAAGGTCTAGACATCCCTCAAGTCTTTGGAAAACTTACTTTCCGAGGGATTGAAGGAACAGATACCATCTATGAAATTGACCGTTCCCAACGCAATCCTGATGGATCCTACGTTCAGGTTAATACGGGGGAAATTCGGGGTGTTGTGGTAGGAATTCATTCTTCAGTCCAACATGAAACCCTCTTTTTCACTATTGCTGATATGACGGAGTCTGAAATCGAAGACTTGGGTCTCAAGTACCGTGAGGAAGTGGAGTTAGAAGACATTGTTGTAACTCATACTCACGTTAACCGCAATGATATCTATAAGCTCTTCGCTTCTAAGATTAAGAAAAAAGGTGCAAGCCCTAAAGACTCTAAACCCGTAGAAAACAAGAAAGAAAACTAGGAGGTGACACATGAAACTCTTTACCTACCGTGGACAAAGAGTTCAAGTCTATCATCGACATATCAAGGCAATCACTTGGTTTATCTTGTGGTCGCCTTTTTTATTTGCCTTAGCTTACTATGTCTACCAACACCACTTGGAACTACAAGCTCAACCCTTTCCCAAAACCTACTACTTAGTTGCCTTTGCCTTACTATCCACTCTCATCTCTCAAATTATGAATTGGCTTTGCTATGAGAAACTACTCGTTTTTCAAAAACTCAATAGCTTACGAATTCTCTCTCGTTTTCTCTTAGAAAACAATCTATATCTAGTCAAGAAAATTAGACGGGAGAAAAGGACAATAGATAAAATTAGACTTCCTCAAGTTTATCTCAAACAATCCCGTTATGGTTTGGAAGTGAGTTTTATCCTAGAAGGCAATAAGTTTCAAGATCGATTTCTCAATCTTGGGGCAACCCTTGAGGTCATGTTTAATGGTGATTTTCGAAACAAAACCTTTGATAAACGCTTTATTAGGTACGATATCGCCATCAATAGGATTGATAGTCGTATTGGCATTGACCAAGTAGTGGTCAAGGGTTCAAAACTCCAACTCATGAAAGATGTAGTTTGGGACTTTATCGAAGAACCACATTTGCTGATTGGAGGGGGAACAGGTGGAGGAAAGACAATTCTTCTCATGTCCATCATTTATGCACTTACCAAGGTTGGTTTTATTGATATTTGTGATCCGAAAAACTCAGATCTAGCTGGTTTGAAAAAAATCCCTGTCTTTCATGGTCGAGTCTTTACCAGTAAGGAAGATATTATCCAGTGCTTTAGGGAAAACGTGGAGTTCATGGAGAAACGCTATGAACTCATGTCTACTTCTCCCAAGTTTCAAGCTGGGAAGAACTTCACTTATTACGGGATGAAGCCTAAATTCATTCTGGTTGACGAGTGGGCAGCACTTATCGCTAAAATTGATCGAGATTATACCCTACAAGCAGAAGTCACCGAATACCTTACCCAACTAGTCCTAGAAGGCCGTCAAGCTGGGGTTTATGTGATTTTTGCCATGCAACGGCCTGACGGGGAGTTTGTCAAAACTGCTCTTCGGGATAACTTTATGAAGCGCCTCTCAGTCGGTCATTTAGAATCAACAGGCTATGACATGATGTTTGGGGATGCAAATAAAACCAAAGAGTTCAAAAAACTAGATGAAATTAATGGTGTTAAGGTCAAGGGACGGGGCTATATCGCAAACAACGGAGACTTGGCTGGTGAATTTTTCTCTCCTTATGTACCATTGGACCAGGGCTTTTCTTTCTATGAGGTCTACTTACAAATTCCCATTTTAGAATTTGAAGGAGAAGAGTTTTCTGCCTTTAAAGACTATGATTCACTAGTCCCAACAAAAGAACTAATAGAGGAGGTAGAACAGTTAGAAAACCAAGTCAACAAACGCCCACTCAAAGATTTTGCGGAAGAACAGGAACTAAAAGTCGCAACGCTTCGAAAAATTATTTATCTCTTGGAAGAACAAGGAATCGATTTTGACCGTTCTGACTCAGCTATTTTGGTGACTCCTCTTCAAGAAGAACTCCTTCTGGAAACTCTGGTTCACTTTGAAGAAGGCGGACGAAGATCTTATGCCAAAGCCGTTCAGATGGCACTTAGTCATCAGGAACTAGGACAAGGGCAAGGGCAAGCCTGACGGCAAGTCAGGCGCAGACCGTAGCCCGAAGTTCCTAGTTTCTGATGATGAAACCCCCGATTTCTAATAGGGGGGTTACATTTGGCAAAATTGCAAAGTCCAACCCTCCTCATTCCTTGTGAGAGTTAGGATTACGAATTTTAGAAAGTGTGTCACTTTGGCAAAAAAAGTGTGTCACTCATAAAAAAGGAGGTGTCCCCATGAATGGATAAAATCAGCCCATTCAATCTTAAGAAATTTCGTCAAGAGACAGGTATGAGCCAAAAACAATTTGCAGAAGCTGTTGATCTACCTACTAGAACCTATCGCTCCTACGAAACTGGCGAAAGAGGATTGAGCATTGAAAAGTTCCGTGACCTAAAAGCCAAGCTAGGTTTTCATAGAGAGCACGAAAAACAAAGTTTACGTGCTCGGATTGACTACTTGCGAATCTCCTTTCCTGCTCTACGTGACTTAGAATCTTTCTGTGAAAACTTTCTCTTCTGTCATCTGAGCGAATTTAGCGCTCAAGAAACACGGCTCATGAACTATACCCATCTTTGGCAACGAGGCAATATCTGGATTTTTGATTTCTTTGATAAAGCAGAAACCAAAGACTACCAATCCTGTCTTCAACTATCGGGACAAGGGTGCCGTGAGTTGGAAGTGCTCCTAGAATACAAAGGGATTACCTGGCAAACCTTCCTTCAAAATATACTCTATACTTATGAGGATTGCCGGATTAAAAGGTTAGATATCGCTCTAGATGAGCTCTACAAGGGCTTCGGAAAAGAAGACCAGCAGATTCACCTACCTAAGTTGATTGAGAAGCTCTACGCCAAGGAAATTGTCCTCAATACCTTTCGGAAATGGAATGTAACAGGGGGTGGTTCTTTTATTGACAATGAGGATATGGAAGCCAATCATGGTTTGTCACTCTACTTTGGATCAAGGCAAAGCCAACTCTACTTTAACTTTTACGAGAAACGCTATGAACTCGCCCGTCAAGAAAATATCTCCTTGGAAGAATCCTTGGAGATTTTTGGTATTTGGAATCGCTACGAACTTCGCTTTTCAGACCAGAAAGCACAAGGAGTTATCGAGGAATACATCAACGGTGTAGACCTTGGAGAAATCGCCCGTGGGGTCATTAATCATGAAATACAAGTTTATGATGGAGTCAATCAATTTGGAGCCTATAAACCTGATGAAAAATGGCAACGACTCTTTGGTGGAGTAGAGCCCTTAAAACTCTCCACAAACCCACAACCCTATAGTATTGAACGTACCATTCGTTGGTTGACTTATCAGGTCGCTAACTCCCTCGCACTAGTCACTGAAGCAGACAGAATCCTACAAACGGAATACATGAAAATCATTCAAAATAGCGGGGAGATTACTGACCGTGGAGAAGCTATGTTAAGGCTTCTCAACACTAATAAACAATATGAACATTAGAAAGGAAATGCTACATGGAATACAAAGTTCAAATCAATTCATTGGACAACTTTAAGGCTTGGTCTGGAGGACTAATCACCTTAAATACAGTCCGTGAGCGTGGTGGAGTGGATACTCTAACCGTCATGTGTGAGGATATTTTTTCTGGAAACACTCCAACCGAAACACAAATCAATGACTGGCTCTGGTTTGATTCGGATTTTATCTACCAAGCTCTAGGTTACGATGATCTACGTGAAGCTTCTTAAGATGCTGAAGAAGATTTATCAAGCAGATTTTCTACTTCTTCCAGAACAGGAATTCTGGAATATGTATATCCTCTTACGAAAAGGAAAGGACTTCTACTACGAATGTGCTGGCAGGTGTACAGAAGATCCTCCAGATAGTAGGGGTTTCTATAACTATGAATATGCCTGCTTTACTCTAGATGGTCAAGTATTGAGTGTAAATAAGAAGATGTGCCCTTCACTTATTACTCATATTCAAAAGACCATCAAAAACAATCATGAAACATTTAGAAAGGAAATCGAAATGGCCACTAAAACTATTTTTGAAAAGAAAGTCTCTCAAGTCACGAATGAACTAGGAGAATTACTTAAAAAGAAAGATCACAAAGAGGCTTGGACAAAGGCTGGGGAATTAAATAGTCTCCTAAAAAAAGAAGAAGCCAAAGACCTAAAACCTGGCTTGATTGAACAACTCCAAACGGAGTTGCGAGGCTACTATTACATTAACAGCGAGATCGAAAAAGCCAATAAGCGCCTCTATGCAAAAGGCTCTAAGCTCATTGAACTCGCTGGTCTCTAAAAAGGAGGATCTATGGATAAAGCCAAACGATATTTGCTTCAGGCAAAAGAATACCTCTCACACTTTAAAAAGGTGGAGAAAAAAGAAGGTCCACCAAAACTGAAAGTCACCAATAAAAAGACTGTCAATATCGCAGTCATTGGAGGAATTTCTTTCCTCCTTTTTGTTGGTCTCTTAGGATCTGTCCGTGCTATCACACTATCAAATAAAGTAGGAACACTACAAGCTCAAGTGGAGGCTACTCAAAAACAAAAAGTACAGCCTCTCGAGTCGAATAGAAAATACGACTACAAACTCCAGTATTACTTGAATGACTATGTCTATGCTTATTTTACCCTCCCACAAGAAGGCGATAAACAACAAACTCAAGTGGCATACTTAAATAGCTTTTACAACTTCATTCCTGATGTGAAAGCACAAGGTCAAGTTCGTAACCCAAGTGAACTCCTCTATTCTCAGTTAATTACTGTAGAAGGAAAAGTTGCGACCTATAAGATCAAATACAAGGAAACCATTCGTCGGGATAATAACACAGAAGAAAAAGAAATCGTGACCGGTTTCAATATTCCATTCGATGAAAAAGATGGGAAATACTATATCTCTGGCCTTCCTTGGTTCTCTGCTATTGAATCCTCACAAGCTGGACACTTTAGCGAAGACGATCAGCTCCAACTAACCGCTAATGACCATTTTTCAGATGATCAGCGTAAGAAAGTTGAAAAATTCCTCAAGGTCTTCTTTACCAACTATACTACTAATCAAGATAACCTTAATCTGATTGCTAAGGATATAGATATCATAGCCAATACCACCTTCAAAACGATTGATTATACCTATCTTAAAAAAGATGGTAAGAATCTAATCGCATATGTCCAAGCAACCTTTGAAGTTGGAGGAACCACTCACTCGGAAAACTTCACCTTTACCCTCTCAGAAAAAGATGAGAGCTACTACGTCACAAAACTTGAACACACCATTCCACTCAACTACACAAACGATAAAGAATAGGAGAACTATATGAATACAGACAATCTACGAAGCTTCCTCCAAGGCGATGGGATTTGGATCCTCACCGCTATCGCTGTTTTGTTGGCCATCAAAGCCTGGCGAAACAGTTCTTGGCTTCAACTCTTCTCAGTCGTTGGTTTCTATGCCGTTATTGTCTCAATTGCGAAAGGACAAGATATCCTAAAAGCGGTCGGCTGGTTCCTACGACTCTTTGGTATTGAATCAGGACTTTAAGTATGAATGAAGAAAGACTTTATGATTACAGTAAGGGACTAAATGCTCCTTATTGGATCCAAGAAATTAAGACAAAAAAGGGCACTCGACTATGGTACTTTGCGACACCTATGCAGTTGTCCTTTTTCATTGTTTTTATTATCGTTTTTGTGGCCATGTTACTCTGTGGAGGATTTATTTTTGTGCCACTCGCAAAAATCACTCACTCAATTTCATTGTTGCTCTATTGGTATCTCCCTTACAAATTGGCCAAGTTCTATACTGAATACGAGCCTCACGGTAAGAAGATGCACGTCTTTATTGGAGATTGCCTGATTTACTTCTGGGAATTTAAGCTAAACAAAAAAGCTATCTACCATGAAGATCGAATAGAGCCTGTAGAAGAAATTGTCTTTGAAAAAACAAATCTATAGAAAAGGAGGACCTATGAGCATTACTTTAACCTATCCTATTGGGGAAACATATGAAAATATAGCACTCAAAAAAGACCGAACAGTCATTGCTTATTATCGTATTCCAAATACTCCCATCACGATTACGGATGAAGAGAAAAAGGGCAAACATAAAATCACGGTTGCTCAAATGATAAAGAAGCTCCAGAAAAACAAGTTCTTTGAAATATCTCTGATCCCTAAAGACTATCTCTTAGAAGAGAAAATGCAGGACTTTTCAGACGCTCTAGCAGATGACAGTCGTGAACTAGGAGAAGAAGTTCTTCTCTACACGGTGGATCGCCTAACAGATGAAATGGAGATCCCTTATCAGTTTGATTGGGTCGTGGGAGTGGCTTTACGCAAACAAAATCATGGAGCTACTATCAAAGACTTAGCCTATGAGAGTTTTAATGAGTTCTCAGAGAAAATCGCAAAAGGTCTGGGCTATGAATATGAATTAAGTCCCAACTGGTATGAAGACTATAAAAGTGATGAATTCACTATTTTTCAAGCCTTTTCTGTCCTTCGGGCAAAACGGTTATCCAATGAAGAACTCTTTTATTACCAGCGGATGCAATACCTCCGCTATATTCCTCACTACAAGAAGGAGGTGCTCGCTAATCGTTCTCAATTCAATATCACGGACACTTTGATCAAAGTCCTAAAAGGAGGTTTTCTCAAGCTAGAAAGTCCTTATGGCTCATCCTTTGTGACTATTCTTCCTGTTGGAAAGTTCCCTGTTCAATTTAACGGCTTTCACCTAGGCGAATTTATCCAACGTTTGAACTTTCCCGTAGAACTAAGAATCAAGGCAGAATTCATTGACACAAACAAAATCAAGGGACGAATGGGACGTTCCAATACACGTTACCGGAACATCATGGAAGAGGCAGAAAATACTGATACTGTCCAACAAGATGAGATCATTATGGGCTCTATCTCTCTTAAAGACTTGATGAGGAAGGTCGGAAACAAGGAAGATATCATCGAATATGGAGCCTACCTTATCGTCTCTGCTTCAAGTATTAACCAGCTTCGCCAAAGACGACAAGTCGTTCTCAACTATTTTGATGATATGGGCGTTGAAATTAGCGAAGCCTCACAAGACGGACCTTATCTCTTTCAAGCTCTGCTCTATGGGGAAAACCTCCAAAAGAAAACTCGTACCTGGACACATATGGTCACAGCCCGTGGATTTTCAGAACTCATGCCCTTCACCAATACCTCTTCTGGAAACCGTATCGGTTGGTATATTGGCCGAGTAGATAACTGGACAGGACGTTGGGACAATATAGCTAAAGCTATTGATTCCTCAAAGAACATTGTCCTCTATAATGCGACAGTCGGAAATAAAGAAGATATCGCTGGAAAGATTACAAAAAACCCGCATATCATTATTACGGGGGCAACAGGACAAGGAAAATCTTTTCTTGCTCAAATCATCTTTTTAAGTGTGGCTTTGCAGAATGTCAAAACACTTTATATTGACCCTAAACGAGAACTTAGAAACCACTACCAAGAAGTAATTAATTCATCTGAATTCGCACGTCTCTATCCTAAACGCAAGAAACAGATTGAGAACTTTAACTTTGTGACACTGGATAGCTCACTACCATCCAACCACGGAGTATTAGATCCTATTGTCGTTCTGGATAAAGAACAAGCTGTAGAGGTTGCAAAAAACATGCTTGAGTTTCTACTACAAGCTGTAGATGATGTCACAATGGACCAGAAAACAGCTATCACAGAAGCTATTAATGCGATTGTAGAAAAACGGGTCACTGGTGAGAAAGTCGGCTTTAAACACGTCCTAAAAGTGTTGAGAGACTCTACTTCCTCTGAAATTGCTTCGGTTGGGCGTTATCTGACTTCAATTGTTACAAACTCTATCTTAGAACTAGCCTTCTCAGATGGGATCACTCAAGGCCTCAACTATGATTCCCGAGTGACCATCCTAGAGGTTAATAACCTCAAACTACCAAAGGATGATTCCACAAAAATTTCAGATCATGAACGAAACTCTATTGCCCTCATGTTTGCGCTTGGTGCCTTCTGTACCCACTTTGGAGAACGAAATGAAAATGAAGATACCATTGAGTTCTTTGATGAAGCTTGGATTCTTATGAAGTCCGCAGAAGGAAAAGCCGTTATCAAAAATATGCGTCGGATTGGACGCTCCAAAAATAATACTCTAGCACTAATTACTCAATCTGTACATGATGCAGAAAATGACGATGATACAACTGGATTTGGGACAATCTTTGCCTTTTACGAAAAGTCTGAACGGAAAGATATCTTAAAACACGTCAACCTAGAAGTAACTGAAAGCAATCTTGAATGGATTGATAACATGATTTCAGGTCAATGCCTCTACTATGACGTGTATGGCAATCTCAATATGATTTCCGTACACAACATCTTTGAAGATATTGATATGCTTCTAAAACCAATGAAAGCTACGGTATCATCAAGCCTTGAAAATAAATACGCCAGTTAGGAGGTGAATCCATGCAAGAAGCTTTTGACAAACTAAGGGGAGTCGATATCTTCTCTCTCAAGTCCTACATGGAGCCGACTGGGTTCGCTTCCTTTAACGGGGCTTGGGTACTGATTAATGAACTTTTCGTCAACTTCTTCTTTTTCATTCTAAACGCAGTGGTTGGTTTCTTTTCCTTACTGATCCGCATTCTTGAAAAGATCGATCTTTACTCTACTTACAAGAACTATGTATTTAATGGGGCGATGAATATTTGGAACGGATTCGTCGGTTCAAGTTCTGGTGGAGTAGCGAAACAATCGCTCATTTCAATGTTACTTCTACTCCTAGCTTTCTATCTCTTTTATCAATATTTCTTTTCGAAGAGCTCTTTTTCGAGAACTCTCCTTCATGTCTTTCTGGTTCTCATCCTTGGCTTTGGATATTTTGGAACAATTGCTGGAACATCAGGTGGGCTGTATCTACTAGATACCATCAATCATGTCTCTCAAGATGTCACTAAAAATATTACGAATATCAAGGTGGAGTATGGCAATAATAAATCTATCAAAATCGGTGATTCTATGGCAGATAGCTATATAGCAGAAACCTCCTACAAAGCTTACGTCTTTGTCAATACTGGACAAGAAAATGGGAAATATAAGAACAGTCAAAGCGGGAAGGAAGAGGCATTTGATGATAGTAAGGTATTAGGAACAAGCGATAAGAATGGAAACTTTAAAGCTGTTAAAGCAAAGGATCGTTCCACGTATTTAGATGATTTAGGAGATGGGGCTAATGACGACGGCGAAAAGAACCGTTGGGTTTCTGCCATGCCTGATTTCATCTTTACTCGTATGTTTTACGTCATCTTTAAAATATTTGAAGCTTTTGTACTAGCTACTCCTGTCATTCTAATTCAAATGTTAAACGTCATCGCTCAAACCCTCGTACTAATGATGATTCTACTCTTCCCCATTGTTTTATTGATGTCCTTTGTTCCAAAGTTACAAGACTTACTATTCGGAGTATTGAAAGTCATGTTTGGTGGTTTAATATTTCCAGCTATTACAAGCTTGTTGACGTTCCTTATTTTCTATATTGAAAAAATGGTAGAGAACATGGTTACATCAAACTTCGATGGAATTATAAAAACTTTACCCTCACTCCTTCTATTTGGTCTCGTCTTCAAACTCTTAGTATCTGTAGTCTCTAAAGGCACAATCTATTATCTCATTTGGAGATTTAAAGGACAACTTCTTCAACTTATTCTTGGCTCTAAAGCTCGAATGGTTGGTACAGATATTGGAAGTAAGGTTGAAAAGGGAGTCACAAAGGCCAGAGAGGTTGCTGTACAAGTCCCAACTCGAAGCCTTGCAACCGCTCAACACCTTGGCAACTTTGCTCTAGCTGGAGCTGGTTTTGGAGCTGGTATGGTTATGAATACCAAGAGTCACTTCCAAAATGTCGGTTCTTTCTACACAAATAAGGAACCAAAACAACCTGAGGAAACTACCCAACCTGAAGCATCAGAAACTCTAATAACACCCGAAGCTCCCGAAACAACTATTCCTCAAACGAAGTCAACAACATCTAGTAAATTCAAACAAGATAACGAAAAAATATTTACTTCTCCAATTAACTCACCAATCAGAATAAATCAGACACCAAGCCCAGAAGAAGAATTTCAAGCTCTCAAGGAAGAATGGATTTCACCTTTTAAACAGCAACGTATCAATAACATCGAACGTAAACTAGAACAATACAAAGACCCTCAAGCTATGTACAAAGCTCAGGGTTCTAATGCCTTCACACGTGCTTATCGTAAGACTATGACACGAGATGATAAATTGAGAGCCAATATTGAACGAAGAGACCGATTGACAGAACGCTTAAAACAACTAAGAGGGGAATGACATGAATACCAAAATACGATCAAGAACAGCCTTTCCAAGAGTTCTTGAAGAAACTCTTTACCAAGCCTACCAAGAAGGAAAACGCTCAGTCGATTTCCTTCTTTTATTTCCTGTCTCAGAACAAGAACGAGACCAAATCATCTTACAGGCTAAGTCCTATTCAGTCGTTTTAGATGCCAAATGGCGTTTTGGGACTGTTCTATTTACCGCCTATATCAGACATTAATTAGAAAGGAGATTCAATGAAAAAACGAAAATGGTTTCTATTAGCCGGTCTCATCCCACTACTGCTTCCCGCACTTCTTATTATCGTACTAATGGGTGCAGTCGGAAGCGGTGGGACTAGTGGTTCTTCTCAATCCCTTAATGGAGTTATCTATGCAGACCACTGGTCTGATGGAGATCCATACACCCATAATCTACTCGTCCATCGCTTCGGTATCAAAGCAGAACAACTAGACGGCTTTTTAGATACTTTAGGAATCTCCTACGATAAGAGCCGAATTAACGGAAGAAAACTTTTAGAATGGGAATCTAAGTCTAATCTAGATGTCCGTGCGATTGTAGCTATTGCCTTAAATGAAAGCTCACTTGGAACAGCTGGAGTCGCTACAAACCCAGGGGCAAATATGTTTGGTTTTGGGGCATTTGACTCTAATCCAGAAAATGCTAATAACTTTAATGATGAGGTTGCTGTTGTAGGACTAACCCAACAAACTATCATTGGGAATAAAAACCAAACCTTCAAAATTCAAGATGATAAGGCTAAAAAATTTGCGACTGGTACTCTCAATACAGCCACGGATGGAGGGGTCTATTTTACTGATACTTCTGGATCAGGAAAAAGGCGTGCAGAAACCATGCAAAAACTTGATAGCTACATTGATGAACATGGAGGAACGCCAAAAGCTCCTGAACAATCTACAGGTAAAATAAGAGATGGAGGGGGAATCACAACCTCTGAAATTCCAACAGGATATAGCTTAACAAAAGAGATCAACCCTTCGACCTATATTGGACAATCCTATCCATATGGACAATGTACTTGGTTCGTCTATAATCGTGGAAAAGAGGTTGGAGTTAACTTTGGAGAATATATGGGAAATGGCTGCCAATGGATGTATGCCCCCAGTTACCAAACGACTCACATTCCAACAGAGCACTCTGCACTATCATTCAGTCCAGGACAAGCTGGAGCGGATCCGACCTACGGGCATGTTTCATTTGTGGAGCAGGTCAAATCAGACGGTTCAATTCTTGTATCTGAGTCAAATGTTAAAGGGCTTGGAGTCATTAGTTACCGAACCTTTGATGCTGAGACTGCAAGACAGTTTACTTATGTTATTGGACATTAGAAAGTTTTTAAAAGATTTCATTTTGTAATTATTTTTGTGAATAAATAAGTGGGAAGAAAAAAATGAAATAGAAGAATTACTGAACGATATATTATTTTAATTACTACTCGCACAAAAAATACAGAGATTATTTAAGATTTGTTTAGGATACTTTCTATATGATTGTATCAATCCTAAAAACTTTTCTTTTCATAATATCCTGAGTCAAGGTCTTGTACCTTGGCTTTTTTGCGTTAAGGGAGGACATTATGCAGGTAACATTACCACAAGAACAAACTCAAGAAATTCAGCAAATGATTGCAACACTACTCAAAGATGAAATCCATCACTTTAAAGAGGAAATCGGAGCAGATAGTCCATTCCTGAATAAAAAGCAGACTTGCAATTATTTAGGAGTATCTAACAATACCTTAGATATTTGGATCGCAATGGGACTACCCTATATCCGAATTGGAAAGTCTATTCGTTTCAATAAAGAAAGTATTAATCAATGGATGACAAGGTTAGAAATTAGTGCATAAGGAGGTAGAAATGACTATTAAGAAAACGAAAAATGGTACTTATCAATTACGTCTGTATATTCCAGAAGAAGTTCAATCAAAACTCGGGCTAGGAAAACTCTTTGAAAAGAGATATAAAACAAGACGTGAAGCTAAAGAAGCAGAAATCAAGTTGTCAATTGATATTGAAAATGCTAGACTAGGTAAATTAAATTCCAAACCAATCCAAAAAGGAAATATTCTTTTTCAAGATTTCTATAAAAATATCTGGTTGGAACCATATAAAGCTGGACAAACTACAACCACAATAAAACCACCAACCAGGGCTACTGTTTTTCAAACAGAAAACATATTCAGACTACATATTTTACCCATTCTAGGTAAGTATTCTATCGAACACCTGAATAACAATAAACAACTTGTACTATCACTACTTACTCCTAAAGCCAACAACTATGCTAATTTTAAGGTTATAAGGAGTTATGTTAACTCAGTATTTGATTGGGCTGAGGAGCTTGAATATATTCCATCAAATAAACTCCGAAAAATGATTAGTAGAATTAAAGCAAATAAAAAAATTCTCCTTAAAGAGAGTAAACGTGAAGAAGATCTTTCTCTCGATAAAGAGGAGCTAAAATTATGGTTACAAGCTTTTGACACTGATTTAAAGGAAGGACTCATTGACCTAAAAGACTACACTCTCTTTTATACAACCTTCTTCTTATCTGACCGAAAATCAGAAAGTTATGCTTTGCAATGGAAACACATCAACTTTTCAACTGGAGAGATACTTATAGAACAAGCTTTAGACCGTTTTAGTAATGTAAAATCAACTAAGGGAAACAAAAAAACTCTCTTTAAAGCACCAACTGAATTAATGGAGATTCTAGCAAATTGGAAAGTTAAACAACAAGAGGAACTCAAGCTTTTCGGACTGAGGCAAACACAAAAACAGTTTGTTTTTACATATAATGATCGGACTAATAACATTAATCTTCCTCTCCATATTGACTATCTAAACTATAGAATGAAATCAGTTAGACGGAGACATCCCGAATTAGCACCAGCTTCACCACACAAACTAAGACACACAGGTGCTACTCTTGCTAAACAAGCAGGCGTTTCTCTTGAAGCCATTTCAGAAGCACTTACTCATAGTAATAAAGAAGTTACAAAAACTTATGTAAATACAAAAGATATAGTGAATCGAACTGTAGGTGATATTGCATTTCAGAGCTTGAAAAAGTAATGGTGGAAAAATGGTGGAAATTTTGGTGGAAATTATCTCTTTTTGCATCAAAAAAGACATCCAAGAGAGTTCTCTTGAATGTCTGTAAACGTTGATATAATCGTATTGATTAACGTTTTGAGAATTGTGAAGCTTTACGAGCTTTCTTAAGACCTGGTTTCTTACGTTCTACCATACGAGCATCACGAGTAAGAAGGCCTGCGCGTTTCAATGAATCGCGGAAGTCTGGGTCTACTTGAAGAAGGGCACGAGCGATACCGTGACGGATAGCTCCTGCTTGACCAGCGTATCCACCACCTACAACGTTAACGAAAACGTCGTATGAACCTACAGTTGAAGTAACTGCGAATGGTTGGTTGATAACAAGGCGAAGGTCAGCGTGTGGGATGTACTCTTCAACATCTTTTTTGTTAACAGTGATTTTACCAGTTCCTGGAACAAGGCGAACGCGTGCAACAGCGTTTTTACGACGTCCAGTACCTGCATATTGTGCTTGTGACATACTTTATTGTTCCTTTCCTTAGATAAGTCCTGAAATATCAAGAACTTCTGGTTGTTGTGCAGCGTGAGTGTGCTCAGCTCCAACGAATACTTTCAATTTCATACCTTGAGCGCGGCCAAGAGTATTGTGTGGAAGCATACCTTTAACTGATTTTTCGATCAAACGTACTGCATTTTTAGAACGAAGTTCACCAGCAGAGATTTGTTTCAATCCACCTGGGTGGTTTGAGTGAGTGTAG